>Ga0123352_10015065_pt1 | contig 12313 bp, 7 predicted proteins | sample TergutLab28metaG_FD_89700 | JGI IMG/M metagenome (GOLD analysis project Ga0123352, IMG submission 89700) | Labiotermes labralis P1 segment gut microbial communities from Petit-Saut dam, French Guiana - Lab288 P1 | ecosystem: Host-associated > Arthropoda: Insects > Digestive system > Gut ... | reverse complement strand
GTATGATGCGTTCGGTAATCAGCTGAATGGGGATGACGTTAATACTAACCCATTTAGGTTTGCAGGCGAGTATTATGACTGGGAAACAGGGTTTATTTACCTAAGGGCGAGGTTTTATAATCCCGCTCTCGGCAGATTTATCAGCGAGGATCCCTATTGGGGGATTCATAATATGCAATCCAGTGTAGCTGCTATGATACAATCCGGAAATCTTTACGTGTACTGTGGTAATAACCCTATTATGTTTGTTGACCCAAGCGGGCTATTCTTTGTTATTCGAGATGCCGATGGTAGTTTTCGCATAGAAGCTTTTAACAATAGCGATATGTTCTGGGCTACAGCTACATCATTACTACCTGCAGGTGGTACTTTAAATAGTATGATGCCACAAGCACCTAACAGAGGTACGATAGTAGGTGAAGCACTTTGGTGGGCTAATACAGGAGCCATGTTTACTTGGGATTCGTCTATTCTTGCCTCACTCGGGTCAGATTTTACAGCATATGGGCTTGCATATTTAGGTGACCGAGTAATGCCTTCTAAGGGTGGAACAATTTTTGCTATGCTTTGGAGTGCGGCAGGTTCAAGTAGTCGATTGAATTATAGTAACACTATTTTAGGATTAATGGAGATGCACGGAATTAATAATAGCTTTTCTAGCTTACAGAGTTTAATGAATCAGGTAGCAGCATTAGATAGTATTATTTTGAACAATCCAGAATATTTTTTCTTATATTGTTCACGTTATGGTGTTATGCTCAACAACTTTAATGGATCTCAGTTTCTATCAGATTTAAGTGTGTATAGGAATACTGCCTCGCGTTCGCATATTTTAAGAATGAGGGAAGGCATTAGTCCGAGAGACTGGAATGATGCTGCCTTAAATGCTGCACTTGATGCACTTAGAGAGAGTATGCGTAGGCTGTAAACAATTATATTATAAATAAAATAAGGGGATAAATAAAATGAATGTTCTTGTAATTGGAGTCATTCTATGGTCATCATTAATTATTATTAGCATCCTACATGCGGTTTACAATCGGAACGTCTATAAAAAAATCAAAGAAAGAGGAGTCGCCGGATTCGGGCGGATCATTAGTTGCGAGCGGAAGCACTTTAATTTCATATATTCAGCAATATTTGCAGAATATGAGCCAATTGTAGAGTTCTTCTTTGAAGAAAAGCGTTATAAGGCACAAGGAATAGGTCGTTTTGATATTCCGCCAGGTAAAATTGGTGATGAAGTAGAAATAGTTTTTTTTGAAGAATATCCTGGCACAGTAATTATAAGTAGAGACGAACATATATTAGACTTTGTTACAGGGTCTCTACGTTATTTTACTGTAGGTGTTGCTATATTTATGATAGCTACTATGTTTATTCTTGCTATTAGTCGTATTTAATAAAATGGTCTTTTTCGTACGAGGTTGTAGTTTTATTTAACTTAATTATTAGTAAAGTTAGGGTGCACAAATAATGTGCACTCTAGTTTTTTGCATAGAACCGGCAACAATCCATCCATAACTGTCTTCACTTATGACAATAACGGCAACCAATTGTCACAAAATACAAGCGGTGATACGAAGGCACTTACATATGATGCGTTTAACCATTTGGTAGGCGTTGAGCGGGATGGTATGATTGCTGTGTATACGTACAGGGCGGATGGACTAAGACATACTAAGACGGTGAATGGATTTACAACTACGCATTTGTGGGATAGAGGCAGTATAGTTCTTGAGCTAAATCCAAGCGGTGCTGTTATTAATAGGTTTGCTAGAGGACTAGGGCATCTGATACACAGCAACCATCATGGCTTCTATCTGTTTAATGTCCGTGGGGATGTTGTGCAGAGGGTTGACGGCGATGGAGTTGTGATACATACTTATAGATATGATGCATTTGGTAATCAGCTGAATGAGGGTGACGTTAATACTAATCCGTTTAGGTTTGCAGGCGAGTACTATGACTGGGAGACAGGGTTTATTTACCTAAGGGCGAGGTTCTACAATCCGGCTATTGGGAGGTTCATAAGCGAAGATCCACACTGGACGATTCACAATATGCAATCTAATACAGCCGCTATTATTCAGTCTAGTAACTTGTTTGTGTATTGCGGTAATAATCCAGTTATGTTCGTTGACCCTAGTGGACTGTTTTTTGTAATTAGAGATGCTGGTGGAACATATCGCATAGAAGCTTTTAACAATAGCGATATGTTTTGGGCTACAGCTACATCATTACTACCTGCCGGCGGCACTTTAAATAGTATGATGCCACAACCGCCTAATAGAGGTACAATAGTGGGTGAGGCAGTTTGGTGGGCAAATTCAGGGGCTGCGTTTACTTGGGATTCATCACTTCTTGCATTACTTGGTTCAGACGTTGCTGCGTCTATGCTTGCATATGGGGGAGATACAGTAATGCCTTCTAAAGGCGGAGCAATTCTTTCTATGCTTTGGAGTGCTGCCGGTTCATCTGGACGGATGAATTATAGCAATACTATTTTAGGCTTAATGGAGGTACATGGAATAAATAATAGTTTTTCTTGTTTACAGAGTTTAATGGACCAAGTAGCAGAATTAGATCGTATTATTTTAAATAATCCTGAGTTCTTTTTCTTGAACTGTTCGCGATATGGTGTAATGCGCAATAACTTCAATGGATCTCAATTTTTAAGTGAATTGAGTATATACAGAATGCCTGAATCTACTCGCTCAAATGTTTTACGAGTACAAGAAGGCAGAGGGGTATCCAATTGGACTGTTAACGATGCTAATAGAGCGAATCACGCACTTTTAGCAAGTCTACGAAGGGGACGCAGCGAATAGGATAAACCTAGCATTAGGTTCAATTAAGAAATTAAATATTAAGGGGAGAACGACATGGGTTCTAGATCGGCCGATATCGTAGTCATGGGTATACTATTACTACCAGCCTTTATCATTGCCGCTATATATACAGCTTACAGTTGGACTGTGTATAATAAAATCAAAAGAATTGGAGTTGCAGGTTTTGGACGTCTAATTAGCTGCAAGAGAAAGTATTCTACTAGAATTTCGATGATGCTTCCACACTATGCTCCGATTGTAGAGTTTTACTATGCAGAAAAACGCTATGAAATTCGAGCTATGGGGAGCTTTGTGACCTCCCCTCCTGCTGAAGTCGGTGATGAGATAGCGATAATATTTTCTGAAGAATATTTTGGTAAAGTTGTTATAGTTAGGGACGAAAGTATACTAGAAAGGTATATTACAAAATTCTTATTCTATCTTATTCTTTGTGTTGCTATACCTCTATATTTAGTATTCCTGCTTTAGTACGCTTAAAGACTTGAGCGGAGAGCATAGTGGCAGAAGACTGCTTGAGATACTATATTCATATGACTTTGATATAGAAAAAATAAGTGAATATGAGCCTGTTAAGAGTATGTATAGCGAAGAAGAGTTTGAGAGGTTGTGGAGAGGGCGTACAAGCCCTAAGGGCATAATGTCATGTGGCATTATTTTTAAGGGTGCTAAAGAAACTAAGTTTACAGGCATGGTTTCATGGGGTAAAAACTTAGGCCCCTTCCCGCTTAGTGTTAATATGGTCAGTCTTTGGTTAAATATCAAAAAGAGCTATGAAATCTCTAAGCTAATCAGCTTAGCTGATGAGCTATTTAAGTGGTCAGGGGCTGAGCATGGTTATATCTCAGAAAAAAGCAAAACACCTTTTAATATTCAGATTCAAAATGATGGATATAGAGTATATGCAGGAAATATTTATACTGGCTTGTATAACCTGGTGTGGATTAACTACTTCGGCAAGGCCTATCTTGCCGAAGAGGACTTTGTTGTTCCTAAAGGTGCTGTGAAATTAGCGCATGGTGTTAGGTTGCAATTAACTGACAGGCCTGATGATGAAAGATTATCTGACCTGGGATTCCTTGAAACATACTACAGCACAATAGGCGATAAGTGGTTTTGGCACTTTGATGAAATAGTTAAGGACGGTAAGAACTATATTGCTCATTTGAAGGAGGGGTTTGATTCTAGAAAAGTAAGTATACCCAAATTTGACAGGTCTGCAATTACTAGGAAAGGTGTTTAGATTAAAACCGCAAGACATACCGATTTAAAATTACAAACGTCAAAGGGCGCTTCGAGCGATTAAAAAGAAGCGCCCTTTGACTTCAGGCTTTCGCAGCATCATGGAATTCCGACAAATTTAATTGACTTTAAACGCTCATCATTGGTTGCGCTGTTTTTTACTTACCAACCTTTTGCAAGTAATGATGGTCGATTTGATAAAGAGAGAGGATTCATTTATTTGCTAAAGGATGCATCTGAGAAATTCCATTATTATTTTCGGTAATTAGCTGATGATCTGAAATATTATTTTAAAGATGGATTGGTAAAAACATTTAAAAGGGCAAAATTTCCTGCATATAATAATGATGATTACAAAGACAAAATAACATTTAAGTGTGTAAAACAATATAGAGGAAATGATAATTCAATAATATCAGGGTACGGCGATGTTGACCTTGTAGTCTTAGAATATACTTTGTCTCTTCAAAGCTTTTTAAATCAAATGATTGAATTCGGTGCAGATGTATGGCATCTGAATTGCATCCTCAATTTCACTTACAATCCAATTTTATCTTTTGAACGTGGGCGTAATCAAAAAGACCTTTTTATTTATCAGGCTTACCTATCATTTTATGAAGATATTTATAATACCCATATACTATCTCTACAAAGATATAGAATGGATATAAACGAGAAATTTATTTTTGAATAATATAGCCAAGTATATTAAGAAAAGGCATGGTTAATGCTCATGCTTTGCTTCTAGTAACGTATACAAGCATAGTTATTTAAACCCACTTAATAACCATCAAAAGTTTTGATTGCTCTTAAATGAATTCATCGAAAAAAACTGATTTATATTTAACTAGATTCTCTCAAGAATTTGTTATTAGTCTCAATCATTCTACAGATAAACTCCGAGCAAAGATATAATCATTTCACAACAAAAACTATAGTAATTGCAGTAAACTGCAGTACATCAAAAATCCGAATGATCATAAGCCCCTTGATTTAAGCACTTCTCTGGTGTATAATGTGATGCGGAGTACTTCCTTGATAAGGATGAAGTCGGCGGTTTAATCCCGCTCAAGAGCTTGGATTTAATGTTGGAAAAGTCAATAAAATAGACTAAATGCACTCCAAAGGCGGGGTGTATTTTTATTATGAAGAAGTGATTAAAAAACAATTTAGTTTAGTTACTGATTAGCAAAGAAGCAGCTCATAACAAGTAACTAGAGCTGCTTCTTTCTGTTAGTAATCTTACTTTATTTTGCGTTAGATAAGCTCGACACATAAAATAAATTTTAAAATCATCTAAGGTTTTTGAAAAAATAACTCTCTATTATATATAGATGACTAAAAAGATGATAAAAATCACAAAATGTCTTAAAATAATTCTTTAGCGAAAGGAAGTGAAGCTCATTCTAAGAGGACGAGGAAGTATCTTGTTGAAGTTGCAAGAAGAGAAGAGAAGGCATCATGATATTATAGCTGATATTCAGTCAGAAATTGAAGATGCTGAACTAAAAAAGTTTCAAAATAGTACTTTTGTCTTCTTGTTTGAGAAACATAAAAAAGTAGAAATTTTTGAAAAGATAATGAAAAGCCTTAACCCAGTAGATTGATATATAGATAGTATTGTAATTGCCAGTAGAATCCAGTAGTTTAGTGCATTGCTTGAATATAGAATAGAATGAGGGGGTGTTGATAAGTGCAACATCGCGATGAAATATTGTTAGAATCAAATAAAGAAAAGCAGGCTGTATATTGGACGATATATGATAGATATTGGCGGTATATTCTGTTCATCTGCATAAAGCTGTGCGGCAATAAAGAAGATGGTGAAGAAATAATGCAAGATGTTTTCATCATTGCATTCAAAAATTTAGGTCAACTACATGACTACAACAAGCTTAAACCATGGCTGGCTAAGATTGCAGCACGAGAATGCTATAAGCAAATTAAGAAAAATCGCAGGTCGATACAAACAGATGAGCCTTTACCCGAAGAGTATGTAGAGTTAGATGAGGATTTTTTGCCAGCGGCTTATCTGGAAAAAAAGGAATTACGCAAGGAAGTTCTTAAAGCAATTGACTCGCTGCCTGCAAAACAAAAGGAAGTCACCCAGCTATACTACTTTGCAGATATGAAGTGCGAAGAAATAGCGTCCCTGCAAAAATGCAGTGTAGACAGTGTCTGGAATGCCCTTTACACAGCACGAGGGAACATTAAGAAGAAGATTGAAAGAGACAACAAAGCACCAATACTGGCGACAGGCCTTATATCGATTAGCCTAATAGCGGCAGCAGAAGAAACAGCTTTTGCGGCGCAAGCAGGTTCTACAATTGCGGCGACGCAGACTTTTGCTGCTATAACAAAATCTCTAAAGATTGCAAAAGTAGTAACTTACACCATTGCTGTCATAACAGTAGCTGTGGTGGGCGCAGGAGCGCTGTTCTATCAAGGAATAATAACACAGCCGAATAACCAACATAACGACGATACCGCATCCGATTATAATCAAACACTATCAGCGCGAGACTCATTGCATAGGGATGCATTACCCGGCACGTATGCGCCGGGCACGGAACAGGACGTCCCCATGGCATCTCAAGGCCCGTGGCGGTCTGCAGAAGATGCCGACGTCTCCTCGCCTGATAATATCCCTTTGATTCGAGAACATATCACTGGGAGTTACCGCCCCCAGCAGAATTACGGCGATTTAACGGATGGCAGTTATTCCACCGTTTCACCAGAAGTTGTAGCTCCACCAGCAGCATCCGAAACTCAGAGCAAGCTGCAAATTACGGCAACCCGCCGCGAGCTGCAATATCCTGTGGGAAGTTCGGTAACACCAGCGCAGCTTCTGTCAGATGCCGGCATTACCGCCCTAGATGAGCATGGCAGGGATGTTGAAGTCAAAATAGCGTATTTTGATAAGGTAGATTTCAATACGCTCGACATATACGCAGTGTATGTTCAAGCTACCCTCGATGATGGGTCGATAATGGCTCAGATAGTTATTGCTATAGAAATTGTAGAAATGGAAACAGGGTAGACTTGATTTCAATATAGGAAGAAGAAAGGATGTAATATGAGAAGTATTAAGGATTTTTCAACAAAGCAAGTAAACAAGATTCTTGCAGTTATCTTAACGATTACGATGGTTATCACCAGCTTGGGTATAACCAACTACTCTGTGATATTTGCAAGCGATGGCGACTACGAATATGCAGCGGAGTATAGTTTGGATTCGGGCATGAGTAGTACCCAGACCGAAGTGAATGAGACGGATACCGAATACGGCGTTAATGACGATAACGAAGTTAACAACGACAAAGAATACGGTGGCAGCAGCGACGACAAGGAAGAATACGACTATGAATACGGCGATCTTGACGAAGAATACTGCGACGACTGCGACCTTAACATTATACCGCCGGAACTTGGCGGACTTGGCGTTGTACCAATTTCAGGCGGCGCACAAATAGTGATTACTGCATTTACAAGCACAAATCAAGTGTTTACCACCAACGAAAGCAACCCACTGCCGCTTAGCTTGCAAATTGCGTATAGGATAGATGGAGAAGGCAATGCGGGCGGCGGCCAAATACGTATAGCGCTTGAAGACGACGCAACTCACCCTAATGGCACTTTCTTTGCAACGACAATTGACCGAATAAATGTAACGCTTTCAGATGTAGGCCAGCAGCACATAGATGTAGAAGGCATAATTGTTGAGAGCGTTGGCTCAAACAATACACTTATAATACCTTTTACCGGCGGTGAAAGAAATGTAACGCTTGATACGATAACTGTGAGCATAGATTACAACAGAGTTTGGGATGGCACAATACCACCGGGAAGCCCACTACACACATTTGAGGCTTGGGCTGTAAACGATGGTGCATATGACCCAACATTAACAATAGATGTAACGTCAAACACGACTGATACTAGAGTATTTAGGACTAGCGGCTCACTTAATGTTCAAAACATTCAGCTAGATAGTGGCATTTTTTCTTATGGTGCAACTGCTGCTATGATATTAGAAATTCCAGCTACATCAAATAGATGGGAATTTGCTGAAAACACTCAAGTTACATTTACCGCACCGATTCCACAAGGCGCACAGCTTGGTACTATTGCAAGTAATGTGGGGGTAGTTCACCAACAGATTGGTGACGAAATTATTTGGGAAATGGATGTTTCAGATATTAATCGTTTTGATTTGCGTTTTTTCCCACGGATGCAGTTTCCATCCGAGCATTTTTCGGTTGGGCAAGTGATAGTATTGAATTTTACAGCTAACTATTATTTGCAAGATGCAATAACTGGAAATCCGTATCCAGTGACTCGTACACTCTCGGTAACAGTAACATTGACAGAGCCTAGTGGCGGTGTGCCCGGCGGCGAAGTAATTTTAAACTGGTCCGGCAATAGGCTTAATATGATTGCAAACAATAATAGTGCACAAAATTTGGGTAGAATTAGTGTAAATAATCAAAATAATTTACCGGCTGAAAATCTTGTAATCACCATTCACAACAACTATGGTATAAGCGGAGTACAGACAGGGAATAAGGTATGGTATAATCAAAATTGGCATATTCGAAATGCAGGGTCTCAAGTAGCTACTGAATGGACTTTTTTTATTAGAAATGCAGACGGAACTGCGAGGGAGCCTGTAGTACGTACTCATAACGGATCTACGATTGCTCCTGGAAATCCTTTATCAAATTTTCATATAAACAACCAGGCCGGCCTTGCGCCAAATGAATATATAGATCGAATAGAGATACGCCCACAGCATAACGGGAATAATGCGCTGGCACCCGGTTCAGAATTCATGGTAGACGTACGTTTCAGTGGGTTTGCGGGTGGAATAGACCATACAGGTGGCTCTGTGGGCGCAAATATCGACGGCTTCGTGGATATTCCGCAAAGAGTGACAATCACTTACGATGGCCTTGCAGAAGCTTTTGAAAGAGAAGAAGTGGCGAGATTCTTTGCTCTTACGTATCTTGCACATGATGTTACGTTTAGCTCTATGACTGCACTTCATTCTGGTACTGCAATTGAGCCGGGCGGTGCATTGCCTGTAAGATTCCTAGCGCGTAGTGACGATTCTGGGGGTTCGGTTTTCCTAACACGCGGAATAATGTGGGAGCAGCCTAGTTTCCTTCTGTTCGTGCCGCAAGGTGCATCTATAGATACTACTCAGAGTGTGGAAGCCTTCCGAAATATGAGTAACGAGTCACTTGGAATCATGTCGATTGAGTATTTAGAAACAGAAAGTACAGGCATAAGAGTATATAGGCTGCAAACTGAGCCGGATGTTTCTTTAGCACAAATAGGACCAACTGTGAACAATGACAATGTAATTAGATTCGATGTCAACATTACTACGCCATTTGGAACACCGGCAGGAAACTCAAGTATGCGTATTTGGGCTATAGGTTACGCCGGAGCTGGTGCACGTCATACATTGTACCAAGCTAATGGCGCAGTTGCCACTGGCTTTACCACAGCACATGGTTTTTTTGCAGATGTAAACAACTGGACTGGGCATAATCATCTTGCACCATATCAGCGCATCAGAACAGCCAATTTCAACTTCACAGTAGCTTCAAGTGCGGGTATGCTTGCTAGAGCTCAAATGTGGAACCATGGCGGCAACGCTTGGCAACTAGGCGGTACAGCAACCGTACCTGTAGGCGGCCAAGGACGTTTCCAGCTTGAAGTTATAAACTCGGGTAACCAGTTCGTAGGCGATGTGCGCCTCTACAACATTTTGCCTCACAGCACTACGACAAACACCGCTAGCGGGGCTGGTTCAGTAACCTCGCAGTGGAACGCTACACTTGAAAGCTTGAGCTTTAGGGTGTACGATAGGTTTGGAGATAACATAACAAGCCTTTTCACAGGCAGCCAAATTTGGGTGTCTGAGCAGTACAACTCTAACCCAAGCGGCAACTATCCTATTAACAGAAACCTCATCAACACTGATTTTATGGAAATGGACGAAACGAATATCTTAACGGCGCGCTCGTTCGTATTCGACTTGGGCACGCGCAGGCTAGACCCCGGTGCGCGGATTGTTATCCAAGGCAATGTAGCTCTTCCGACTACTATGACCGCCGCAGATATCGGGCAAACTGCTCAGAATTCGTTTGTAACTAGTGGGCAATTCTTCAATGCACTAACCGGTGGTACGGCGCAAGGCCTAACCCCGCAGATTTCTGATATACAGACATTCGAGGCTACAGCCGAGAATAACGCGAGCATAAGCGGTACAGTGTATAGAGCTTTAGCGCCGGGCGTGTTCGATGGTGTTCTGGAAGGTGTAACTGTGCGCCTTTATAGCGGTGGTACAGCTGCTTCGAACTTCACAGGCACCACCGCTATCACCAATGAAGACGGCGAATTTAGCTTCACAGGCCTTTCCGCAGGCAATTACTACTTGCGCTTTGTGAATCCTTTTGCTGCTAACCCTGGAATGAGCGCAACCTTTAACGGCACCGGCTTAACAGCTTACGGTTTAAACGCTGTAACTGGTACTATCACACTAAATGCAGATGCAGCTGGTCATGCATTTAACGTAGCCGATGTAGGGCTTGTGCGCACAGGCCTTGTGCAGGTGCAGTTCCGCCGTGCAAACGACAATTCTTTGATAAACAACACGACGCACACGATATATTCACTCGTGAATCTTAACACCGATTATGAGGGGACTATTACGCCGGGTGCTGCCGGGCAAATACCGATACCTGATGGGTACACTATTAGCGGTGCAGCTTATCAAGACTTTGACCTTACTTGGGATGCGCCAAGCGTAATATTGGAATTCAATGTTATACGTGACCAGTTTAACGTGGAATACAACAACAACGGTGGCACTGGTACTATTACTTCTCAAACAGCTGACACCGGCACGAATATCACTCTGAGTGACGGCACAGGCTTTACGAGAGATGGCCATACGCTGCTAGGATGGGCGATAGAGTTCGACGGTGTGGTAGTGTATGCACTTGAAGCAACTTTCACACGCGCTACGTCTGCGACTACTACGCTGTACGCAGCATGGCAAGCTAACGCGCACACTGTGACGTATCAAGGCGGCGGGCATACAGGCGGAAGCGTTCCGGCGGTAGTAAACACCTACTTCAGTGCGACCGTTACGCTTGCAGAGCAAGGCACACTTGCGAGAACAGGGCACACGTTTATTGGCTGGAGAGACGGTGTCGGCACGGTACATGCGGCTGGTTCTGATATTACCATTTCAGGCAATGTTACTCTTACAGCTGAGTGGCAAGCTAACGCACACACTGTGATGTATCAAGGCGGCGGCAATACAGGCGGAAGCGTTCCGGCGACAGTGAACACCTATTTCGGCGCGACCGTTACGCTTGCAGAGCATGGCACGCTGACGAGAACAGGGCACTCGTTTATTGGCTGGAGAGACAGTGACGGCACTGTATATGCGGTTGGTTCTGATATTACCATTTCAGGCAATGTTACTCTTACAGCTGAGTGGCAAGCTAACGCGCACACTGTGACGTATCAAGGCGGCGGCAATACAGGCGGAAGCGTTCCGGCGGTAGTAAACACCTACTTCAGTGCGACTGTTACGCTTGCAGAGCAAGGCACGCTGACGAGAACAGGGCACACGTTTATTGGCTGGAGAGACGGTGACGGCACGATACATGCGGCAGGTTCTGATATTATCATTTCAGGCAATGTTACTCTTACTGCTGAGTGGCAAGCTAATGACTATAATGTGACATACAATGCAAACTGGACGACTGCCGACCTTGGAACAATCAGCGGCGACGTGCCAACGGCGAGCAATCCTTTTAATTACGAGGATACGGTGACAGTTGAGGATAACCCGGGTAACCTGGCTAGAACAGGCCATACATTGCTTGGCTGGGCTAGAACATCTACTGCGACGGTGGCTGAGTTCCCATTGGGCGGAACACCGAATACCTTTGAAATGCCGGCAGAACACGTGACTCTGTATGCTGTGTGGCAAGTTAGCGAATTTGCTGTAACTTTTATTAACAATCATAGCGTGACTGACAACACTAATTACGTACTTCCGGTTGATGTAAACTATGGATCATCTCTTGGAACTTCCATGCCGGCGAACCCTAACCGTACGGGGCATCAGTTTTTGGGATGGTTTGCAAATAGAGCCGGTACGGGTGACGAATTTACATCTACAACCGTGGTTTACG
>Ga0123352_10015063_pt1 | contig 12313 bp, 7 predicted proteins | sample TergutLab28metaG_FD_89700 | JGI IMG/M metagenome (GOLD analysis project Ga0123352, IMG submission 89700) | Labiotermes labralis P1 segment gut microbial communities from Petit-Saut dam, French Guiana - Lab288 P1 | ecosystem: Host-associated > Arthropoda: Insects > Digestive system > Gut ... | reverse complement strand
CTTAAGGTATTCGTCTTCGTTTTGTAAAACTTTTTAGATTTTTGGCTCTATTATTAGACTTCACCTAATTACTGTTAGTGTTAAGAAGTTGCTGAGACACTTTAGTTCTCTGAAAATAATCACAGAAACACTCGCACGCAAGCGGTTTACCTGGCAACGCAGCCAAGGCATCCTGAATGCAGGAATATTGGTCTTGTGCTACTATTAAACATCCCACAGCTTAGTACATGGATATCTGTTGTCATAATTACACCTAGGAACAGGCCTGACTTCCTGGACATACGGAGATTCACCGCACGTTCTTACTTCAACAGTTTCGAAGTAATATCGAACAAGGAGTAAAAATGCATCGCTTATTTGGAAAATTCAACATTTTGAAGGCAGAAATAGTGTACATTCTCCTTGCAAAGTATCTGATTAATTTTAGTTATTGTGCCATTTAAGCAGAAATATTTTGACTTATAATAAATGGCGGGTTACTCTTGTCAGTTGAGGTTACCAAGTGTGTGTATATGTGTTGTAAATAAATTATTGACATCTGTAAAAATCTTTCATTGATCCTTTTCACGTGTCTTACGAGTACTCCAAAAACTAAACACAAGTTTGTGCTTTTTTATGCTCAGAAAATTACAAAGTGCGTTAATAAGACTTTTGCATAGTTTTCAAAGATTTGCTAACAAAGAAGTTGTCTCATGCGTTGAAGATTCTAAGCGTTATTCTGGAAGCAATCGTTTAGAACTTCAGATGGGACACCGACTACACTGAATCAAGGTGTTCGTGATCTTCCTCAGATCATTTAGGCGACTGCTCTGATAGTGCCTTTAATTAGACCATGGACGTTTTCCCCACAATCTCTCCAAACCCTTAACTTAAACTTTACGTCCTGCCGTTCACCGTTAGTGGCTGCGCCGTTGACTGCATCTTCAAATAAACCATATATAAGAAACAATGAAGAATGTATTACTGTAAACCATTCCAGAGACCAGAACGAAGAGTGGCTAGTGATTTGCATAGTGAAGAAAGTGTCAAGATTGGTTACAAATTTGAAAACAGATTTTTAAACTTTTAAATAATCTCTTTTGAATTTAATGAGGACGTAACATTCAATAATCGGCTATCGAATACACAAGGTTGCATATAATAAAGACTGATTTCGTCCTACAATCTGTTTTAAACAAGTAGTTATGTGCAAGCTTGTGTTTGTTGTCACTGGTGCGAATGGTCTAACAGCCTTGCGGGTTACCGTGTATTGCCATATGCTATTATACAATTTAGAAAATCAACAGAACGTCTCATTTTAAGGAGACCCCCCGTTGTCTTTAATAAATCCGCTACATGTTTCGACCAAGTTGGTCCATTGCAAACCATTTTACCGGAATTTCCCAAATGTTTTCGCTCGCGGAACCCTTTTAGCTTCAAAAAATAACTACAGTTCTTCACATTCTTGCTCAAATAAATATAGAGTTTCCGTACGATAGGTATGTAAAATTAAAAACTTTCATTTCAGAAAACTGATTTTAGATAGTACTAACACATGCCGGTACCATACGTAACAATGAAATGCAATGTTTTACCTTAATTAAAATGTTTTTATGTCCCATCGTGGACACAGGGCGTTTCGTAATTAAGTACTCTACGGGTCACACGAAATAAACCTATCGCCTATTAAATAAGTTCCGCAGTTATTTTAACAAAACATTATTCCTTTAATTAAAAATAAAAGTACACTTCATAGTAGCCATTTACAGAAACGTATCTACGGATTCCCTGGGAACTGGTCTCGGATCCCATTGGGCCCGCGTAGCCCACTTTTGGAATCCCTGCCTTACACGCTTCTCATTCTGCTATTGCAAAGTCTTTGACAATGACAAGATGGGCCACAATATATATGGCAGTTAGTGGTGTCTCCCTATAAACAATACAGTGTGTTTTTTTTTATAATTGTAATGATGGCCAAGAACATTTTGAATCAAATTAAAATTCAATGAGGAATGTATTGACGAACCCCTGTAACGTTTGGGCCGGGCCAATTCAGGTCTGTGAATGGCAGAGAAGGGGACAGAGGAACAGGTATATTCCTCTCCACCCCCCACCACCCACAATCAAGTTGATGTGGAAAGAATGCAGTATGCACTTCACGTTAGTCGTGTTTCATTCTCCTTGGCGATGTGGTGCTGTGTTTTGTTGCATCTGGTTCCTTGCAGTACAGATTTCTTTCCGTAGTCACATAATTAGTGGCACTATATTTTATTCTAAATAATGTGTAGAATTGACTGATGTTATCCGTGTAGTGGATTACACAGACAAATTTAAAATGTCGGCAGTTACTTCAAGCAAAATGTGAGGCGAGCTGAACTACAAATCTGTACAAGCTACGGTCTGCAATAATATGCACATCCACATCCAATGGTTCTCTTTTTTCTTTCTGTCTCTTGGCGCAACAGCCCCCAGTGGGCCAGGGCCTCCTCATTCACTAGGTTTCTAGATCACACACAACGACGCAGCACAGTCTGTAGGACTCCTCTGGACAAATGTTCAGCTCGTTGCAGACACCTCTATATGACAGCACACATCACTCAAACAGACAGACATCCATGACCTGGTGGGATTCGAACCAACAATCTCAGCAGGTGAGGGGCCGCACGGCCACTGGGACCGGCACCCAATGGTTCTCTGGTAAGCGAAAATGTGACTATTGGTTATACCAAGTTGCACGGCAGTTGGTTTTTTTTTTAAATTTTGGCCATTTTAACATTACTGTACTTCGGAATAGAATGATAGATTACAGTGATTTAGACCAGAATAATGGGGTACATTATTTCCATTGTGCCCAAGAACATGGTAATATTATATTACGTACGAACACATATAACGGCACATTTTTATAAACGCGTGTGGCCGAATATAAGGGTTACAGGGAAATTTCACATTTAATACTGCGTTGTGTTTCTCAGAGTAAGGTGGAGTAACACTGAACATCAGTATGAGAGGGAAGTTTTCAGAAAGGATATAATGTGTCTAGAGCTGCCATCGATTAGGTAAAAAGTAAATTTCGACCTAGAACAGGCCACGATTGCCTGGAGGGGGAGAAGACTTATAGCTCTACTCTTTCTTTAACCTCGGCACCAGATGGTGGTGGTTGGTTAATGCCACGTCCCGGCCGCTTTACCCCGGGAATGATCCGGTACCAACCACGGATTAGGAAACCTACATATGTATCCGTGGCAAAACGTACATGTTTAGAAGGTTTCAGTTGCCGGCACTTCGAAGAAGCCTTATTTCTGCGATACAAGCAATAATTATTTGTGAAAACTTGCATGGACCACGAATGTGTGCCTTCCTTTGTGCTCTTGTAAGTTTGTTGCTGCTTTAGAAAGATACAATTTTTATTTATATAGACCGCCAGCCGAGATATTGAGAGTAGGTGAAGCGATTTCTGCCAATTTAGAGCCTCTTTCTTTCACACAAAGAACTGGAAACGTAACCTCATTAAATCGCACGTTTTAGTGTCTTCATTAACTATCAGCCGTAACTTGAGTATCTGTTCAAAAACAACCGCAACTTCAAAACCTAAACTTATATGTGCTTCCGGCCCTGTGCTGTGTGCACTCACACACTAACGTTGCCAAACCGTAAAGTCTAAACTGTATATATTATCACAAATTGAACGTGAATTTTTGCCACTGCAGTGAAAATTCAAAAGATACTGGATAAAAATGTTGTTTGATTTATGTATGTTGGAGAACGTATCTTGAATTCCTAATTGTTTGTTTTCAAACCGATTAAACATGCTGTGAAGTGTACATGACGAGATAATAAACATGACAGAAGGAAAGTGTATGTTACGAACACATTAGGGTCTTAAGTGATGCGTTTGTTGTTTAAGTAGGCAAGTTCGAAAAGTTGCTGACCCAAAGAACTGTAAATATTTATGTTTAAGATGCGAAATAGGTGCGTCCCATGTTCTATGTTGTTGCTGATTTAAATTAGTTCATTTGGTCAAGAAAGAAAATTTTTGTAGCGGTAATGCATAGAAAATCAAACATATCGAGCACTTACAGCAGACAGATGTTAAATTAATTACCTGGGAAGTTAGTACTAATCTTAGAGTCCTAGTTGTCTGCATTTCCAATGAATTTTGACTTTGGTAAGCGAGGGTTTAAAAAAAAACTTAGAATAATATTGTGCGTTTTATTACGGTTAAAGAACAATCCAGTCACAAAAATTATTTTTGCTATAAAACAATCTATTTTTGACAATAGCTCGCTACGTGTTTTTAACCTAGAATAATAATTTACGTAATTTTAGGTCAAGCTAGTGAATTTTTATGCAACCTTACTAATTACAAAACAAAAAATTGTAAGGAAAATATCTTTATGAAGAAATTGTTTATCCACTGCCTTTTTTATTTTGGAAGGCTTTCGTTTGATAATGATCTTTAGTCGACACATGTGGCGAGCTGTTGTGAAAGGAGAGATCCTTTCTATAATAAAATGATGGTTGTGTTGAATGATTTATCATTTAATAATAATAATAGATTTATTAATACACAAAGGAATGCTTTCTGTGAAAATAATATTTTTTAACTTTTCGTCTGAAACAACCACATCTCTTTACAACAAACAATTCAGGGCACTTTTTAAAATGGAGAATTGTACAGAGTTTAAAAGACACATGGTTGTCGTTACGAAAAATGTGTGAGATTGATGACGTGAAGAAAGAAGGACGAAGGTATTAGGCTAGTTTTATGTGGATCATGATGTGGCTGGAATACACGTATCACATGAGTTTAAAACAAGGCAGTGTCATGTAGCAAAGATAAATATGAAATGTGCACAAGAAACAGTTAAGCTATTACTTGAGATAAATAGACGAGCATATTAAAATTTTCGTAAAGAAATAAACTGTAAAGATAAGTACGGAGTTGTATTGATACAAGACAAGGGACAAAGGGACAGATATTGTGAAGACTATAATGATTTTTCTCTTTTCCTAAACAGCATTGAGTTTCTTTTTTACCTCTCAAAATAAACCGCTCATTTTAGTTAATTTGAGTCAAATAAGTGTCGTAATTTAATGTTACGTATTTTATCACACCCCCGGCTGATGTTCTGGTATATATTGCAGTTATCTCTGTCTCTACTGGTACTATAAGTATTTACCTCATGGGAACAAATCAGACGAGATACTACGAAGTCAACACTTTCCCTAGTATGCTGCGTGCTGTAAATACAGAGCGCAGTGTTTTCGTGCGAGATGGATAAGCCTAAAGACTCACCACAAATATTTCCGACATGTAACGACACTTCAGAATGATGGATAGCAGACGAGACAATATTGGTAATCGGAAATTACGCTTCCCTCCCTTCTAAGTCGCAGTATGGATTAACTATTAACCAAAGACACAAGAAATTTTAGATCCTTATACACCGTATATATGATATATAACTGTGGCTACAAATGAAAGTTATTATGTTTTGTTAGTTTAGCGTTAAAAGGATTCCACTTGAAATGATGATGAATCGTATATTTGAACCCTATACAGATTTATAGCTTTTCTCTGTTTACGTTTTCCTACTATAAGTAGGCGTACAACCGATCGTTTTACATTGATTTATTCCTTCGAAAAATGAGAAACGGAAAAGGAACTGTCTTTTCCTAGCTTTAGCGTTACTAATTGCCCCATGAATTTAACTTGCCATTTACTGGCATCTTTTGACTCACTTCGTTCCCCTTGCTCAATTCAAGCAGTGTGTGACTGAGTACTGAAAGCGGATGGTAGCTTCCCCATTTTTAATTCCCAGCTTCTCCGAAATACGTGGGATGTCCACTAAGTGAGCTCCTGTAGGCCATAAAAATTGAGCAGTCATTATTACATCATTGCAATGAAGTATCATTATTTTCATCAAACATCTCCTCTTTCTCCCCCTCCGAGCCCATTTATACTTCTGTCTCACTCGTGAACGTACACGAAGAGCCATTTCCACTTCCTAATTTTTGCGGGATCAACTTACCAGCGTTGCGGCAATGTGCTAGGGAATTACGCTGAAAAATAATAGTACTTAATGGAATAAATAGTTCGCAAATAGAGCTGTAATAATTTCTCTTTTAACTTTTATGACCTAAGAAACTCATACCGCTCTCTGCTGTCTACGTTGAGTACTCGGACAGCATTTTTTGTCGCATCTCAGAAAATAAGCGACCGTGCACGCGCACGCGTGTGTGCGTGCGTGGTGCGCGCGAGTGTGTGTGCATGTGTCATTCATTACATACACACGTATAAATATAAACTTCGTATCACAAATCCAAAATCCATTGATAGGTTGAATATTAAACATGTCAATAACACACACACACACACACACATTATATAAAACAAAAAAGTTTACATAACATAAAACATATAACAACACATAACAATTCGTTCTGTTGTCTAAAACGCTGATGATGATGATGATGGTGATGTACAAAAGTCAGTAAATTTTCAAGCTGATTTGTGTGGGTTTGAAATATGAAATTAAACAAGAGGGCGCGCGCGTTTGGAAGTTAGGTCGACACAGTGAGAACGTAATGCATTATGTCTGAAATTTTGGATTATGCCTGCTATTATTATTTTTAGGGTAATGAATTAGGCTACCTGTAATAGAGGATGGCTAGGTTATGGGGAGTAAGACATGCATATAGGGCGTGTGTGTAGGTAAACCTCATGGAAACCATTCACTTGGATGAGGACAACCTGAAGACGGATGTTATACACTTGGGGTGTGGATAAAATTGTCTGTCTTTTTTTTTTTTAGTGGCGATTTTGTTAATAATATTAAATGTTCTTGTTCTGACATCACACTGTTGGCTGCGTAGTACATAAACCCTTCACTATGCTTGTATTATTTGTTCTATACGTAGAAATATGGTCGTTGGTTGTAAATTAAGGAAACTGTGAGAGTATCACACAACGAGAAATTTTTGATATTTCGTAAGTTAGACTGAATCTCGAGGTTGACCGCTTGGCTGTCCTCATGTGTATTTCTGAAGTCTCCTTTAGATCTCCAAACATTGACTTCGTGTGGGGAGAATATTTGGAAATTTGGGAAGGAGAGAGAATTGGTTCAGGATCTGGTCAGATTACAGGTTCGTTAAAAAAATGTCGAATATTTCGGTTATTCTGCCACAACGATAGAATAATGAATGAATGTAGGGAAGATTATGATTGGTGAAGTGGCAGAATTTGGAAACCAAGCGATCACCGTATCGTTTGATCCTCACATAAAATGAGGAAAATTTTTATGATTTGAAAATGAACAAATTGACACAAACTCTAATGCTTATGACTTGTAACTACGCCCTATCGCTTTCGAATCTGGGCCTAGAGACCTTCAAACCTGACTGATGTTTCTTGTGGTTTTCCTCAGTCCCTACAGACTAATGCCATACAGTGCCTCAAACTGTGCCACGCCTTCCTTCCACACTCTTTAGTTTATTCATTGACAATTCCCTACTGTTCAACGCTACGTAGTCTGTGCTTTTGGTAGAGTCTTTAAGGAAGGGCAATTAACTACGTGATATGCAGGAAGATTTGCTGCAAAGAACTTGACGTGTGTGAGCCAGATTTTAACTGATCAGCAGCAGGCCGCTGTGTGTGTATGTGTGTGTGTGTGTGTGTGTGTGTGTGTGTGTGTGTGTGTGTGTGTGTGTGTGTGAGAAAAAGAGAGAAGGACGGAGCACGCCAGAACATTAGTGATGGGCCTCCACTATTATCCACATCAAATTTATAAAAGATTTGAATTGATTGCAAAATACTGAGTATGATTGCTACACCTTTGACAGGTTTCAAATTCGACGTTTAAAACATACACGTTATGTCGGCGACTTGACATAGAAAACGAAACTTATATATATATATACATACATATATATAATGCATAAACAGCAGTGGTGTTCTTTGAATAGTATGATTTAGAAAACAATTGAAAGTGTCCGGCTAAAAGGATGGAAGAATAATCAATTATTCGCGAAAACACAGTCTAAAATTATAAATATTTTCTAGCCACATTTTATAGTTTTCTTGTAACTGACCTACATGTTTACAGAAGCCTTTTTTGTGTTAAAGAAACGGTAATCTGCCGTGTGACTGGCCATGAAAATGAACTGTAAGGATACTTCTAGAAAGTTGTGTGTCAATTTTCACACTACGTACATTGCATGCCAATAATCCATTTAATATGCAAGTATACCTGGTGTAGCATTTAATCTAATTCAGTAACACCTATCAGTCAGCAAATCTACATGATTTTCTTCAGATCTTCCTCTCACTTCATAACATATTCTTTGATTTTCCTTGCCGGTGTACAAATGTTTCCCTCCGCCCTTTCCAGTGCTCCTGAATGTTGTTCAGGACAGGTTGTGTTCGCGTAACTCTTTTAAAATACCAAAATAATTTTAATTTAACTAAAAACTATTTTTTTAACTTCTACGGTGTGCCATAATCTGAAACACAAATAATATTTCTTTCTATTGACATTTTCTCCCCAAGTATTCATGCTTTCTCTTCGCATTTTGTTTCCACATGATGTACGCGGTCAAGTGTTCCGAGTTGCGCTCCCGTTGTACACCCAGAAAGCCGGTAGTTACAGTGTTTCCAGTCACCTAATTTCCTACAAACAAATAATTCGGGCACAGAGCAATAAGCCTTCCTTTGGGGGTGGGGGGTGGGGGGGAGTAAACTGGCTCGTCACGATTTATGTTCTCGTTATTGAACCAATAGAAGTTTGTAGTCAATATTCGAATTTTCGTTTTGCACGTCTCCGTCTTAAGGTTGAGTGGGATTATTGTAGTCTGAATCCTTCGTCTGAGAAGCTAAATGGTATCTGAACGTCTAATATCCTGGAGGTTCAGTAATTGTCATTTCCTCAAGATCTGGATCGTTGGGGAAATGATCGAAGCCTGAAGTCAGCATTGTATGTGTCTGTTTGTATACATGATAGTGGGCAATGTACTTGTGGGCGCATGTTTTTGGCAGTGCACGTGAGTGTGTCTGAGTGTGCACGTGATGTGTGTGTGTGTTTGTGTGACTGTGAGTTTACTATCGATGTCAGGGTGATCGAGTATGAATATTAATTGGTGAAGTGGAGGGTCTTTCACCCACTTCTGATCTCCCAAGCGAGGAAGGGGAATACGCTAGCAACTGCCCGCAATTTATGTACCGATTTTCCGTCGGGAAGGTCCCAGGAGAACTGGAAATTGTTGTCTGGAATGTAAGCCTACTTAGTCTGGTAGAGACTGAGAAATTTGCCTCGAATCTTAAAGATTTTCTAACTTGTATGTAGGGAACATCGCTTTGAAACTCGGCGTGAACACCGACGAGAAACATATCCTTCATATTTTTCTCATTTCAGCCAGACATATGGTTGGATAATAGTTCATTAGTTCCGATACACTTCAATCCACATAATTTTCAATTCATTATTTGCTAATTATTCTAACATTCGATGATGTCATCGAATGGTCGTGTACCACCTGTGTCGTTGACTAAATCATATGCAAAAAGAGAAAAAGTAGCAGACGTACCACCCTTCCGGGAGAAAAATTGGTTCTACACTTGTAGTAAATATTCAGAACAATGATTCGCAAAGAATTACGCAGAATATCTTTGTTTCACTTTTCGTTTTTGAACCGTCTAAGGAAATCCTGTTGAAATATAACACAACCAAAAGGTGTGTTTGTCGCATATAATTATTCTTTAACCGCAACCCACGCCAAAAAGCACGCTACTTAGCAGGCTTCTCATTATCAGCTTAACAAGGAAAATAATTTGCTCTCCTGCTCTATAGCCTATTGATAACAACTATAACAGTTGAAATTCATTTGTGCATTTTGCCTTTTATTTACCAGATAGCTCCCTAAATGGGGTGGAACAGCGATTTTTGAAACCTATTCTTCTGTTTCAGACACATACGTAATATCAAAACGCTAATATATAAAAGGCAATGCTATGATATTGTGTTAAAATATAGATGTAACATTACATTCTGTAATCGAAATCGCAAATCGCGTATAGAGTTGTTAAACCCAGGATACTAGCGGACTCATTTTTGTCAAAAATAATATACAGAAATGCAGTAATTAGAAACTCTTAACTAATTTGTAAGTGGGAAGGCTTGAGGTAGAACTTGTAGTTCAGCGTTTTGATAAGTGGAAATAAGATATGTATTTAATTTGTGAATTTTTTAATAACATGTTTTATCACCCAAAGATGTGTAGAACCTGAGATATGGGATCCAGCTACGTCGAAAGTACATAATTAAAAACCATCAAAATATAAGAATTCAGATTTTTAATTGTCATATAATGTAAGGTTCGTAGTCGAAATTCATGTCACTACTGTGATTTAAGATTGTGCTTATAGGAGAAAAAACTTGTATACAACTAATAACATGAGGCATTTTATTGTTATTTTGAGCGTATTTTTGAACACCTTAAAGTTCCAGGAGTACAGAGCAGGATGCTGCCATTTAGAACCAATATATTTCTTTTCCTCATGTCGGCGGCAAATAAGTAGCATTGAGCGAGGAATCTTGGTTTCGTTCATTCCTTAGAACAGATGCTGTAAAGGAACAGATATTAGTTCTGAACAGATTTACTCTTTTCTCTACAAAGGAAAGTGAATTTAATTTTCGGGTAAAACTGTTCCCTCTTGAAAGGCATGATGACCTGGAGGCGGGTTACAAAGCACTGTAATCTGATTTCATGCAGGTTTGGTGGAAATTGTAGTAAATCCGAACAGATAGCATCCTATTTTTCTATATCACTTCAGTGTTGACTCTCTAAATTACGCAGGTTCCCATGCGACATTCTCTGCAGACGATGTCAACAGACACAGTCCTAACACGAGGAGAGTTTTCGTGTAAAACGCGAGTAATGTTTTTCGTGATGTCAGCAAAGAAGCATTACGGGCATGAGTACTAATCCGACAGTTACAGAAACAGTGTAAGATTAACGTAAGAAGTAAACAATTACGAACTCCGAACCAACTTTATGTACAACCTCCTATAAATATTAAATAAACTACTTTTTTATCACAACGAATTTATTCTTTCGTAAGATTCTCCTAAAAATCCAGAGGGCACATGACCACCATTAACAAAGAATAACAGCAGCAGGTGTCACATGGCCACCACAAAAAAATAACAAAAGTAGAAGTTGCTTTGCCATGGTAAACGCAGAATAGCAGCAGTACAAATCACATGGCCAACATAAACACAGAATAGGAAAGCACAGTTTGCCTCGCCGCCAGGAACAGGTAACAGCACTGGGTGTCACATGGACACCAGAAAAAAATAGCATCAGTAGATGTTACGTAGTAACCATTAACAGAGAATTGCAGTAGCAGGGGTCACATGGCCACCATAAACAGGTAATAGCACACGGACACCATAATAATGAAACTATATTAGAAGTTACATGACCAAGGCAAAGAATACAAGCAGCAAAGGTCACTTGGTCACCATAAAAAGGAATAGTAGCGATATAGGTTACATGACCATCGTAAAAGAAGTAAGTACGTAGTAGTAGGAGAAGCTACATGGTGGCCGTTAATATTCATATTCCTAAAACCTATTGTCTTTCAAAGTTGGTGTTTTATTTCTTTCGTCGAATTTACCATGTACGGTGATAGAGAGCCGCCAGACGGAAGAAACACAGTAGGTAGGTTTAATCCTCTAAGGCCGAAATGCTGATGAAAGTAGGGTCATTTTTCCGAACACGGCTCTTTTTTTAACAAAGAGTTGGGAAGCGTCCTACATATATATGTATATAGTTTAATAAGCTGATTTCGTTACAAATCTCCAAAGAAATTAATTTTACCGTAGCCGACCCTTATTGTGTGAAGGGGTTGTCTGAACAGAGTCCAACAGGACACGTCTTTCTTTTCGGTATATACAGTTGCACCATCTTTCCACAAGGGCGAAATCCTATTGCTCCCTACGGCGCTAGTGTCTCTTGTTTACTCAACAGATGAAGAGCGAGAGAGCGCAGTGTAGGGTAACATTTCCCTGGGGCCTCCCTCAGCCCCTTTCTTCACAAACTGGGTTAACATTCAATGAAACCAAAACAAAGTCTACAGACCGCAGGAGCAAATGTAATAGAACCATTATTACATTTCACGTAACTGTGAGTGGTTAAATAAAAATAGACGTTCGCACGTCAAATATTTGGGGGGGGGGGGGGATTCAAAAAAAATAAAATTTATAAGGGCACCCTAATTTCCCTGGTTTTTCCAGATTTCAATTCAAAAATCTTTTTTTTCTTTTTTTAATTT
>Ga0123352_10015062_pt1 | contig 12314 bp, 9 predicted proteins | sample TergutLab28metaG_FD_89700 | JGI IMG/M metagenome (GOLD analysis project Ga0123352, IMG submission 89700) | Labiotermes labralis P1 segment gut microbial communities from Petit-Saut dam, French Guiana - Lab288 P1 | ecosystem: Host-associated > Arthropoda: Insects > Digestive system > Gut ... | reverse complement strand
GACTCAGCCTCTAACAGAAATGAGTACCAGGAATATTTCCTGGGGGTAAAGGCGGCCGGTGCGTAAGGCTGACAACCTACCACCATCCTGTGCCGTTGTCACGAAATCTGGGAACCTTAACTTCCTGGAACCCTCTGGGCACCTCGGCCCTGTAATGGGACTGATTTACCTTACCTGACACCTCTATCAAAGTGTCTGAACACGGAAGCATCATTCATTCGAAATGCTCACCGTTATCTACCAGAACAGACGGTGTATGTGTACGTGTAACATATACATAACTGCTGGAAGTTTTCATTGACTTAATCCTACTGGCCGCACTGTGGCACTGAGGTCGACCTAGCCTGTAACAGAAATGTGTACCAGGCATATTTCATGGGGGGTAAAGGCGGCCGGTGCGTAGGGCTGACAACCTTACCACCATCCTGTGCCGTTGTCACGAAAATCTGGGAACCTTAACTTCGTGGAACCCTCTGGGCCTATCCAGGCCTGTAACGGGACTGCTTTACTTTACCCTCTGCAGCATATGCGCTATGTGCGCCATTTATCCCATTACCCACAGCGTTTCGTACATTTGGTCTTCGAGTCCATTCATCTTTCTGTGTGCCACACAGCACGAAGAATGTGGCCAAGCAGTCGCCGTCTGTACGGACATTCAAATGCCGTTTCTATTACACCTACACAGCTCTACAGCGACCGACTTCTATTCTAGAGTTACTAATTCGAATGCTTGCTTCTTCAAGATCCGACGTCTCAACGCCTTCTCTGCATCCTTCTTCGATGTGTGATGTGTAATAAATGGCGATCTGTGATACAGACGCTAAGGCACAGAAATATCACGTCACATTTTTGCTCCGAATCGATGCAGATATTCGTCGAGGTGTCTTTCTTGTGTTTAGGCCGATGAAAATTCTGAATTGTAAAATTCTTGTTTTCTGCACATCTGACGGAGCCAAGGTAGTCAAGACCAAGATCCTATGTGGAAGTAAGACACGAAATTCTTCCTTCCCCATACATTTCTGTTCATGTTAAGTTAGGTTGGTGTAGAAGCTAAAACAAATTACACGGAGTCATTAACTTACGAAGCAACGAGTTAAATTAATCGTCGTCCTTCCGATGTAAATACTTTGGGCCAAAAGGAAAATTTTCAGAAATCTGTAGATTTTGCGGTTAAAAATAAGTGAAAAGCTGAAAAACGGTAACACAACTACAGTGGCTTTCATCCTAGGGTCGTGACCCTGACTTGAGTCATGATGTTTCCAATTACGGTCGCTACGGATTGCAAGAACATCGTTGCGGTTCACTTTTCGTCAATTTTCAGTGAAGACGTGTAACTATTAGCAACGGTCGGTCGCACTTCTAATGCTGACCGGGTTAGAGTTTGTCCCGATTGATGTCTTTTCGCCGTAGGCGAATTTCACGACAATACAGCGAAGCAGGGTGTCGGCTGGATTGTACACCGAATTCTTATTTTGAGGTCCCGAACTTAAATCTCGGCTCGGGGGTTAGTTACCTGGGGTTTTGAGCGCTTTTCGCAAAACTACGAAAAGCGCCTATTAGCTTCGTCATGTCTGGCTGTCTGACTTCCTTCCGCATGGAACGACTAGGCCCCCACGGGACGGACTATCATGAATTTTTATTTTTCAATATTTTTCGAAATATGCCAAGAAAATCCAAGCTTAGTTAAATCAAACGAGATTAACGGGTACTCTACATGAAGACCTGTGTACTGTGTACTGTGTACATTGACAGCAGTAGGCATATCTCTGTGAATTTTTCTTAGAATGAGGAAAGTTTCGAAAAAAGTTGTAGAGAAGATCAAAACACATTGTGTGTGTGTGTGTGTGTGTGGTTGGGTGGGTGTGTGTGTATGTGTGTGTATGGGTGAGTGTGTGTGTGTGTCCAATAACTTTTTCCGAAAATATGATACAGCAAGACAGGCACAGATGGCAATATAAAACAGCGCATGCGCTCTGCACATTGGATAACTAAAGCTACAGACACACACTCAGAATACTTAATACTTACTGTTTTTCCACAGCAACAATTGTTACGGAAACGCCTCTCAGTGTTACGTTGTACTTCCATTGCCAGTCCTGTTCTAAGTTTGACCAGACAAATGCCAGGATAGGACCCAGGGCCGCTTCCTTCCAAATGCCTTATAATGCATTTACCCCCTAATCCTCGTATCACTCGAAGGCGTCATGGTCTTGCATCACTGGACGCTATTCAATATCAGAATTCGTGCGTTTCAAAAAGGATAATTTAATAAGTAGAGAACCGTCCAAAGCCCGCTGGCAACTCTGTGCCTCCAGCTGTAACAATGTGAAGTGCGCTCTTAGTCACACGCATAATTTTTTCAAGTTCCATGTGCTTCTGACAATCAGCACAGACTGATGTTTGATCATAATGAAGATACGGTTTATTCTCTGTGGGGTAAGCATTTCATGTACCGGCCGCTTACAGGCCCTGAGGGTTCCGGGAGTTCGAGGCTCCCAGATTTCAGGATAGTCGGCACATTAAGGCGGTAAGGTTGTCAGCCCTACACAACGGCCGCCTTTACCCTCCTCGAAATATTCCTGGTACTCATTTCTGTTAGAAGCTGTCTCGACCCCAGGACCATAATCGAGGAAAATTTTCACTGACACCATCGGGACTCGAAACCGCGACTTTCCGGATTTCAGTACAGTGCCTCAACCAACTGCACCGCCGGGTGCCTCATTTTCTGTGGGGTATCAACTGAATTTTGATATGGCGAGGCAATACAATGTGCCCAAATTACGATCGTTATTTCGGTATATCGGTATGAATGTAAGAAACACAAAAATTGTGGAGTGCCGGCAGTAAAATGCGGTTTAATAGACTTCTTATTGTTAAAAATCTTATCTCTTAATTTGTGGGCCTGGAAAACAATACATTCTTGTTATCTTGGTCGGAAATTAACCATGACTGCAGAAAGACACTCTACTTGCTCCTGACAATGCAGTACGTTAGTTACAGTTGAGTTCTGAATAGCATCACATTAGAGAGCAAAAGAGCTGCGAAGTTACGGTTTATTTCAGGTCACGGTTACAGAATAAATCACTGCGGGGCGGGAAAACGACTTGGGGTGTGCAATTTAAACAAAAAATTAAAAACGAATATTACATAACGTTTGAACACTGAATTTCCGTTTTTTTTTTTTTTTTATTTAAACCGATTCATAAAAACAGCTATCTGAAAATCGCCCCGTTCTGTTGCCACATTCTGCATAATTTACAAGAATTTCAGTCCTGCAGGCAATAGTTTTAAGATCGCGGTGGGTGCAGAGATAAAATGCAAGACGGGAACGTGTTGCACTTAAGCCACTCATACAGTCACAGTTGTGTTCTGTTTGCAGCCACGGCACGTCTGGAGATTCAAGAAAGACTTTTTGTTCTCGATATGCTAACCAAAGCAATTTCATCTCTGGAGAAAGTGTACAAACAATGAAAGGATTAATTTACGAGTTACAATGACGCAGGCAGTTGATGCACAACCATCGCTGTCCGAAATGCTTTAACCCCTACAGTCCTTATGGAATACACATCATTTATTCACAACAGACAACACTCAGTTTAGTTAAACACACACTCATGAAGATGCATCAGGGAACAAACTCATTTCATTCAGCATTCTTAATCTCGGCATTTGAGGCAAGTGAGGTGTTAGCTTTAAGCCCCGGCCTCCTTAACCCCTGTACCAATTGGACAGGAGGATGGGTGAACGAACGCTCTGGAGAGAAGAGACATCTTTGGTCCTGCCGGAAACTGAGCCTGTAATCTGGTCATTATGCTGACTGAGATTACATAAATGTGGATGGTTGCGGTAAAATCACTTAATGTGCAGTGCAAACTGCATGTACAAACACAAATAGACGAGTTCTGAAATGAAATTTTTGCCTGTACAGTTTGAATCCAATTTATCAGATTCGAAATTAAAATGCATCAAAAATACCTTGGCGAGCCGCTCTATATAGCTATATCGATATATCGCTATATCGCATGTACGGTATTTTGTACTCTAGATTACAATTAAATTCGTCCGTCAAAGTGAAAAATATTGACTTCCCACCAACTTTACCAGATAGAGGGAAGGCTGCACCAACACTTTTATCCACAGATAACATGCGTCAAATTCTTCGTTTAATATTTGCAATAAGATATCGCTCACTGCAGGCAATACTGGCACAACTAAAAAAATTGCAATTTGCAGCTAATACTACGATTGAGCTCAACAATATAACGAATACACCCAACAACACCAGCACACTTCTCAGTCAAAACACACCCCGCTGCGTTCCATTATTGTCGAATGTAGTTGTTATATTTTTGCGCACAATCGCAGTATTAACTCCAAATTGGCAATTTTTGGATTGTGCCTCTATTGCAGTCAGTGAGAGAATTATGTTCCGCGTTTACATGGACCATCCGTGTGTATCTTTGCATTACCTACTGACGTTTAGCGAAAGCGTATTTTAATAAAGCCCCGTAATGCAGGACGTTTCATAACGTTCTCCGTGATTACGAACATTTATAACAAGCAAACCAAAGGACCTCCCTTAATGGAAATGTTCACAGCCATAGGAAAACTGAAAAAAGTTTTTTTTTTGACAACGAGAGATGTTCGATGTGTGCACCACGGGTGACACGGCACACATCGATACGATATTCAAGTTCTTGCCACACACGCGATAACATGGGCACACCGATATTCTTCACTGCTGCAATGATCCGTGCCTTTTGGTCACCGAGATCACGTGGCAATGGTGGGACGAATACCCGGTCTTTGAAATATCCCCAAAGAAAAAAATCACAGGGCGTAATGTCAGGGGACCTCGGGGGCCATAGCATCAGTGGTTAGTCATTTCCAGACGCACGCCCCATCCAGCGTCCTGGTAACACTGTTCAGGTACTGACGAACCTCACAGTGGAAGTGGGTGGGACTTCCGTCTTGCTGGAATATGACCGTCGGTATGTTTTGCAGCTGTGTCATTAGCCACAGTTGCAACATGTCCAGATATATTGTGCCAGTAACGGTTTCTTCAGCAAAGAAGAATGGACCGTACACTTTTTGACTGGAGACTGCACGAAACACATTGATTTTAGGAGAGTCACGTTGATGCTCCACATAGGCATGTGGGATTTCAGATCCCCATATTCTGACATTGCGACGATTTACTGCACCGTTGACGTGGAGTGTCGTTCCGTCACTGAATTGCACATTTCCAGGAAATGATCATCGGAACTCATTAAGTCTTGTAACTGTAAACAGAAATCAAACCGACGCCTGTGATCTTCATCCGACAATTGTTTGGATACGGTATGGTTTAAACACCAAACCCTTACGCAGAACCCTCCACACTGTTGTTTTCCTTAGCTCCTTAGCTGCAGTTTCCGTTGATTTCTTCGGACTATGCAGAAAACTGGCCCGAACCCGTTCAAAGTCATCTTCAGCGGTAAATGGGCGGCCACTTGATTTCTGTCTAGACAGAAACCCAGATTCAGTAAACTGCTTATACCACGCACGAATGGTCTTGTCTGTAGGCGGGTCTATTGCGTACTTTGCACGAAATGCATGTTGCACAGTAACCACAGACTTACTCGCGTGATATTCCAACACACAAAATGATCTCTCCCGGACAGGCCATTTTCTCAGACTACATACACTCAGATCGCCTAGCGGCAGAAATGTGAACTGCGATGAAAAACAACTTACTTGGGGGAAAAAATTTTAGTTGTTCCTTTTATCTGTACAGGTTTCGTAAATGCGTGTCTTACGGTTTTCGTATTATAAATTTTTATAATCCCGGAGTACATTATGAAACGTCCTTTATTTTACTTATTCCCTTTAATGGCATAAGAGAAATTAAATTCTTTTCGTTACTCAGCATTTTAATAACCTGAAGCGTGTCATAGAGATAATCTTCAGGTGGCCGAATGTTTAAAACCCAGTTCGTATTTCGCACTGTCAGTCCCTTGAGTACCTTCAGATGGATGTTCAAATAGGGTTGATAATTGAGAATGATAATGTCCTGAGGCCACAGGGCTGAGAGAGTTGACATACATCTCAACTGGACTTTGTTTCTTTCACTGTTTTTTCAGCAAAATGAAGAACTTTCTTCTCTTTGCTTACTTTCTCAGTCCTTGGTGATATTTAAATATATTGACTTATGTCGAAATCTATGAATTGTCCAGGCGTGGTTCCTGGTCCATAAATAAATGAGGACAGCAGAGAGGTGCTTTCCATTGGAATCTCTTCAGTATATCTGCAGGCTTGCTTTGCTGTTCTGTTGTCACGTTTCGTGTCTCTGTTTCAACATCATTAAATTTAACGTTCGTGTTTCCGTGCATCGTTAGTGTAATTACAATTGATAACCAACAAGATGCAACTATTTTGTTTTATTTACTTCTAATCAGCTGTACATGTTTCGGGCGATGTTTTCGCCCATCATCAGGAGCATATCACTGTAACTACAGCTTCTGGTATTGTCCACCGCTGTAGTTACAGTGATTTGCTCCTGATGATGGGCGAAAACATCGCCTGAAACATGTACAGCTGATTAGAAGTAAATAAAACAAAATAGTTGCATCTTGTTGGTTATCAATTGTAATTAATCTCATTAAGTTTTTCTTCTTCTTCCCAAAGAAGTTTAAAACAGAGTGAAACTGGGAAATGTAGATAACGGAACTGTGACCGTAACAACTGAGTCTGAAGTTTCCATAAGAAAAAACAAGACGCTCGATATATTTTGCAAATTAAGAGTAAACACAAAATGGACAATCCATTCGTCTTTCCGTACAGCTCATGACAAGGGCCTCTGTCGACGTCTTCGCGAAACTGGTTAAGGCCAATTTTTACTGAAAGAGTAGGGAACACTTTGATTTCTTCCTTTCAGATCCCTTCTTTTTCCTAAGCTCATGTCAGCAGCTGTGCACAGCACATATGTCTAATTTTGTATCTCATTAATGTAACTCTGTTTCTCTTAGATTTATTTTTGGGTCACTGTGGGGATGGACAGACGTAGGCCTACACCAGTTACAAGTCCACGCATTTTCAAAACGTTTTCTGTGCGATTTTACCGCCCTTATTGGTGCCGGCGTGTACTTCTTTCAGACACAAGTTTGTCGTTGAAGGAACTCATAGACACAATTGGACTTCTACAGCCTGTGGAGGTCAGTGGGTATTGTAATGTCATACGGTACGTCAGTGGCGTACCCAGGACAGAGAACGGGGATCTGCGGGCGGTAGCCCCCTACCCCCTAGTCAAGGGTTCTGGAGGCAGCTGTAATTTGGTACAAGAAATTTCATTCCATATAGTAAAACTTTATTGATTTTTGGTACTTTATGACTGTTTATGATGACAACCAATTTATTTTGTCATTGCTAATGTAAAACAATTGCAAACCTAGGCAGTTTTAGAATTTTACCGACTTTTTTCCGAACATCTTGGGAGTGGTGGCGTCCTAAATTCAGCGATTTGTAACAGTTTTCACAATCGGGTTGAGTTTGGCACGATTTTGAAGGGCCTTCGGAATTTCGGGGGGGGGGGGTGGTTGAACAACCCAACCCCCCCTCGGTACGCCACTGCGGTACGTTCACCTCGCTTTAGAAGCGCGGAGTTTTTGTTTGCATGGTTCTGAGACTAGGAGCGATTATTTACCTTAACGTCATTAACCACTGGTCTTAGTATTGTAGACAGTGTGTTTTCTGTGTTGTCGGAACCACATCTGCCATACAGTTGTATAGCTTAATCTGAACCTGCGTACAGTTAACAAACTAACAAACAGCACATACTGCACTGCATAGCGACACAGCACATTTATTAGTATCTGGTAAACTATAGACCTACACCAAGAAATAAATTTCAATTTAAAGTTACAGTGCTTGAATAAGATCTTTCCCGTATGCCTCATGCCATCTTTTATTCTAAAGCCGTACGGAAGCTTTGGAACGCGTCACAATGGTGTCAGGTTGGGTGCCTGAAATTAGGTGACAACAAAAATCCTTCCAGTGGCTTGAGAAACTAAACATGCGTACAGATGTATGCTCTTCCCATTCTGCGTTCACTTGTATTTCCTACACTTCCGTCAAAGAACGAAAAGTAAATTAACATATACGTTTACATTACATTACAAAATAAACATCTTAACAATCAGGCTTACCGTATTGTCTCTGTATGCCAAGTACACACGGTGCACTTTCACACAGTTTAATTACACCGGTGAAAGTTCCCGCGATACGCATTACACCTTTTGCGGTTATATCAGAAATAGAATTTTAAACCTACTTTGAAAGGAAATAACAAATCCGATTTCAAAAAAGCGTACATTCAGTCGGCTCTTTGTTACAATTATATCAGTTACCTGATAAAAGAAGTAAAGCACCTGTTTTCGCGTGGAAGAAAGAAGCACGCAAAGCTGTTACTCTTGTGTGTGTTCTTAGAATCGTAATTTTGTGTCATGAATGTGTGATTCCTTTTCAATACATTTCTGTTTGGCATTAACGGCTACCTGAATTAGCCAACAGCTGTCTCTGTCCCTTTTACCTTGCACACACGTTGAGAACCATCGATGTGCCGCTGTACAAACATAAACCGGTTATTGCTATGGCGTTGAACTTGGCAATGTGAAAATTATGAACGAAGCACAATCATCTACAAAAAAAGAAGCTAATTTTTTGTCGCCTGTTCCGCGATTTCTAAGCAAATATTTTTTAGTATGAACATATAAGGCACAGATAGAGAAGAGTTCAGGTAACGGTGAAAGCTGCCTTTCTACACAAGCTATTTGTGTAATGCGATTTCCATTTACAGCTTGTACTCATTGTTAAATTCACCTTTACCCCCCGTAAGTAGAGCCTTGGTGAAACAGTCAGTGGATAGACGACAGGGTGGGGCCAGAACAGTGTGGGAATGAAGATCGTTTGTAAGTTTGCCGTGTTGAAATGTATGTAGGTGAAAATGTGAGGTTACCTTTGTACCATAACGGTATATGGGTGCCTGGGGACATGAAGGTCCAACTCGTGAATTTGTTAGAGATGCCTGTTTCGCATAGAGTTCTTAACAGTTCCACTTACGTATTCATGTACCAATATTTATGTCTAAATGTCAGTGATATGTCATTTTTAGTGCGGATATTTTATTGCGAGTTGTGATATTACACATCTTCCATGCCATAGACATAAGCAAGAATATATTTATTCCCAGCTATTTGCACATGTTTGTGCACATTTATAGTATTATTCCTCCAGCATGTTTCGACTAATAATAATTGCCGTCCTCAGGGAGAATATTTACACAAAGGAAGATTTGATGCTAAATCATTTTGTCATCAAATATGCTTGTTACGTGATGTAGCATAAAATTAAATTGTTCAAATATTAGTATTTGGTATTAGTTACTGAAATTGCGTTAAAATTGTACAGTATTGGTATTAGTTTACGTATATACGCACACCATTGCATCCAGACATATAAGAGCAAATAGTTCCAGGTGATCATACTTGGATCACATATTCAGTACATCACATCACAAATGATGTATAATTGAGAAACTGTTCTTTTGGCAAGTACACATAGTTTGTGATATGATGTACTGGATCTATGATGCAAGCAATATCGACCAGAACTATTTGCTCGTTTGGATGCAAAGAGTACACGTGTATTGAATACAGACATTGTACAGTTTTAACCTAATTTGAGTAACTGTTGACATCAAATATTGACAATTTAACCACATAATTCTTTAATGTATCACCATCCACTTGTGACAATATGTTGTAGCATCAAATGTTCCTTTGTCAAGTCTCCCTGATGATAGCTATTATTATCAGCCGCAACAAGTTGTAGGAGTAATGGTGTATATACCAATAGATGTGCCATATGTTCAAAATAAATGTATTCTATTTATTATGAGGCTTTGGTTAACACATAGGTGAGTCACCATATATATATATATATATATATACATATATATATATGTGTGTGTGTGTGTGTGTGTGTACACCAACAACTGCACTATAATCAGATACAATCATGTACAAACATGTTGTAAACCTCGAATATGTTTCAGGCTTTTTCGGCCATCTTCTGGGATGTATTCAACAAAGGAAAACACAGTAATGGCTAGTTATACCACAGATGTGCAACAGTAAGTTAGAATACCGATATTAAAGTAACCAAAAATTTTAAAAATTAAAAATAACATACATCCTGTCACATGGTTTTTTAATTTTTTTTAAAGAATTTCCACACTTGTTTTTAGCTGTATTATTTCACATCACTGATATAATTTGAACTGCAATGCACTCTGTGTCAGCAGACAGTGCTGTTACAGATATTGCTCATACCAGATTACATAGTCTGATTTAGTGTAGAGGCCTTTTACATATGTAAGCTTCATAAATGCATTGAACTTCAGATCTTTATCCAAGCAGTGTATTTCTGTGACATATAAAGTTCTCACAGCACTGTTACCATAGAGTCAAGTGGACTACATTGACTGATAAGGAGCTGCCAACATGCTGAAGGACCATGGTGCTTTTGAAATGCTCATAACTATCTACTACCAATCAGAAACAGCATTAACATCATGGAAGTCTCTATCACAGTTGTGGACATTATAATATCAGAGACTCATTTTTGAGACCTCATACCAGCCAGTCGAACACTGCATCACACCAGACGAGAATCACACTAGGCTCATAAGCATACTCAGTTATTATCTTACTTATGAAGTAACCTTCCCATATGTATTTAAAGGCAATGCAGTTTATGGTGTGTTTTTGCTGTAATGGCTTTTACTTTGTTGCATTTCCTTTTCTTCTTTCAACTGTTGAACTTCCTTCAAAGTGTCCTCCTGCCTTTTTACAAGCTTTTTTGCCTTCCAAGTCATCTTTGGATTTTTCTCCCTACTGGGAGGTCTATGGCTCATTTTCTGAAGGTGATTCTTAATAGTTGGCACAATTGGAAGCTAGAAGAAGAACAGCTGTGATGAAACACGGAATATGGCAGTGCAAGCAGCAGTACTGTCAGTAGCAAGACACTGATAAAAGTAAGAATAATAATATTATAGGGGCAATAGATTTGTTTAAGAAGGGCTACCAGCCTAGAACTAATGAAGGACAAAAAGGGTGATCTGCTTGCAGACTAACCACAGCATTCTGAATAGTGAGAGGAATAATTTTTTCTCAGTTATTGAATACATTGTCCTGAGCTAGTCAAATGCAAATCACACCATGATTATCATCCCTTATCCATGCCTATTATCTTGTCCTGGCAATTTTCTAAAATTCCACATGCACTCACTTTTCCCCCCCTCTGATCACATGTTAAGCCCACTCATGACTTCCCTGATTTAACTACCATTAAAGAGTATAAAGCCCTCAATGGTCCGCCACCTTCTTGAAGGCACATTTCTGCCAGGTGGCAAGGCCTGTGGGCATCAGTGAACAAAAATCTATTACAGCAGGAGCCCAGCTGCTGGTAGGGCCACCCATGCTGCACATCTTTTGAGAGAGATGCCAAAGAGGTACTCCGGTCCTCCAGGTTGGGCATTAGGACATGGGGCTTACAACCCCATCCCCATAAAACAAAAACTGACATTCAGAATCCATGAACTATGTTAATTCAATGCAGCCAATGCAGACCTAGTAAACAGAAGGAAATATATGCTTTAAGAACAATACTGGAGATCAGATCAGTTAATGATGTCAGGTAATGTACAAATCCTTGGAATCAGAAGCTCAAAAGATTGAAGTGCTAGACAGGAACCAATGGAGGGCATAACAGAAGCAGCCAAGACCTGAAGCAGGTTGGAGTACTGTAGCAGGATGAGGAGAGAGAGGGGTACTAACTATTTAGTTCCTAATAATAATAATAATAATAATAATGTATATATCTCCACTTTTAAAATTTTATTAATTAAAATTTAAAAACAAGAAGCTGTATACAGCAGTTGTAATGTCTATTTTACTACTGCATAAATTTCCATTCCTACAAACCTTGTGTTAAGGTTCTATTTAAGAATGATACGGTTGTAACCCACGAATCAATGGTAGCTCAGCTCAACAGTCTGCGTTATAGTTACTGCGTGGAAAGTCAATGACTTAAATTTTACTGAAGTCAAAAAAACTGTCTGTATGCATACAATGCAACAATTTTTTACTCTTGTCATTGGTGGGGGGGGGGGGGGGGGGGGGGGTTTGGGGGGGGGGGAGGGGGGGGGAAGAATGAAAAAATCTGATAAAAATCCCGTAATTAAGGCGAGAATTAAATAGACTACACTGCTTTATATT
>Ga0123352_10015060_pt1 | contig 12315 bp, 7 predicted proteins | sample TergutLab28metaG_FD_89700 | JGI IMG/M metagenome (GOLD analysis project Ga0123352, IMG submission 89700) | Labiotermes labralis P1 segment gut microbial communities from Petit-Saut dam, French Guiana - Lab288 P1 | ecosystem: Host-associated > Arthropoda: Insects > Digestive system > Gut ... | reverse complement strand
TGTGGTGTTTATTTTTTTTTTTTATGATATTTTTTGTGTTTTTTTTTTTTTTTTTTTTTTTTTTTTTTTTTTTTTTTTTTTTTTTTTAGAAATGGTTTGGGCATCAATTGTGGGACACGGTAGGAAGATGAACAGAACTGTGAAATGAGGGACTGCGTCAGTAGCACTCTTCGCTAAACAATATTAGGGTACTGAAAATCAAGGAAAATGGGATAGATCTATCGGGAAGATAAGGAATACATACAGAATTTCAATCCGAAAGTTATGACCGTATAATTTAGTATAATATTAAAACGTGCGGTACAGACATATCATGTCAGAATGTGGACAGAATTTTCCTGACAAGTTCAGACACGGTCTTCTATGAACAGTATTATACAATTTCATGTTCTTTAAAAACACAGGCAAATGATTGAGTGATTTAGCTGCTTATTTCCTTCTCAACGAGAGTTATGTTCTACTAGTCAGATTATTAATGCTTCGTTCTAGTAAATCTTACCACGTAGATGTAAAATCAAGCATATGAATGACGGTAGATATCACAAGTTCTCTCCGAAACTTCTACATTTCACGCTGCCTTCATCAATAAAATGCTGCTACGTGATAAAGCAGCGTAGCCCCTAGCATAGAATAAAAAACGTACGCGGTGAAACAAATAACTCTATCCTTGGACCTTAACACTGCAGGTTTTTGGAATGACAGCAAGTTTTATAATGCATAAGAACCCAATCTCGAATCCATCTACTCTAAAGCACACAAAGAACGTTTTCCTGTTTTCGTCTTAAACTTCAGCGATACTTCATGTCGCACAGAATAAATAGATGGTTCTGTTGATAAGGCAGACAGCTTTATTTTCTCTGTCCATACTGAATAGTGTGTGTAGTTACTGTGGCGGAAATGAACGTCATCGGAACAAAACCGATCTTCTTGTAGCGTTGTTAGAATATTCAAGCCAAGAGAGCCATAGCGCGGGCACAGTGAATATACCTAGGCGGAATTTGGTCGGGGAATATTCTTGGAAAATATCTAATTGACAGATCGAGGTAGCGATGATTGCGTAACTTGTGATTGACGAGATATGAGGCTGTCACATCGGTGTTGCCGCATATTCAGCTCTACCGAAATGTTACGCCGTGTCACTTGGTACATATTTACAGGCGTTTGAATGGATCGTAGTGCCTTCAGAATCAAACAGTCCTTGACCCAAACAACCCAGAAGACATTATCCGTCCTTGAAAATTAAAATATTACAAGTAAGTTAAATTAAAAATAAAACTAGTTACTTTTATGAAATAAGGTGAAATGCCAACTTGTTGCAACTAGGTAATTTTATTGATGTACGGTGCGGATGGTGCCGTGCGGCACCATCCGCACCGTACGCACGACCTACGCAGCAGCTCTCAAGACCACCACCCATTCAAAGACTCGGTGCAGAAGACCATATGCTGCAACTCAACATCCAATGCTCTTGATGATGGGCGTATGTACCTGAAACATCTAGGAAGTGTGTCATCCCCGTTGTGTGTGTGAAACTAGGAAAAGATATGTAGTCAAACACAACTCTACACCACGCGCGTGCGCATGCATATAGCTAACCCTTAAGTTCCCTAGACAACCTGATGATGGCCAATACAGACCGAAACATGTAGTTGTTTCCATCACAGTCATTAAATACACCTCAGTGATCTAGTTGTGTTTGACTACATACCCTTTCCTAGTACCTGAAACATGTCGAGCTAAGAATACATCAATAAAATTACCTAGTTGCATCAAGTTGACATTTCACTTTATTTCATGAGGAAGATGCACGGTCAAACAACCCTTAAGGTACTTGGTTTTATTTAATTTTTTTGGACCGTGCATAGTGATATATTTGTGCAATAAGAACCAACAGGATGCACTGTTTACTTTCAATTTATTTCAGTAACTAAGCTCTACATGACATATATCAATTGCTCTATATGCACAGTAGTGCCTCCTGATGATGAGAAGTAAACCTGGTCGAAACATGTAGAGGTTAATTATTGAAATAAATTTAAAGTAAATAGTGCATCCTTTTGGATCTTATAACACTAATAGTTAGTTATAATTCTAATTGTAATCTTCATGTTTTATACATACTTTTTAATGTGATTTTTCGTGAATTTGTTACATAATAAACGGAAATATGTCGGAAATATAATATTTCAAGTGTACAACCTATGTTTGTGCTTATTGTTCGTGATTTTATTATAATTGTAAATTAATGCATGATACGAATCTTATTAAAAGAGGCCAGTTTACTTCCTGTCCCTGATGTGGAGGCTCAGCATGTTTAAGACAACCGAACTGTAGTGACTCAGCACGGACTTCGGAAACACGTTGTGATGCTGAACTCTGAACGTCTCGTCTTGTCGCTTGTGCTGTTTTATCCTTGGGAGTGCCCGTTCTGCTCCGTTACAGACACTTGGGTCCAACTCCCGCCTCGCCAGCTGTGTCTTTTCCAAACTGCACCTTTACATAGCCTAGATGCACTTTACGGAATTACTTTCTTCATGACAATGTGAGTGTGACTGTAATGTCCCACTATTATACGTCACTTCGTACCTCCATACAACTTCAAATTGAGCATCATTTTATGAAATATATTTATCTCTCTTCTCCGCGTCTACGAATTTCTTCCATGGCATCAATCATGGAATAACCACAACCATTCACATTCAACAAGCAAGTTGGATGAACAGTAGAGCTTGCAAGAGTACACAAGACGTAATTCTGTTCTCTTGAAATCTATACGTAGCTATCAGTCATGTTTCTTGAGACCTTTTACAGTTTACTGAAAGGACAGTACTTTCAAATAAGCCACTACCAGCCGTTCTTAGCCTCTCCACCGTCATTATAAAAGTACTCCTCCATTTTTGTACTTTACTTTACCCTCCTTGAATTTTACAGTTTTTAGGCGCTTTCGCAAAATTGCGAAAGTCATTATTAGCTTCGTCATGTCTGTCCGCCTGTCCGTCCGTCCGTCATTCAGTCTGTCAGCATGAAGCATCTCGGCTACCACTGGGCATATCTTCACGAAATTTTATATTTGAAGAATTTTTTCGAAAATCTGTCGACAGAATGCAGGTTTTATTAAAATCACACAAGCATAACGGGTACCTTACATGAAGACCAATGTACATTTTTGTCATATCTCACGCATGTCTTCTTAGAATGAAAAATGTTTCAGACAAAAATTTTAGAGAAACTCATAACACACATTTTGTGTTCAATAACTTTTTTTTCGAAAAATCCTTCCTTTTTTGAGTTAATGTGGAAATATATTGTAGAGCTGGACAGGCCACCGATGACAAAATGGCGCTTGCACATCGCATTCTGGGTACCTAAGGCTACGAACAAACCCTCAGAATATGTATTACTCATTGCTTTTGCACTGTAAAAATGGTCGCACGAACGCGCCTCGCTGTTACGTTATACGTACATTGCCTGTCTTGTGTTTCATAGACAGAGCTTTTAGTACAGCGTTACCCAAATTGTACGGCCATTTAGGCTGCCGAAGATGCCCATAACCCTGTAGTGGCCCTATTGTAACTTGATGTATCTGCAAGGTGCAGGTTCTTGTCTAACGCTCATAATAATGCATTCAGTAAAATGACCACATCTTAAGGAACACGCAGGGTTGTTACCGTATCAACAACATTGTACAACTGTACTCTTTCTTAAGCCAGTTTCATCCTATCCACATCCTCACAGCGTGTAACTAGCATCGCTTTCTCCATCTCTCTTGAGAGGCTGGTAAACCTTCAGTCGGTAAAATGGCCTCCTTTTATATGTACCTCACGGCGTCATTAACATGTTCACAACTGACCGCTTGAGTGTCCTGAACCACTTAAATACTCTCCACATCCTCCAGCCACATTTCTTTAACTGCTGTCCTTGTAATGTAGATATATAGATCCGGTTTACAATATCCTACTGTATTCTGTCACTAGTCGTACACGGCCTGATCGCGCTGTCTGTCTGGCTTCTTGTATAATGTTTATTTATATCTTAAATCTTGGAATTTAGACCCACAATTTGGAGGAGTGTTTTGGTCAAGCGTATGAACCACTGACTGAGCAGTGACAGTCGCCATCATATTCGTATTCCAGAGCACACAAGGGAAATTCCGAGTATTTGAACTAGAGATGAGCCGTCTGGACATGAATGGAATCTCCACAGTACCGTCATTATAGCAGAGAAACCGAGGAAGGCAGAGAGAGAGAGAGAGATGTGGGCACATTTTCAAAGCTCTGTCGTATTTGACCACCCCCGAGAGAGGAGAGGGAGTAGTTGCAGCACACCAGGGAAATCCTTGTCCTGTTACCAACTGCGAAGCATCACATTCTGTACTTGATTTTCCTCAGTACAAAATAGAGTGTTCAGTAAACAGACCAACTACCAGAAGCCTATTCCTGACTATGACGTCCCATATCGTTCTATAATGTATTTACTTTATCCTTGTGTAAATAAAATACAGTTCAAGACGTCTGTACATATAAGCATACTATTCTGGCCACATTGGATGCTTGGATGCACTCACTCGAGCACTACGGGTCTGGTAAACGAGGGGCTTCGCTTTTGCATTTCGTAGAGTAAACAAAGCTCTCTCGAGACGGCACTCCTCTGTCCGGTCGTTCTTTGCTAAACACAGTCGCCCTCTATCTAAGAGAAAATGTTGACATATTAGGTATGAAGATTAAGAAATCTAATCGCATTTCTTGGTCATAGATATGCAAAGTTGTAAGTGAAAAGTCGTGTTAACTGCAGCATAATGTTGGTGCGATCCCGTTAACAGACAAAACCGCACAACTACGTTCGCGTGCTCAGCATGATTTTTGATAGGTGTCCTATATTTTGAGCGTGAAATAAACGTGTAGACTATAATTTACCAGCCATTTGCCTGTGTATGATCGTACCTCTCACGCAACCAGAACAGCACAGGACTTGTGAGAGTTTCAGAAGAAGTTCCAGTGATATCAGGAGGGCGGAGAGATTATACAGCGGAGAACTGTATTATTTGTAATCTTTATGACGTGTTATTAGGACGATCCAGTCAAAGATAGACGAGCGGAAAATGCAGCGTGAATGAGAAATTGAGAAATTGGGAAATTCGTACGGAAGTTTAGTCGGAAAACCTGAAGGAAGAGACAGATCTAGAGACTCGGTCATAGATGGAAAGATAATGTGGAAGTGAATATTAAGGCACTACCATTTGAACTGGAGCCATATCACACAGATGCGAAACATAAAGCTCGCATTAGTGAAACTTCGGTTTTCATAAAAGGAGAAGATTTGACGTTCTTGATGAGTGACCCAGTAAAATATTTTGTACCCGTTAGTTGGTTGGTTGGTTAGTCAGTTAGTTAGTTAGTTAGTTAATTATTCGGTTGGTCGTTTGGTCTGTCGGTCAGTACGTCAGTAATATCGTCTTACATTTACCGTCCGTCCTTGTTGCATCTGACGTGCTGAATACTGCGCCGAAATATTTCCGCGATTGCTTGACTAATTTGCTTAGAGTACGTCAAAGCGTCGGGTCTGGAAATAATTCATAACTGGGGACGCCGCGATTGTAATGTAATACTACTATCGCATACTTCAAGGGTACTTGTACATGAATACTGAACATATGTGACATGATTTATGGCCTGGAGAGACGAAATATTTGGAGATATGTATTTTCAGTTACACCCTTTTGAGAACCGCAAATCTCCCTCCCCCTACTTTGCTTTGAATTAACTAGGAGATCATAAAACATGTCCGATTCAGAAATGTTTGTCCATACAACTCACAAGCCTCTATAGCATTACGTTTATTTCCGTATTTATTCAATTCACACCTCAAAGTAAACATATTCTGTCTTTTATATTTATGGTTCCGTGCATCGCTGATGTATATTAATAATTGTCCAACGAGATGCAACACAAAGCAGTCTATTTATTATTCTGCAAGTTCACTCTACGTGTTTCGGGTGTCAACCACACCGGTCAACAGGAGTACACAAAACTGAAACTACAGCCTCCGGTACTGGTACTCCCTCCAACGTGGCCAAATTTGGCCACGTTGGAGGGAGTACCAGTACCAGTACCGAAGGCTGTAGTTACAGTTTTGTGTACTCCTGTTGACCGGTGTGGTTGACACCCGAAACGTGTAGAGCGAACTTGCAGAATAATAAATAGACTGCTTGGTGGTGCATCTCGTTGGACAATTATTAATATATATAACTGTCTTCATCAGACCATCTGATTGTTTATGTTCATGGACATAGTGGCTGTTTATATTTAAAATAATTCGAAGCACATAAATAAATTTTATTAGCAAATTTAAGAGGTTTTTGGACGGTAAAATATATGCTGCGTGCAATAAATATTTTGCTTTAAATATGAATACTTCAATTGAAGAAAATCTCTGTGGAAGAGCTTATGTTTCGTTTAGTATTGAAAGTGACAAGCAAGTAGATCTGTTTGCAAGCCAGTGAACCTGCAAGTTATTGGGGAGTTTGAATATTCATTCTGAGAAATTTTGTGGTTCCTCTGAATCCACCACGCCAATTGCAAGAGTATAATCAAATTACACTGCGACAGCTTTCTTTGACATAATTTACAGCAAGCTCTCCATGTTGTACTTCGACGCTGTTGATCTGTGCTGTTGACAGCATCGTTAAATACAACACGAATGAACACACCGTTCTGTACATTTGTCAGCATATCGAGTGAAATGTAAGTCTCGATTTCTGGCTGTGACTGTAGTCACTTGCTCCGAGTGTTTCTGCTTTGATTCACACGGTTGGAGCGGTGGTTGGGTTCTCTTTGGACCCCCAACTCCTAACCCTGAGGGCACAGTGCACGAACAGTTGCCTATCTCCCATGCTATCTCTCTCCTCTCTGCTACGAGGTCCGTGCAAAGCACAAAAAGAATTCACTTCACAAGTAATTCTCCGATATACTTGACGTAACAGGTTTCGTTTCTTCTATACACCGAGACATCACCATCTTATCATCATTCCGCTTTCTTGTCTTCTGTTCTTGTATGTCGATTTCTTACCTTTCTCTTCTGCAGTGTGTTTTGTGGTTTCCACAGACCTACTCCTATCTCCTGCTTTGCTTAATGTCATTAACATGCTACTTGATTTAGCTAGGTTATGGCGTAAAGAAGCATCGTATTTTCTGAAGACAGTACTATAAAATGATATCCATTACATAACTATACAAGTGACATTCAAATAATGACATATTCTAAGTTTCTGGGTTTTCTTGACAGTAAAGTAATTGGTTTTGTTTACCGTATCGGAGATCTGGTATTCGGAATTGAAATATTTAGAAATAAGTTTGTGAATTCCAGGAGAAACGTCGAGTATCTCACATTAATTAATCCATTACTTGTTGATGGAGAACCTTCACTTTTGACGAAACAACCAGAATAAAAATTGTTAATATATGTTTAGAATCCAGATAACAAACCTAGACAACTCAGAATATCCGGTTGGATTTATTTATTAACTGAAATTGCAAGCAGTCTGTTTTGGTCTGGTAATGTTGGTATAGAAATTATTCCTACGCCCAACCGCCGTAATTGAACATGTCTGCAAATGTTGCATGTCTGCAGAGCCTCTGGAATATCAGTATTGTGATAATAATATTGTACTGGTAAGTTTATATGGTTAAATCTCTAATTAATACAGCCATAGCAGTACCTGAATCTTCAACAACACTAATACCCACGCCCGCCATTCGATATTATCTTGGAACCAGTTCAGTCCACTTTCTATTTTCATAACCGAATTTCCTAAGATTTATTTTAATTTGGGCCACCCCTCCCCCGCCCCCTCTAATCCTTTATCTTGTAAGTGCCCATTTTCCAAGATGTTACACTATCAACGTATACACGCGTGAAGAATAAAAAAACCAACTAGATGCCACTTATTATTTTATTGCACTTCTTATAGGCTCAAAATGTTTCCGGCATTACTATGCCCATCATCAGGAGCTTGCGACTATAATGTTGATTACCACATTGGTCGTTTCGTTCTTGGTTTGCTGTATGTTGGAAGTTAGGTGCGGTTAGGCTGGAGTAGTGTCCGGACTGCAGGCTAGCCTGCAGCCCGGGTAAAGGCGAACAGTCCCAGTCAATGAAACACTTCCTAATCGAGATTCATACTTCAAGCTGTGGCAACCACCTGCCTTTGCGACGCATCCTGTAGCTGCTACCATGTGATGTTATTCATGGCGGCGCCCACTGATGTGCGAAAGGTATGCTGCTGAAAGTGATTGAGATTTGTGGCGAGGATCAGCTACCTGCATCAGTCCAAAGGGCACAGCACCCCAGTAGCTGCTAACCACACTGACTCGACTTGGAAATGTACCACAAAGCGTACCAATAACCGTACAAAATGTCACGTTTGGACACATTAGGCCCTTGCATTGTGCTGTAAATATTTCCTGCGTTCTGTGGTCTTATATAAGCGTTTCTCAGAGGAGGGATCGCGGACCGCAAGCGAACCGGTAATATTAACTGACAGAAAATTGCAAGTTGATTTTTTTTTTCGGTATTGGATAAAAGTCAGACGTTTTAAAATATAAAGAGTTCAGTTTATTGCTTAATATTTGACAGAATTACCTGCAGGGAGGGGATATTTATCTTACAAAGTGATATCCTCGCTGACACAGCAGGGTTCTTACTGGGAGGCCAGTATATCCCGTTTGCCATTCACAATATCCGGTGTGACCTACGTGAAATCTGCAGCAATATTTACTTTACGAACGATTAGCATACACAATGTTCTGCACAGTCTTCACACAAGGAAACCGGGCGGCATTAACTTCGGTAAAACTGGAGGCCAAGATTTAGGTCTGTCGTAATCACATTACTCTTGCTGCTGCTGCTGCTGCTGCCGCTGTTTGTTGTTGTTGTTGTTTTTTTTATGCTGCTGCTGCTGCTGCTGCCGTTTGTGTTCTTGTTGCTGTTGTTGCTGTTGTTTCAGTTGATGCTGTTGCTATTGTTGCTGCTGCTGTTGCTGTTTTGTCGCTGCCGCTGCTGTTGTTACTGTTTCTGTTGATTATGATTGTGATGATGATGATGCTGTTGCTGCCGCTGCCGTCATTGCTGTTGTTTCTGTTTATGTTGTTGCTGTTGCTGCTACTATTTCTATGGCTGTTGGTGCTGCTGCTGTTGGTGCTGTTATTGCTGCTATTTCTGTTGCTGCTGCTGCTGCTACTGGTGGTGTTATTGCTGTTAATGCCGCTGCCGCTGTCTTCTTGCTCCTGCTGCTATTTCTGTTGCTGCTGCTGCTGCTACTGGTGGTGTTATTGCTGTTAATGCCGCTGCCGCTGTCTTCTTGCTCCTGCTGCTGTTTCTGTTGTCGTTGGTCAGGAACAGACGGACTGACAACACTTGTTACTGGGAGTCACCTTGATGGAAACAGCCATGTCGTAACTTTGTGCTGAAGCTTCGGAAACTTAAGTATGCAAGTATGTTGAGTTTTGTTCCTAAATGCACTGCCTTGTCGGATACAAAAAGGATCCGTACATGCTGTGGCAAGTTTCTCCACGCCATACGTTAACCCTCGTTTCGCTCTCAAGATCTTATGAACCGTGGCAACCTTGAATGTGACGTACAACTAAACTACGATAAACTTCCACGTACGCTTGACACTGGTGTCACCGACGAGCGATGTGCAATGTTACCGCTGTGTTTCATAACGTTTTATTTTTCCCCTAGCCAAACTGATCGTCCTGTAATTTAATAATAACGCATTTAAAAAGTGCCCGTAAATCAACTTTGCTACCTAATTTCATAGGACAGCTTGAGAAGTTTTAGCAGCTCACCTGGTCAAGAAGTTGCCTCAAAGCTGCATAATCTCGAATATCAGATACTGTCTTAGAATAAACTAAAAAAAGGGTAAAAGTCCCTTGCTCTGTTCAAAATGTGAACACTTTTTTGTAATTGAAGTGTCTAACGCTTAAAATATTATTAATTTACATTTGTAAGTGCCCCCTGTTTGTCTCTGTATATAAGCATGGCTGTAGAACGAACTATTTAGGGTCACGTTTTCAGAAATTGCTTTAGAAAACCGCTATATGGCGTGTAATGAGGAACGGTGTGTTGTGATTTAAAGCTTTGGCCATGATAAAAATAAGGTCGTAGCGTAATATTGTAGGAATGATACGACGTTTCGGGAATTTTTCGTTCCCGACCTCAGGCTTGATAAAAGCAAGAATTATGCCAGACACTGGATTGACTCAATCCAGTGTCTGGCATAATTCTTGTTTTTTCAAGCCTGAGGTTGGTTTCGAAAATACATCCCGAAACGTCTTATTATTCCTACAATATTACGCCACGTTATAATCCTAGATAGCTACAACAACGATGTACTTGTTTTTTCGACTGTAGTTTGTTTAACGACGCTTTTTTTAACTCTGACTCTACAGCGTCAAATAATAAAGCGGGTAGTAAAATATAAAACTAGAGGAGTGTAAAAGGAAGCGGTCATTGCATAATTTCAGCTACTGTTATATTTCTATGGAATGGTTTAGGTTAGAGGCGAGTCAGCATTGACGGCCATATGCGAATTTCCGTGGCAGAACTGAGAGAAAATATGTAGCACTTATCCGGAGAGCGAATGCCGCCCTTCTTGTTTAGAACGTTCTAACAATATTTTATAAAGACGCTTCTAATTGATTTCAACAGTTTTCTGCCATATTCTTGCCTTCTCTCTCTCTCTCTCTCTCCTAATCCTTGCAAGCAATTCCCCCCTCGTACTGGTCACACCTTTGCTTGCTACAAACAATTTCCTTCGTCGAATCGCATGCCAGAAAATAAAGACTCGGTCTGAGAGCAAAGTTATACGCCCTGTTCTTGTTTCATCTGCGGAAATTTCCACGACAGAAGTTCTTCACTGGAAATCCCTCTGGATGATAGATCAGTCACGCTTTTCCGCACCAAAAGGATAAAACAAAGAAGCAGAGGAAATGAAAAGTGTGTTAAAAGTTTCACACTGTATAGAGATCCCTTGTGATAGAAGATATTATTGGCTGTCCTGTATTGTGTAAAGTAAAGCTTCTTACTTTATTATGAATTACAGACCAAATTTCTTTTTTAAGTTTGCTTTTCTATAGATTAGTTACCGCTTGCTTTGCCCTGAGGAATACGTTATATTTTATTATCCACTCCGATAAATATTCCCTTAACCCCGTCTGTGAAATTAATTGCGCTTTTCCTACGCAGCCGACATTATTTCATCCTTCAATCGGGAATCGAGAGGTTTCCAGGCAGATTACGAGGACAGTTCAGTTCAAATACAGTTTTTGCTGCTATAAAATATGTACGTTACTGTACAGTGTGAATAACTCAACATTATTTCTTAACACACGACTTTAAAATTTTACGAAAAACGTGTCACTTTTTAGGAATATCTATTCAGTCAATTGCGCAGCCACCATGCCCAGTCTGTCCTCTCCAGCTCATCAGTATGACAGTGTGTCCCACAGAGTGCAGCTTTCAGAGAACCGTGTGAATATGTGTCTTGAAATTAAAAAAGTTAACAGTGCTAAGTCCGTGTCATATCTGAGGCGATCACTCTTAAGACGTGGTTTCAGCCTACAGCAGTCCATGTGGCAATTTTGGTGGACGGGATTCTTTCAGATTACCTCGTTTCCCACTTTTTAAATAATATCACGCGAATGCTACACTTTTATTCCCGCTAAAGTACAGATAAATTTGTCCATTTACGCGTCGTAAAGGAGTATGTGGAAGTAGAGGTATAGCTCTACTGATTCTTGTCCTTTTCACTAGATGGAAATTAATGGTCAGCCTCAGGCCTCGGCTGCTTTAACCGTCTGAGAAAGAGCCCTTTCGAGAGAGGGATAATTTCACCACTAGAGACGGCGGTTTCAAGGGACGGTTTCACTATAATCCGAGGATAATACATAAGTTAGGAAATTTCCGTAGAACCTAACATTTCTGGTGCTTTAGCCCTCTTACTATATGTCTTATTGCTATTGACGATATTTATTTTTGAAGACAAGCCTAACTAAACTAAACTCCGTGGCCTTAGTCCGCACGCGAACTATACCGGTCGGCGAAGTTAGTGCCAACTTTTGCGGATAGAGGGTGTCACGTGGTCAGCGCAACGGGTCCCCACAGCCGTTAATCTCTGTTTTCTAGACCTAGAGCCTAGCTCCTCAATTGACCTCACGAGGCTGAGTGGACCCCGTTCCAGACCCACTACTACTCAGAAAATCTGGTAGCGCCGGGGATCGAACCCGGGACCTCTGTATCTGTAGCCAGAAACTCTGA
>Ga0123352_10015059_pt1 | contig 12315 bp, 4 predicted proteins | sample TergutLab28metaG_FD_89700 | JGI IMG/M metagenome (GOLD analysis project Ga0123352, IMG submission 89700) | Labiotermes labralis P1 segment gut microbial communities from Petit-Saut dam, French Guiana - Lab288 P1 | ecosystem: Host-associated > Arthropoda: Insects > Digestive system > Gut ... | reverse complement strand
TTAAATGGATGGAGATGACAATGTGAGGCAAGTAAGTGTGTTTTTTGTGTTTTTGTGAGTAAGAGAGGAACGGAGGAAAAAAGAAAATAAAAAGAGGGGGGGGGGGGGGGGGGGGGGGGGGGGGGAGCAATAACTGGCGGATTTTTAACAGATGTCCTGTGTTCAGTTCCAAAACGAATATGTACATGTCATAAAGGAAAGCAATAAACACAAAATTTGAATACCTGTTTACCGTGATATGATATTCTTCTGTATAATGAATTTATACAAAAGCTGTTTTTTACGATATTGTTTAAAAAAGGAATGTACTGATGTATGTCCTTTCTTTTGCCTCAAAAAATAAATTACAAACATAAACACTCCATTGTATTTATTCTTATTGTTAATAGTATTTAATGTCATTTTCCTTAATACAGCCATTTGTCAGTGTATGCCTCTATATTCTCCGCTCAAAACCGTTCGCATTTCCCAGAAACTACAATTTCGGTCTCGGGCTTTGTCTGCTAGACCCTTTTCATCCAACAGCAGTAGAATGGCGGAGCTGCTGAAGGTAGAGTCTGTACGTACTGCGAGTATCCTGCACATGTATGGAAGAGCTTAACATTACGCACATGAATATTCATATAGCAATAACAATGTAACTGGTCTACAGAGTCAGCTGTCTCGAGTAATTTTCTCCATTTCCAAGTAGCAGCACTACCCCTGGCTATTTCTGACAATGATGGCCTACTCTCTGTATGGATCTATGGCAATGTAAGATACATTACAGGTTATGTCTTGGTGTTATTCTAATGCAGAATGTTTCCCTCTTGTCCCCTTTCCTCTCTCAGGGTAACTTACGAGGGGCCATCTCCTTTATCGTTCTTTTGCTGTGGATACTTCTGTAAGCGATATTGTCAGACCTAAGGATTATGATTATATGAATATTAATTTTCGTCTGCTTTGTATTTCTGTGTGTAGCTACGTATGTCGCAAATAAGCAGGACATCGTACATACCTACGAGTAGGCTAATATGTAGGGAAACTTAATTTTACCTCAAGTTTGTGTATTTATGTCGCTGGTACAATCAACAGTGTTTTGTCATGACCTTTCTCTAGATGAATTCTAATTGCTGAAAAAATTTCTCTGTTATACTACGAACATATCTGTGGGCAGATAATTTGGAAGTAAATTTATACTTTTTGGAAGAGGCACAAAGTTACGTAACGACTCGAATTACAGAAGTAAGTATTCGTATTTAATCACGTGTTTCTACGTATAACTTGATAGGTTTATTTGGCAAAACCTCTGTTACAATTACCCAAGCTTTTGTTTAAAATCACCACTGTCGAGAAATATGGAGAAACTGTGGTGGATCAGCAGTTCTTACCCAGTTTTGCTGTCGCGAAATACTGACGTTCTACAAGCCAGATCAAGGCGTCCCCACAACTGAACTGAAGTAAAGGCATTAGGCTTACTCAATTATTATACCAACTACAGCACATATAAAAAATTTTTATAAAATTTAAACATTATAACGCTCCGACATGCTTCGGTCCTAGGATCATAATCAGGGAGCCATATCGTCCTTGCTAAAGTCACACTATAGAAAGTCACATTAATTTCGCTGTACCAGTTGGGTGTTGTGGCAGCATGCCGTGTTGTGTTACGAAGAGAGCCCTGCTACGGAAACATGTCGGAGCGTTTTAATGTTTTAACGTGTAAATATTTTAAAAATTTTATATATGTGCAGTGGTTGGTGTAATAATTGAATAACTCGACAACATGCACGGTGTAACAATGAAAATAGCACTAGGCTTGTTTTGGCAGATTTTAATTGTGAATTTTTCTCGCTAAGTACAATATAAGTTCTTCCAGCCAACTGGATTCATAAAATAATTTCTGTTCAAGTGTTACTGCTAGTTGTAATAACTGCAGGCAGAGTTACATTTTTATGGCGATATTCAGAGACCACCGTGACATCTAGTTGCTCTACCAAGTAAAGATAAGCGGTGCAGCCAGGAATGTAGAAACAAAAGGAATAACACTGCATATTTAAAAGCGTTCTCTTGCAATCAGCTGCACAGAGTTAACATGTTTTGTGTTTAGGCAATACAACGGACGCGAAAGTCGTGGAAACGTAATTTATGAATTCCATACCTCAACAGTTATCCAAATTATTATTTTTATCCACTCACAATTTTTCGTCATACACTAGTGGTTCACACGGAAGGCAACGTGTAATGTCCTAATCACGGTATTGCGTGACCATTGGTACAGTATATTGTAGAATATCGTTTCGCGGGTGTTTAGATTTCGCACCTTCCCGACTTCATGTATTTAGTTTAAGTGGTCATCTTTTAACGCGAAATGTTTTTGTGTATCTGAAATAGCACCATCATGAAATGGACACTCTGCAAGCGTTTAAAGGTGTCAGTCGGTGTTGCCGAGTCTCATTCTCGAGCAAAAGACTTGTAGCTTATGACCTACAAAAGCGAGCTGTCCTACATTTCTTTCAAAGTGAATTACATATCTTATTCATATCATTCACTCATTATGTAAGGAGTGTTTAATGTAATTTCCTCTTATTATTTAATATAATATTGTATGATCTACTTTCCGAAAATTTTAAAGTTACCGGGTGCGTAACTTTTCTGAGACCTCTGTTGGCCTGTTGGCTTCTTATAGTGTTACTAGACATGGATTCGTCATGACAGACGTTAACATAATATTCACGTGCTAATCCACGCAATTTTCAGCATACTTTTTTTTGATTTGTGATGTTGAAACAGTTATTACAATACTAGCTACTAAACTAAATGTTTACAAATCTTGTCTTCTACCTTTGTATGCTGTCAAATGGCACGTGTGGGCTGCCCACTGCACTTGTGGACCTACAGATATTGTACTCATTGTTCCTTTAAAGTTCCTGTGTTACGTGTGCTGCTAGTATTTAACGATACTTCTTGGGTTATTTTAAACCGTGTGTCAGAATGCCGTGACTGCCTGCAATCTTTACTCTTTTCATTACCACAAACATTAGAGTATTATTGTTTAGATTTTTAAATGGGTATTAATGGCTGTACTCTCCCCTGGATTCCTATAAAAAATTTTCTTAACAAATAATTTCAATGAAGAAGAGACTTACACTGGTAGATGTATTGTGTAGTGTTTTATACGTTACTTGTATAAGCATGCGTAATCCGTGAGATATTATATTAATATTTCTATTATCTTTTACCTGATGACTTGAAAATAGACTCGCAACGTAGTCAAATATTAAGAGCTAAATGAGAAAACAATTTTTGTATTCAATTAAAACAGTCTTTGCGGCGTCACAATTCAGAAGACAGCATTCTTCATATTTGTTACTTTGCAAACATAAAACCTCACAGACAAAGTCTCCTTATGCATGCCGCAGGATTTATTTAAAATAAACTGTCTCGTGAGCCGAAATCATGCAGTTTTTTCTCTATATGAGAAGAAGATAGAAAATGTTAGGATTTATCGAGGTCACAACTATATTCTTCCCACTCACATTAAAATTATCATGTAAATTCAAAGATTAGGAGTGGGGAATAAGAAGGATGAGGGGCGAAATATCTTCACTTTCAGTTGTGGTCTGTGGGTTTTTGACGATTTCTGACCTTGTAGAGGGTTACCAACACTTCGGTGTAACTTTGGCCTGCATATTATGGAAGAAGTAAGTCTGTATGAGGTTATACATAATCGTTGAAAATTGCAATGTTATGTATTCTGATGTATTTTAATAGTTCCAAAATATACGAGTAAATGTTCTGTTATTGAACAGTCCTCAGGAAAGATAATTTTAAGTGTAAAGTTCCTTAAAAAGGCAAAGGCGTCACGTTTATAAAGTAATCACGATTCAATTATAATGTATGTCCTACTATCTAAGTAAAAATACACGTATGCAGGAGTAAATTCCAAATTATAAACACTTCCAGGGTATTTAATAATTTGAGCTGCTTTAGAAATTACACATTCAGATATTTAAATCCGTTTTCTTGGAACTTATTATGCACATTAACAATTACGTATGAGTATTGTCCTATAAATGAAGGAGTTATCCATTTGCTTCCTAAAGTTATTGTTTAACATCGTTATGCTGAAGGCAGGTACAACAGAACAATCGGCTTCATTTAAATATTCCAAGCAGAATCTAATTAAAATCAAATTACATTTCATTAATTCAGTGTTGTTTTAGCAATTTTATGATCCTTGCAGCACTGAATCATTAATTATTGTTTGGGAACTCAAATTACGTGCATTGATTGATCCCATTATTAAAGACGAACTCCCATTGTGCTGCAAGGCCTACAAACTATTGGCCAGAAAATTCAATAATTTGTGAGTACGGACTTCAATAAAAGGGACACGCGTGTAACGAACCTTTGTAGGACCAAACACTGAAGTGGTTAATCCAAAAGCTGTTTAGTTTGGAGAGTCAATAAATAAATAAACAAATGAACATCAATAGAAATTCAACGCTGTTGTAAAAATGTTTGCTAAAATTCATTAACAATTAACGTGTTTTTTCGACCAATGAAAATTATATTCTTCAAATATATCTCCCATTACTCTGAAGTACGACATTAAATTCATTGTTAAGTCCAATAATTTCTCTTATTTTTGTGTTTATTATCAAGGGGGTTAAGTCGAATATTTGATTATATAGCTGACAATGAAAATATTCGAAAAAGGTTTTGTAGAATATACCGAAAAAGGTGGGAGTATTACGAGGAGGGAGGCAATCGAATGTGTTGCTGATGAGCTCCTTAAAATTCCTAATTTGTGTTTCTCACCAAATGCGAAACTTAATGAGCTTATAGAGCATTTAGTCCGCGCTGTTGTAATGGTGAGAAATTCACACAAATTTTTTGCGAATCCCTAATATTAAGCAACTGGGGAGACTTAAGCCTCAATAGGGTGATGAAATTGTAATTGACATTAAGAGAACGACAGGAGAAAATGTGGACGAGTTGAGTGTAGTATTCAGCTAGGGGCTTTTGAGAAAATGGACGAGGGCCTTACAGTTTCATAGAAGGCAGTGAATTTCCTGACGAGCCGAGCGAGTATTCGTTTCGTACAAACGTTTTTCGCTAGATATAGTACAAAGTATTAATGGAAAGAGAGTTCCTTAAGTAAGCAAAGAAACGTGTAAAATCCCAAACACACCAGTAGCATGAAAGTAATTCATTACGTTAAAGAATATTTTATCGATATTTGTAATTTGTGCTGACGATTGGATTTTGAGTTACAAGTGGACCGGTCCTTCCGCAGTATGAAATTTCTATGCATCTGGAGAGCCACTGCATTTAAGAAATTAAACAGTTATTTCCATTATAAGAACCCTCCATTTTGATAAAATCTTCTTGTCACAAGACCCTAGTCATTGCGGAGGACAAATCCAAAGTTCCTGAGACTGTTTTATCTCCTTAACCAGCCCATTATATTCGGACGATAGAGAGAAGTTCCACAGACTTCTGTAGTGGAAGCTTTTGGGATAATAATCGAGGAACTTTTCAAGGGTAGGCTATTACGATTACTCTGATTTTTGAGGAATTACTGTGGTAAATTATAAGTCAGAAACTTAGGTTTAGAGTTAATCAATAATCACAAAACTGAAAGAGGAATTGAAAAAAATTATAATGAAAACTGTAAATAGGGGGTGAAGAGCAGGTTGACGGATAGTGTAAAAAATTCAGAATTATTACATAAATTCAAAGGGGAGATGAATATCTTTATACAATAAAAAGAAAGAAGGCAAATTGTATTTGTCACATCTGAGGTACAAACTGCTTGCTGAAACACGTTAGATAGATATATTTTTAACTGCAGTTGGGTTGACACCCGGTGGCAGCAGTACAGTACACATTTACACACAAACAATGTAGAGAACAACACAGTTAATTTGGAAAGAGTGCGGACCGTGCCTTACAACTGAGAAAAACCACGGTAAACCTCAGTCAGGGTAGCCGAAGAATGCCAGTTGGTACGATGAAAACAAGTTCATTTAGTAACGACAGAAGCTAATTGAACTGGTTACATCTTACAAAGGGACTGTCCTCTACAAGCCGTTAGTGAAGGAAAGGTAAAAGGAAGGATAGAAATGGAGGGAAGGCGAGAAAGTATACGTAAGCGGCTACTGGAATTCCTTACGAATAGAGGTTATTCGACATTGAAAGAGGAAGCACTAACTTGCAGTCTATGGCAGTGTTTTTCAACCGCCGGGCCGCGGTCCGGTATCTGGCCCTGGTATCACTTATACCAGGCCGCGAGAGTTTCTCCTGGAATTTGTCATTTTAGTTTTCTAAGCAATTTTCGTGAATAAATATTTTATTGTGGAAATATTCTGAGGAGAAAAATATTCGTGAATGTGTCGAAAAACTCAGACCCAGATGTTGGCCTGAGAAAACTACAATATGCTACAAGATTTCATTAGTCCAGTGACTGATAACTAAGTTAAATGTAATTTTTAATATTTATCAACATGCCACACCGTATACATAAGTGTAGTAATACTCTTTATGATTATGCCATAATTAATTATCAATACTTATGTTAGTTTAATGTATGACCTTAAAAAAAAGGGAGAGGTATTTACGAGTATATTTGTTGGGACTGGGCCCTCGTCTTAAAAAAAAGAATTTACCGGGCCGCGGACTCACAAAGTTTGAGAAACACTGGTCTATGGTATCGCTATGATTGCTATGAATCGGTCGTAAGTCAGACGAATAAATGAAAGACTGAATACAAATTGTACCAGCAAATCGACAAGAGTTCACCTGCAGATGGGAATTCAGAAACTGCCGGAAGTTAATTTGTACTGTACAGACTTTAATTAAGTAGTGATAATGCTGATATGGAACTTGCCGTTTAAGTTTTGGCTGAATACGCGTGAGACACTTGAGCTTATGGAGACTCCAGTAAATTAGTTCTGTTGCTAGGTACGAAGTAACTGAGAAAGCAGGGAACAAATTTTTGTGAAATTATATATACAAAACGTAACCTACTTTTGTTGAACTGTTTTAATTGTGGGTCATGTCGGACTGTAACATCGGACAAAAACGTCGGACAAAATACGCGGTCATTTTCGACTGTAATGTCGGACAACAGTGTCGGACAGCCTACCTGGAGACTTGCACAAGGTTATGAACAGTCATCCAGGTTAAATCGTAATAGTATGTAAGTCGCTAAATGTTTTCAATAGTGAGAAAGTTGTAAAGAATATATAGAAAAATAAAATTAAAAAGTAGGTATTTAGTACAATTTTAAAGAATCTCTCAGTTTTCTGCATAATATAACCAAATGCAGCCATCACGCCCGAATTGTTTAAAGAGCAGAAAATTGTGTGTCCAGCGTTGTAGGTATTGCAACAACTTGCATGAGTACAATTATTGCAATAATAATGTAACTGAATTATACTATGAAGAATACTTAGCAGACTCCTTGATATTCTTCCGTTATTTCACCCATTTTACTTCCTTTTCATTTCATTACTTTAAACTGTAGCCTAGACAAATCTCTTCCTACATGTGATCCCAACCAACCTTACCACGTAAAGCAGAGCGGGAAGAGCATATACCTACGAAGGAGCAAAATTTCTTTTTTTTCGTAACTGTTATCGTCATTTCGGTTGTTCTTACTCATTTTCTAGACGATGAATATTTTATGGGTTATTTCATAATTCAGTTAGTGTTGCCGGCAGGAGAAATTCTTGTTAGAACAACGAAGAGTTTTCCACAGGAGTGTCTTAACGGTGGTTTCTCTGCTAAATGAACTCATGTACACACTTGCACTGTGGCAGACAGCAATTTTGGAGGCATGCAGGTATTTGGGTGTTGTTAGATGAAGTGGTACAAGCGCATTTCGCCCTTCCTTTAATGCCTATTTGATCTAAATTTCGGCTACTTTTAACAAATATTACTTTGAATGGCCTATACTCGTTTAAAAAGACTCCAGATTAGTTAACAATCACCGGATTACGGAAATCTTTCTTGTAAGGTGTGCTAGGCCGGTTTTCAAATGCCGTACATAGGACTACTAAAAATTTGATTACTGGAAAATATTCTCGGGAAATAAACTTTCTGTTTTCATGCTGCAGGATTTTTAAAATGAAATGTTGGGCTTGTTAATTTCAATCGAATTATGTGTATATACAAAAGCTTATCTAAATGTTTTGGGAGTCGGTCGATAGCAAAACTATAAACGTACATTATTTATTTATCGTTCTATTCACTTCACAGTAGTCCCTTTCCTAGCTCATGCATACTGTCCAGCATTGTTGCCATTGCTGGAGGCACCGCTGAAACTGACTTTTAGGAATAACGTAGGACAGTCAGCGACTGCTCTTGAATTTCGGAAACAACCTCCAAAATTCACCCCAGCAGGTGTTATTTTGTTAGCGGAAAAGAGCAAAGTCACAAGGGAACAATTCAGGGAATTAAGGAATTTCGTCACTGACTAGCAGATATCGACTTTCCAAAATGGCACCACTCAATACAGAAAGCATGTTGCGGGAAAATTGGGGAACGTAAATATCAAGAAGTCAAAAACACAATATAAAGACTGATAATAAACTCTTTGAAAGGCTGGAACAGTTCAAATATTTGGGAACAATCCTAACAAATCAAAATTCCATTCAGGAAGAAGAGCAGATTGAAGTCAGGGAATGCTTTCTATCATTCGGTGCAGAATCTTTTGTCTTCCAGTTTGCTATCAAAAAATACAAAGATTAACATACACAGAACTATAATTTGGCCTGTTGCCTTGTATGAGTGTGAAATGTGGTCGCTCACATTGAGAAAAGAACTTAGTCTGAGGGTAGTTGGAGAATAGGTAGATGAGGAGAATATTTGGGCCTAAGAGGGACGAAATAACAGGGGAATGGAGGAAACTACATAATGAGGAACCTAATGATCTGCACTCCTCACCAAATATTAGTCAGGTCATCAACTCTAAAAGAATGATATGGGGGGGGGGATGTAGCACGTATGGGGGGAGGGAGAGGAGAAGTGCATACGGGGTTTTCGTGGGGACCCTACTCCATGGAATCAGTCAGATAATACATCCATGGTGATTCTTCCTTTAAGGAGTAGATTTTTAACCAGGTAGACAAGAAAATCACTAACTCTCTATGATCCATTTGACTTTCATTGTTGTCAGAAAATTCCGTCATTATTTCGTACACTGATATCCTTAATTGTAGTTTTATTAACGTATTTGTCTATGAAGTATTGTAATATTATGTTTAAATTTTTAGGCTTTAGATTTCTCTGTTTTCCATACTTTTAAAGTAAGTATGTAAAATGCATTGGTTATCGAATTCAGTCTAGAGTATCACTGGTCTAATTTTTACTGAACATTATGAAACGGGAATATGAAGCCGGGACTTTACTGCTAAATTTTGGCCGTCTATAATTACGGCGAATTAAAAACAAACCAGTTTTGTTCCATTAGCTACATTTAAAGTGCTGGTCACGTAGAAGTGCATTTAAAACGTATAACTAATGAAATGGAAATTAATGGATGTTATGCAGTAACTTGTACAAGATATTGTTGCTGATAAACATTTCATCAGATATTTACGCAAAATAATGCAGAGCCACGGATACGTGTAGTCAAATAAATATAAAGGTAAAACAATCCGTGTACAGGCCTGGACAGGTCCTGAGGCTTCCAGGAGGTTGAGCCTCCCAGATTTCAAGACAGTCGGCACTTGAAAATGGTAAGGTCGTTAGCCTTACGCGCCGGTCACCTTTACCCCCAGGAAATGCTACATAGTGCGGCCAGAAGGATTATGTGAATGAAGAATTCCAATGATACAATCGGAAATCGAACCGGCGACCTTTCGGCGTACTGTCTTGTCTTATTCATGTTTAACCCCATAAAAATTACTCCAGGGACTAAAATTCTTCTTTTGGAGTGGATAATAGGTCAGTTGGTCAAGAAATAACTCTACGTTTAATGAATGTCATGTTTTGTTAACGTTCCCTCAACAACCTATCACTGTGACTTTTTTTCAAAGTAAATTATTACATCATGCATGACGCTCGGCGGTTTTAGGCCAAGTAAATCCTCAAAAGTCAGAGTCAGGAACGGAGACAGTCTTCAAAAATAAGTTATGCTGAAAGTAGCTGTAACTGATCGTCCAAGGATATGTTTTCGTTACGTGAACCCAGTCTAAACCTCCATGTCCTTATTCCGTAACGCCCATTTTAATGTTATCTTTACATTTAGGCTTATTTTCCTGTCAGATTTTCTGACTAGAAACCTACACGACATTCTCATTTATCTAATTTTAGTCAGTATTTTATAATATACTCTGCTGCAAACGTCACGATAACTGTTAGACTGTAACAGCTACGTTCCTTTCACTACTGGAAGCATTACAATATGGTCTGAGGTATCATACAGACAAGGGTAATGTAACGAATGAATGCTTGCTATGGAAACTCCCACCACTTTCCATATGACGAGGGGAGAACATGGCCATACAAATAGAGGGAAAATACTAGAATGTCATATAAAATTTTGCTGCGTCGATGCACATGTCTTGTCAGTGTTTGGTTAATTTGACATAAAATCAAAACGGGCCGGAATTTTGGTTGTCATATTCACAAGTTACCTTTTAGTGAGTGTTGTGAATGCTCGAGAAAGTAACTCACATTTGTCCGGTAGTTCTTCAGTTTTAAGTCATAATTGAATTAATATAACATAATGTAAATGTTAAACGTTAAAATGCACTATCGCACGTTTTAATAATAACAACCCACGTAATTGCATGTGTGATATTTAAGAGTTTAAAATTAAAAGATTAAATTCTTAATGTCTTTCCTGAAACTGCATAATGAGAAGCTTAATGAATTGTATTCCATACTAAACATTATTCGGTTCATCAAATCGAGAAGAATGAGATGTCCGGGGCATGTAGCACGTATGGGGGAGAGGGTTTTGGTGGGGAAACCTGAGGGAAAGAGACTACTTGGAAAGCACATGCGTAGATGAGAGGATAGTATTAAGATGGATGTTCAGGAAGTTGGATGGAGGCATGGAGTGGATTGATCTGGCTCAGAATAGGTACAGGTTGTGGGCTTTTGTAAATACGGTAATGAACCTTGTGTTCCATAAAATTCAGGGAATTTCTTGACTAGCTGAGAAACGGTTAGCTTCTCAAGAAGTTCTGTGCTTCAAGGAGTAAGTAAGTAATGTTATTCATCACTCATCTTATATTTCAACACAGTAAGCTTCGATAATATATACTGTCCTTAAATAATCAAACGAAGAGTTTTGCATTGTGGCACAATATAACTATAAATTTTGTTGAGGGTTGTTTGACTGTGCATCTTCCTCATGAAATAAACTGAAATGCCAACTTGATGCAACCAGGTAATTTTATTGATGTGTTCTTAGCTCGACATGTTTCGGGTAAATACGCCCATCATCAGGAGCATTAGATGTTGAGATGCAGCATTTGGTTTTCTGCACGGAGTTTTTGGATGTTGCTCTGCGACTTGAGTCGCACGGCTCTATCCGCACCGCACACACGACCTATGCAGCGGTTCTCAGGACCACCACCCATCCAAAAACTCGGTGCAGAAAACCGTATGCTGCAACTCAACATCCAATGCTCCTGATGATGGATGTATGTACCCGAAACATGTCGAGCTAAGAATACATTAATAAAATTACCTTGTTGCATCAAGTTGGCATTTCAAGTTAATTCATAAATTTTCTTGCTTATAAACCTCGTTTCATTTTGTATTAAAGACACTTGTGCTCATATTTAATTATACATTCCAGCATATTTCATTACATTACATCCGTACGTAGGTCTAGTACAGTTTGCAGTGTCCGTGAAAGTCCCTTAGAGCCGTCTTGTTTCTCAGCAGGAATAAGCTCAATGAATATCAGTGCTAACACGGTGCATCGTCACTGCGAGTCGCAATTAATACTCACAGTGACAATGTGCTGAAATGGTGTGTGACCTGCTCTATCCACCACAAGAGATTAAGCTTTGTCCAACAAGGGGCGTCTTCTAATTGGCTGTGTCATCTATATTGCCTCTCTCACGATGATCCGGAACTGTGTTACCTGGATATTAATCCTGTAGACTACGTAACATTGTACAGAACTAAAATAAAAATTTTATCTACTGTTGGATTAGTAACATTAAAAATCGTACCAGTATAATTGCTACATTCGTAACATTGCCATATTGTCAATTTTCTCCGTTTCTCTAGCTGTTCCGCGTTACAGACCAATTTTTTAATGTTAGAGGAATGTACGACCACTCTTCTTAAATTTTGTAACAG
>Ga0123352_10015058_pt1 | contig 12316 bp, 9 predicted proteins | sample TergutLab28metaG_FD_89700 | JGI IMG/M metagenome (GOLD analysis project Ga0123352, IMG submission 89700) | Labiotermes labralis P1 segment gut microbial communities from Petit-Saut dam, French Guiana - Lab288 P1 | ecosystem: Host-associated > Arthropoda: Insects > Digestive system > Gut ... | reverse complement strand
TCCATTGCGTTTAGGTATCTGATTAATCGCTTCGGATTCTTATTAGTTAGTTCACTTTTACTCAATGGCCAGTTACCTACTTTAAGTAGACTTACTTACTTACTTACTTACTTACTTACTCCATGATACAGAGTCCTTCTTGAGAAGCTAACTGGTTAGCAGCTAGTCAAGAAATTCCCCACATTTCACGGAACCCGAAGGTTCATTACCGCAATCACAAGCGTCCGCCACCTGTCTCTATCCTGGGCTAGCCCAATCCAGTCCATATACCCACATCCCATCTCTTGGAGATCCATCCTAATATTATCCACCCATCTACGTCTAGGTCTCCCCAGTGATCTTTTTCCCTCCGGTTTCCCCACCAAGACCCTATACGGCCCTCTCCTCGCCCATACGCGCCACACGCCCAGCCCATCCCATACTTCTCGATTTTATCACCCGCACAATATTGGGTGAGGAGTACAAATCATTTAGCTCCTCGTAATGCAATCTCCTCCATTCTCCCGTTACCTCGTCACTCCTCGGTCCAAGTATTCTCCTCAACACCATGTTCTCAAACACCCTGAGCCTCCTTTCCTCCCGCAATCACTGTTCTTCAGAATTTCTCTTTCGTTCTTTAGCCTTTTGCACTGGAATATCAGATGGTCTACTGTTTGCATGGGCACTCTGCACTTCCTTAAATTTTTAATCTTATACTGGATATTATTTGAGTAATATGCGTGGTAGGGGTCCAAATGATATCAGTTATATTAACACGATATCAATTCATGAAGCTGTTACTAAAAATAATAAGTATAAAATTGTACTGATATTTTTAAAAAAAACGTTACACGTTTTTTCAATGTGTTAAAATAAGATTATCTGTCTAAAGATAATAAGATAAAGAACATGGTATATTTTGTGGGATAAAATTGATTATAATTTAATATTCCGGACAGTACAGTCACGAATAGCACACAACGCAGTAACAGTGCTTATTGGAGTGCGGTAGGTCATTGCATCTGCTTCACTAATATCTTGTGTGTGTGTGTGTGTATGTGTATATATATATTTCTGAGACAATGTACATTCCCAAGGAGTCATCAGTTTTTGTTAAGTCGTGTGTGTGTGTGTGTGTGTGTGTGGGTTTGTGGTGTGTGGTGTGTGTGTGTGTGGTGTTGTGATGTGTGGTGTGTGTGTGTGTGTGTGTGGTGTGTGTGTAGTGTGTGTGTGGTGTGTATGTGTGTCTGGTGTACCAGCTCAAGGCCGGTGTCGCTTATATGAAATCACACAGTGGATGTGTTGAGAAGAAACGACATTAAGACGGAAGTCCCAGAAAAAAGATTCAGTGGATGTCGAAAACTTTCGGAGTGAAAAATAGTGTTTGGTTAAGTAAAGACGATACAGAGCACAAAATTTTGGTGTTAATAAACGGTGTTATGAAGTATGGTGTACGTTATGTATGATACCAAGATTAGTATCAAACTGGACTGTAATATTGAGTGTCGAGTGTCAAGAGGTCTCTATTTGCTGCTCTGGCGTATGAGCGTAGAGATTATGGCTCGTCAGTGCCATTTTGTTTTGTGATGGATTTTATGAAGCTGGATCATCGAGATTTCGAGAAATTAAAGTGGCTAAAGTGAGTACAGATGACAAAATAATGGGAGGCCCAGTACTGATCGAACATTTTGAAAAAAATCCCTCTTAAATCCCGTATTTGTGGACGATATTGCAAGCAGCACATGACGGTCGAGTTTTCTTGGAACGAAGACTTAGAGTGCCGCCATCTTGTTGACAGTACCGTGTGTATGTTAATGTTAATGTTTGTGACGAATAAACTGGCTCTTTCTTCAGGATGAAATGTGAAATCATAAATGTTTAATAAGTGGTTATTTAACGATGTTATTTTAACTGTAAATGTTACACATTTTCTTAATCAAAGTAAGAATATGAGATAGATGATTTTTAAACCGTGCATTTCCATATTTGTGCATTTACATATTAATTATATAGGGCGTTTCATAATGTACTCCTGGATTAAAAAAATTTATTATAGAAAAACCGTAGGACACGTATTTACGAAACCTGCACAGATAGTAGAAGGAAAAACTCAAAAAAATTTCCCCCAGTAAGTTTTTTTTAATCGTAGTTCACATTTCTGCCGATAGGCGATGCGAGTGTATGTAGTGAGAAAATGGCCGCTCCGGGGGAGTAGTTTTGTGTGTTGGAATATCACACGAGTAAGTCTGTGGTTACTGTGCAACGTGCATTTCGTGCAAAGTATTCGTCCCACCATTGCCACGTGACCTCACTCACCTAAAGGCACGGATCATTGCAGCAGTGAAGAATATCGATGCACCCATGTTGACGCGTGTGTGGCAAGAACTTGAATATCGTATCGATGTGTGCCGTGTCACCCGTGGTGCACGCATCGAACAACTCTAGTTGTCAAAAAAACTTTTTTAGTTTTCCTGTTGCTGTGAACAATTCCATTAAGGTAGGTCCTTTGGTTTTCTTGTTAAAAATATTTGTAATCACGTAGAACGTTATGAAACGTCCTGTATAATATAAGCCAACGAAATGCATACTTCCCAAATTAATATTTTAAATTATAATTTTTGATATCTTGTACACGTTTCGAACCCGAGGGTTCATCTTCAGGAAACCGTTGTATATACATTTATGGTATGTCTTGCATGCATTATTATAAACAGTCTACCACACCTGTATACACAACATTCTTCCTGAAGATGAAACCTCGGTCTCGAAACGTGTAGAAGATATCAAAATAATTGAACAATAAAATATTTATTTAGAAAATGTACATTTCGTTTGTTTATATTGTATAATTTACCTTTAGACGCCTAATGTCAACTATAGTGGTCGTACCGCACCGCTAACCTCTAAAGTTGCATTTTATATATTTATTCAACAAATATATGTAATGAATATTTTATACGTGGTATATATTCTCCGTTTTTTTCTTCAAAATGTAGTTCGTTTCATAAATCTAAAGTATTTGGTTCCTGTATTATTCACATTTTATATATAGGGTGTGCAAAAATTTAAAAAATAATTCCGGCGCCAAAAGTTTAAGAATACGCGTTTTGTATAAATTGGTTCTTAGATGACTCTACGCATTACGATTTGGTGTGGGAAAGATGAGGATGAGAGTAACTTACTTTCTGGCATAGATTTTTCAATGGTTCTAGAAATAAATGCCGCGAGAAAATTAAATATATATTATTATCTTGTCTTAAGAAGGCAGTGCAAGATCATAACCACTCAGCTGGATACTAAATAGTATGAAGGGATGATAAATGTAATTGAAGGAGAGTAATAAACTCTGCTAACTTTCAAAGGAAAATATTTAGAAGAATATATGGTCCTAAATACGAAAACGGGGAATGGAAAAGTCGGACGAATCGAGATCTAGAAGAGATGAGCAAAGGAGAAAATATAGTAAAATGGGTAAAAGAGCAAAGGACGAGGTGGTCAGGTCAGCTAGAGAAAATGGATGAGGATAGGATGCCCAAAAAGAATTTCACTCAAGAACTGGAAGGGACGAGAAGAAGGGGAAGACCTAGGAAAAGATGGAAAGAGGAAGTAGGAAGAGATCTTCAAGTGCTGGGAGTGAGAGGATGGGGAGAGTTGGTGGCAGATAGAAAAAATTGGAAGGATATTGTTCGACAGGCCAAAGCCCACAGTGGGCTGTAGTTGCAATGGAAGAAGAAGAAGAATTTGAAGGACTGTTATGCATCTAAATTGTATACATTAAGAAATTTGGTAACTTTCTCAGTAGATAACATTAAGTGTATGTCGGGGAAATGGAGGTATAACTCCACTCATCCTTGGCAGGGAAAGAGTTATTGATCAGCTTCTTGTTTCAGCCGCTTTACTCCCGGGGAGAGAACCCTCGCTACCGGCTGGATAAAAGGTCAGTTTGGTATCAGAGTCGGTGAGAACTATGAGATAAATTTTTTTTCCTCCGCCGGTATTCGAAAACGGATTGGTTCAAATATTAGCATGGTCACCATATCGACAATGATATATGAATAAATTAAAAGTAAGGTAAAGCAGTCCCGTTACAAGCCCGAACAGGCCCAGGGGATTCTTAGCAAGTTAAGGTTCCCAGATTTCGTGACAACGTCACAGAATGGAGGTAGGTTGTCAGCCTTAGGCACCGGCCGCTTTTACCCCCAAGAAATACTCCTCGTACTTATTTCTGTTAGAGGCTGAGTCGACCCCAGGGCCATAGTGCGATCGGAAGTATTTTATGTCAAAGAAAAATCCACTGAAACCGGCTGGGATCGAACCAGCGACCTTCAGATTTGTAGCACAGCACCTTAACCACTGTGCTACCGCGAATAAATTAAAGAGGGAATTAAATTTTGGGAATGCCTATAACATTTGGTTCAGAATCTTTTGTCTTCCCATTTTGTGTACACAAAAACGCCGATTCAGATAATTTTGACTGTTACTTTTTATGTAAGGCTTGCTCTGGCATATTTAGGAAGAAACTTCTCTAAGAATATTCCACAGTATGGCTCTGAGGGAATTATTTGGGCCTAAGAGGAAATGAGGTAAAAAAATTAAGAATATTACAAAATGTAGATCTTCATTATTTAAACTTATCTCCAAATGTTATTCGGTTAATAAAATGATGGAAAATAAGATGGACAGGGCATGTAGCACGTATGGGGGAGAGGAGACATGTGTAAACCTTAAAATTGTGTACAATTTTTTGGTGGTGAAAACTGATAGGAAGAAGCCACTTTGAATGCCTAGGTTTTAAATGAGAAAATAATATTGAAATGAATCTTTAGGTTATGGGATTAGAAAGGTGTGGATGGGCCGGATTATTTTAGAAAAAATCTGTAAAATACATTTTAAGAGACAATTTTACCTACCCCAATCCTGTATTTGCACATCACACCCTTTAGACAAGTGTTTTAATTAGATATATTCCACGAATGTAAACACAATGGGATCCCAAAGTGTGCATAGCATCTGGTAACACAGTTGTTAATATAGGCCTGAAGATGACTAGGTTATAGTCGAAATATGTAGCCTTGTATTAACTTATATAATAAAGTGATTGTGCTGACGTACGCAATGTAACATCATATTACGTATTATTTTAGCCCAGAATGAGGGCAAATTGCCGGTCCTTTTAAAAACATTAGTGAATTTTATTTGGTTTCATGACATGCTTGTAAATTTTCGTCTTGCTGTGCAACTGTTAGCTTCTTAGGAAGGACTTCAATTTATAGTAGCTGAATTAGTTAAGCTGTTTGTTTTGCGTTAACGATGATGTAGTGGCAAATGTTCCTTTTTCTGCAAGATGGCTCCTTATAAAACAGGGCTATATTTTGTGTGTTTCGAAGGAATACGGCACTTCCATCTTCAGGTTGGAAATACGATGGTGAGTCTAGAATATCGTTGTTCGTTCATATGTTTGTGGTACTTAGGGTAGTCCTTGCACTGAGCACACGTCTCGTTCATGACTTGAAATTCCAAAAAAATAATTTGCTGCGACAAGACTTTCTATAATGCGCCGTCTTTTTGGCGAGCCACCACGACCATGTCCCTGGTAGGTAGCGTCTCTCGGGCTCTTGAAAGCGTCCACATTTACGCAGACCCAATTATAAAAACCAGCAGTATTAGTGTGGATGTACTTTGCATCTAGCTGCTAGTGCAGTGCCCCATCATGACACCCGATAGCAGTGTTTCTCAAACTTTGTGAGACCGCGGCCCGGTAAATTCTTTTTTCATAAGACGAGGGCCCGGTCCCAACAAATTTACTCGTAAATACCTTTCCATTTTTTAAGTTCATACATTAAACCAACAAAAATATTAATAATTAAATATGGCATAATCGTAAGGAGTATTAGTACACTTATTTGTACTGTGTGTCATGTTGACAAATATAAAATTACATTTAAATTAGTTATCAATCACTGGACTAATAAAATCTTGTAGCATATTTTAGTTTCCTCAGGCCAACATCTGGGTCTGGGTTTTTCGATACATTCACGAATATTTTTTTCTACTCAGAATATTTCCACTATAAAACATGTATTCATGAAAATTGCTTAGAAAAATAAAATGACAAATTCCAGGAGAACCTCTCGCGGCCCGGTATAATTGATGCCAGGGCCCGGTACAGGGCCGCTGCCCAGCGGTTGAGAAACACTACCCTATAGGTTTCAACAAACCCTTCCCGACACTTTATCAACCAATAGACCCTATCTTGAAATGCTCTCTGTTCAGGGATTTTACGTAGCCTAGATTGGCGGTTTCTTACCAAAGTTTCGAAAAAAGAAACCTTCAGGTCGCGTCTTGAACTATTGAAGATTGTACCGATACTTTGTCCCGAAACTTCGGTAATAAAAACTACCAATCTACACCACGCAACTTCCCAGAAGTGCGGAGATCTCGTTTACACCCGTGTTCGTTAACCTGAAATCATACAAAGACCAAATTTCTGTCCCAATATATCACGTACAATTTCTGTATCTTGACTAATCCCTTCGTATGGAAACACGAAAATGGGTCTTCCGAAACGTTGATAAAATGGTCCAAATCACGATAAATATTGTAAGATTACCGTAAATAGCAGTTTCACGTTTTCATTTGCAGTTATGTATTTTTTGCATCTATGTTCCTGTCCGACATACATCAGGTCGTATATTACAATAAGGATGACAGAGATATAGCACAGAATCCCTCAATTTATAGGTACTGTGAGTGGAACGGGGTGTGACACAAATGTACACAGGTAGGTCGTATGGACTGCAGTCCTTATACGAAAATATCCAGTAAGCTTTCTAAAGTGGACTAATTTGATACATTCGTTTACTGCAATTGTGTTGACACCCGGTGGCAGCAGTACAGTACACATTTACACACAAACAATACACAGAACAACACAATGAAACGGAATACAACACATACATAACAATAAAATTGGGGCACGCGGTGGCGCAGTTGGTTGAGGCACTGCTCTACAAGCCGGAAGGTTGCGGGTTCGATTCCCGATAGCGTCAATGGAATTTTTCATGGACATAATCTTTCCGGCCGCACTATGGTTCTGGGGTTGACTCAGACTCTAATAGAAATGAGTACCAGGAATATTTCCTGCGGGTAAACGCGGCCGGTACGTGGGGCTGGCAACCTTACCACCTTCATGTGCAGATTGTCTTGAAATCTGAGAACCTCAACCTCCTGGAACCCTCAGGGCCTGGATGGTTCCATCCAAACCTGCGTACCAAAAGGTCATCTATACAGAGTGACATATACCAGATGTCGTGTTGATACAATAATTCTCCTGATGATGGACACATGTCCGCCCGAAACATGTAGAGAATATAAATAATGCAGGAGCATATGCTCCTGCATACCAGACGGTCATCTAGAGACAGAGTGAAATAAACCAGATGTCGTATTGATATAATTAATTCACCTGATGATGGGCACATGGCCGCCCGAAACATGTAGAGAATGGAAATAAACATACATAAAAAATAATTACGCGTCAATTGTTTATTTACAAAGATTATAAGAGATGCACGGTCTACAAAACGTAAAGTTTATACAAACATATCCTTCAAATTTTGCTTTTAAATTGGGAAAACTGCGTCGACAAGCATGCAGTTCTCAAAACAGCAAACTGTGACAATGTTAAGGGAACGACACAGACTTCTGAGTCGTTTCCTCTGTTCAGAATATGGGTGAAATTTGAATTTTCCTTGTAACTCCGGACAAGACGGTCGGCGTAAAAGCAGTCCGGCGGGGGGTGAATATAAACCTTACACATTATTACGAAGAGGTATATTACCGCGGTGCCAATAAGACCTCCGCCCGACCAGGAAGGAAACAAGCTTGAAAGCATGTCAGGGTAGCGCGCGATTTCAACAACATCGAGACGCAAATTGTCATCAATTTTTTTTCCTGCAAGGCAAGGCGCCGAATGAAATTCACGCCGTTCTGCCGGAAACATTATTTTGTTTCCTTCCTGGTCGGGCTAAGGACTTACCAGCACCCCTGTAAATTGAAATATAGCCAGGGATAACTTAACATCCAAAAGAAACCTCTAATCTAGAACATAATTTAGATTATCGCAAAATTATATTGCGCCTTTATGGGCGAACAACAATACATATTATAGAAATTTCACTTTCAGCCCTTCTCGAACCCCCCCCCCAAAAAAAAATTATAGAACGTTCGCTTTCACCCGGAAGCACTAGAAAGTGATTTTTAACTTTTAACTGTTCAATTTTAAGCCCATCTTTGTATTACTCTACGTGGCACCTGCTTCTTCTCAAACCGTTTAATGAATTCACCTTATCTTACGAAGAATGTAAACTTGATATCTGAACTGTATATACACACGTGAACAATGGCTTGATGTAATTTGAATGATAACTATGATTTGGTACTCTAATTTGGTCTGATGACGGCGTTTTTCACTTAGGCCGAAACATGTTTCATTAAAGTTATATGATTACTTAATTTAAATAATGAAATTTAATTAGTGTTATATATTAAATAGAAATAACCTGTGTATTTACTGGGTGCTGATAAGTCCTTAACCCGACCAGGAAGGAAACAAGCTCGGAAGCATGTCAGGGACGCGCACGATTTCAACAACATCGAGACGCGAGATGTCATCAAGATTCTTTTTTTCCTGCAAGGCAGAGCGCCGAATGAAATTCACGCCGCCCTGACAGAAACATTAGCTTGTTTCCTTCCTGGTAGGGTAACGACTTATCAGCACCCCTGTATAATAAAAAACTGGGACAAATATAGCGTGCACTATAGGCCGAGTGAATGGAAACAAGGAGATATTGAAATATCTTTTATCTAAATATTAAATATATTTTTAATTTTATCTTCTTTCAACCACAGTGATGAGGAGAATACGAGGGGGTGCTGACAAGTCCTTAGCCCGAAGGGAAGGACACAAGCTACAACGACCAAAGTCGGAATTTTTCAATGTATTCCCCACGAAGCTCAATATATTTTTTAACCCGTTGCACTAACGTTTGCAAGACACTCAAAACAATCAGAATGTGGTCAGTCCAACCAGGTCTCCGCGTCAGCAATGACCTTCGCGTTCGACGAAAAATGGCGAGCTTTTAATTATTTTTCAGTCCAGGGAACAGGTGATAGTCGGAGGGGGCCAGATCCGGAGAAGGGTGGGTGATAAAGACAACGGAAGCAATCCGGCACATGAACAGACCCTCTTTCCAACGACACTATCGATTCCATTCTACGACATCGGGAGGTAGGTCGGGCTAAGCACTTATCAGCACCCTTCGTATTTGGGACTAAGTGGGACGAGGTTGCAGGTGAGTGGAGAAATTTACATATTGAGGAGCTTCATGATTTGCGCTGATCAACCAATTATTGTTCGGGTGATAAAACCGAGAAGAATTTGGGCGGGACTTGTGGCGCGTATAGGGGAGAGGAGAGACGTGTACAGGGTTTTGGTGAGGAAACCTGAGGGAAAGAGACCACTTGGGAGACCCAGGATTAGATGGGAGGATAATACTAAGATGGATATTCAGGAAATTGGAAGTGGGGTATGGACTGGATCGAGCTGGCTTAGGATAGGGACAGGTGGCGAGCACTTGTGAATGTGGTAATGAACCTTGTGGTTCCGTAAAATGTAGGGAATTACTTGACTGGCCGAAAATCTGTTAACTTCTCAAGAAGGACTCTGCTCCACGGAGTAAGTAGGTAAGTAAGTAAGTAATCTATTTTAACAACTACCGTATTCAAATTACTATTACCTTATAGGGCATAATATTAAAAACGTATGTATCTTAATGTTTTAACAGGGCACGCCTCCACCTCGGTATACATTTCATGTTTGTAGTTGTGCATTCTACATAAAGATGGACAGAAACGGCCAAAACATGTGATAGATGACGAGTGGATGCACAGTGTTCGCTCCGACAATACAAACTTAGATTAACAGACTCTACGTGATGACACAAACAAAGAATATAATACAAAACTTGACGGTTTGCACCCTTTACTCCGAGAAGATTTTGATCTCCTAGGTTGGCCTTCCGTAGGTCGCAGAGACGAAAATTGTACTTAGGTGGGCTGATAAGTTTTACCTCCACTGTAATATTTTTATTTACATTAGACATATGTGGATAAAACTGGTTCTGTTTAGTCGCATGGTATGTCTCTACCATCACACTTCACCTGAATACACAGATACTTACAGTCCTCACCCAGTGGACATCGAAATGGAAGAGTTTTCAGACTTTCGGTTCAAACAGCGTGCTGTTATTGAATTCTTAACCGCGGGAAAAGTTCCTCCATTTGAAATTAACAGACGAATGCAAGCCGTTTATGGTGATCAGTGTGTTGATGTGAGTACAGTAAGACGCTGAGTAAGGTGAAGTCTGCAGTGAGGAAATGGTTTCAAAAACAAACACCAGTTTTTTAATGGACGGATTTCAAAATCCAATGCAGCTTTGGAGGAATTGTATTGAAGTGCTGGTAGTTTTGTGGAAAAATAATTATGCAGCATTGAAGATAATTGATGTAGGCATATTTCATTTTTTATTTCATTAAAATATCTTTTCCCCTTCATTTTCTGTTTCAGTGGAGGCAAAACTTATCAGCCAGACCTCGTAGAAATTTCGAAATGCCGTTTAGGGGCGGCTGTGACTTAGGGTCTCAGGCGCAAATTGAGCCAAGAAATTCCAAGGTTTACCTTGAACATGGGATAGAAATCCCCGAAATTTTTGCCACTATCGTTCACCGACGAGCAGAATTAGTCGGAAAATTTTGGTCACCAAAAAGCACGGATTCTTTCACCAAACCAATTCTTATTCGCCTTATTTATCCCCTTGTTATGTTTTCCTTCAATCCGAGTGTGAAAAAAAACATCTGCGACGAAGTCGTTTCCAGATCGTCCCTCAGATTCAGCAACTATTGCTGACCGTCCTGAAAGCAATTCCAAATGTCATTTCTAGCTGTGCTTCCAGCAGTGACGGGTAACCTGGATTCGTTGCTTTATTTCTGATTAGGGTTACTTCGAAGGAACAGAGAGCCATTGAGAATATCAGGTCTACGTTTGTATCGACTCATTCCGGAACCTGTTGATCAGGTCATGGTACGTAAAATACAGTCCTGCGTCGCCTAGCGACGAGGACATGTTCTGAGAAATGAGTCGTTAGGCGATTTCGTCGTTTTGAGAACGTCACAGAGCGTACTTACACAAACCTAGATAATACAGCCCTACTACACACTTAGGCTATATGTTATAGCCTATTGCTGCTAGGCTACAAACCTGTACAGCATGTTACTGTAATGAATACTGTAGGCAATTGTAACACAATGGTACTATGACATAATATAATATAATATAATATAATATAATATAATATAATATAATATAATATAATATAATATACCATATCATATATCATATCAGATCGTATATCATATATCATATCATATTATAATCTTTCAATCTCATGGGACCAGCTTCGTATATGCGGTCCGTCTTTGACCGAAACGTCGTTATGCGACGCATACCTATACAATGGCCTTAAATTCAGATACAGATATGCGTCGCTTAACGGCGGGAATACGTTCTGAGAAATGCGTCGTTAGGCTAGGCGACTTCGTCGTTTTGCGAACGTCATAGAGTGTACTTACAAAAACCTGTATAGTATAGCCTACTACACACCTAGGCTATATGGTATAGCCTATTGCTCCTAGGCTATAAACCTGTACAGCGCGTTACTGTACTGAATACTGTAGGCAGTTGTAACACATTGGTAAGGATTATATTATCTTTTAATCTCATGGGACCAGCCTCTTATATGTGGTCCGTCGCTAACCGAAACGTCGTTATGCGACGCATACCTATACAATGTCCTTAAATTCAGGTACAGATATATGTCGCATAACGACGGGAATACGTTCTGAGAAATGAGTCTTTAGGAGATTTCGTCGTTGTGCGAACGTCACAGGGCGTACTTATACACAAACCTAGATAGTATAGCCTACTACACACCTAGGCTATATGGTATAGCTTTATTGTTGCTAGGCTACAAACCTGTAGAGCACGTTACTGTACTGAATACTGTAGGCAGTTGTAACACATTGGTAAGTGTTATAATATTATAAGGGCCGGGTAGCTCAGTAAGTATAGCGACTGACTACAGGCAGGACGATCCGGGATCGAATCCCGGTGGGGGCGAGATTTTCCGCCCGTCCTGACCGGCCCTGGGACCCACCCAGCTTCCTGTACAATGGGTACCGGGTCTTTTCCGGGGGTAAAGTGCGGCCGGGGCGTGCTGCT
>Ga0123352_10015055_pt1 | contig 12317 bp, 11 predicted proteins | sample TergutLab28metaG_FD_89700 | JGI IMG/M metagenome (GOLD analysis project Ga0123352, IMG submission 89700) | Labiotermes labralis P1 segment gut microbial communities from Petit-Saut dam, French Guiana - Lab288 P1 | ecosystem: Host-associated > Arthropoda: Insects > Digestive system > Gut ... | reverse complement strand
TCCTAATATTATCCACCCATCTACGCCTAGGTCTCCCCAGTGGTCTCTTTCCCTCCGGTTTCCCCACCAAGACCCTATACACCCCCCTCTCCTCACCCATACGCGCCACATGTCCAGCCCATTTCATTCTTCTCGATTTTATCACCCGCACAATATTGGGTGAGGCGTACAGATCATTTAGCTCCTCTTTATGCAGTCTCCTCCGTTCCTCGATTATCTCCTCCCTCTTAGGTCCAAAGATTTTCAACACCATATTCTCAAACACCCTCAGCTTCCTTTCCTCCCGCAATATCAGCGACCAAGTATCACACCCATATAAAACAACCGGCAAAATTATAGTTCTATATACCTTAATCTTTACATTTTTGGATAGTAACCTAGAAGACAAAAGATTCTGCACCGAATGATAGCAAGCATTTCCTGACCTCAATCTGCTCTTAATTTCTTCCGGAATAGAAATTTGATGTGTTAAAGTTGTTCCCAAATATTTAAACTCTTCCAACCTCTCGAAGGTACTATTATCAATCCTCACACTCTGAATTCGTCCTGCATTCTGATCTCGAGACATGACCATGTACTTAGTTTTATCCGCACTTATTTCCAGTCCAATCTCCCTAGTAGCAGCTACTAAAGCTACTGTGGTAATTACCGTTCATGGGGTATCAACACGCGTGACGCGTGTCACAAACAGACTTCGACGTTTGCTGGGTTTGGGTCAATGTGTTGATGGGAACTTAAAATCTGGTCTGAATGTGTTATTCTTTCCACTAAATAGCACTGAAGGGGTTTTTATTTTCTTTGGGTGGGGGGAAAGAGGAATATCTGGGTCACGTGCAGTGGGTCGTGAAGTATATATGAGTCGGCAGAGCTATGTTAGAAAAATTTAGCGCCTTAGCTGAGCCACGCTATCATGCCTTTAATTTCCGAAATATAACGAAGCTTTTTGAGGGACCAAAGTACTCAATTCACCTCTACAAATCAGAGGCCTCTCTTGAATTCCCATGCTGTTGAGTTGCGGGTTCAAGTGACAGGATCTGAGTTTTTCAGGTCTCCAACTTCCAGTACATTTCTACGTCCGGAGGCATTTCTGAGAAGATTGCATAGTGTGAACAGGCTTGATGTGAATAAGTTACCTGTGTCTCTTGTTGGCCTTATTAGATTATGCAATGTGTGTCCGTTACCTGACATATTCCATTATTCTGAGGACAACAATTGTACTTTCTTTCCATATTCAAATTTTGGTATTTAAAATAATGTTTGTGATTGTAAAGCATTCGCTGTAAGCCATAAATGAAATTTTTATCTCTAATAGACCTCACTGTACTTATTTAACTGCATTTTCTGGACTGTAATAAAACTGTTTTAAGGGAATCAGTTTCTTCATATTTAATATCCGAATGTCAGGGACCTAATATTTGTAAGACATGAATTTTATCACACAGTTTAAAATTTAGACGCGACAGATTTGGAGGAATTATAACAAGTTTGGCAATGCAGTACGATGTTTCATTGTAGCGCTTTCGCATAACTATTTTTGGTATGTACAAGCTGGAATACCTGCACGTTTATTGTTGATGGCGTAGCTGTCAACAATAAAATTGTTTAGTGTTGTCATGGAAATGCAAAAATGAGTTCAATGTACAATTTGTTGAGCTATAAATATTATGTACTGCCTTTAAGAATAATAAGTATTAAATATTATGAATGTGTTTCTGTATTCTTGCCTTCGTTACCCGGCATGCAAATCACATCTTTTCTGCGCGTGATATCTGTGGACTCTCTAGCTTTACATATTTTCTCTTATCTCGTAACCGGGAAGATTTTGGGGGAAAAAATATTAATGTAAGATTTGTGTTTTGATTTTCTCTATAACTTTGGTCTACAATATTTCTCATTCTAAGAAGAGATATCATAAATATTTATAGGTTTTCATTAAAAGTACTTGTTGTTTTTGTCATATTTTAATTGAACTTGAATTTTCTCGACAGATTTTGAAAAATACTCAAATATTAAATTTAGTAAAATTCCATCAAAGGGGAGCCAAGTTTTTCCATGCGAAGGGACGGACGGACAGCTAGACATGATGAAGCTGATAGGCGCTTTTCATGTTTATGCTTCCATGACAGGGCTACAGCGCCACCTATGGTACTAATCCCGTGAAGTAGAATTAATTTTTGAGGTTCTGTTAGCTACCAAGTTAGCAGCTAAGCAATTTCCCGCCGTTGATCCAACTAAACGTCCATTACAGTTATCAAAATGAGCCTCAAATGGACATTGACGTAGGCGAACTGGGTCCACTACAACCTGTACATGTAACATATATTTTCATACTATCATGTCATGGAATTATGAGTATTTTCTCTTTAAGTTTCTCAACCAAATTTTGTGTGTGTCCTTTATGTGCTGCACACAAATTGTATTTATGTTATACAAATGCTTCTCTATGTCACGGTGGCGAATTTCACACGACGTGCAAATCCTTCTGTATTTAAAGAGAAGAAAGGAGACCTGAGTGAATCCTACTCGAGAAAAGCATGTACATCTGTTTTCTTTGTGTTAGATACAGAGAGTAGCTTGCGATAAACCGAACTTTACCCCAGGGCTCAAAACAAATTTCTACAAAAAGATTTATAATCCTTTATTTACCTAAGGTGACCCAGATATTTAACCATAAGAAAATTTAAAAAAGTGCCCCTAAAGAATCAGCAGTGTGTTGCGGTTTTACTGACGTGCATATGGAACAGAAGCTCTAATCTCAGATTGTTTGCCCACTACAATTTTGTGACCTAGACGTTACTCCAATTACAGCTCAATTTTGCTAAGGGGCTTGTTCTAAAACTCAGAATATGATACAGTTATGGTATTTTCACACAAACACCCGTTAGAGAGAAGAGATGTTGGTTCAGCTACCTTTATACAGAAAGGTAATACGGTGAGAGACACGAACCACTGCCGCTAGCACCTTCCATTCTGTTCCACCATAAAAGGTGCTAAACATCAGTTTAATCTGAGTCGTTAGTTGCTTAGTTTCTACCTTACCTCTGTTCTTAGGGTTGGTACTAAGTTCGCTATTTTATTAGAGTCAGTTGAACCGCTCTTTATCTGCTGTTTCCAAGACACAATTACAGAGTTACATGGTGGGTGGAAAGTTTCGTACTCTCGGGATAATAATAAACGTCCACCAGAAATCTCTTCCAATTTGTATGTGGATTTGAAAGAGGTGGAATTACTGGAACCCTTCCTTCTTGTATTATCTAAATACAATCTTAAAGAATACTTTTCCAGAAGCTAATATTGACTCAGCTATTCAAGAATATACGAAATTTGACGATGTAAACAAGAGTCATGTTCTGAAATGAATCCTGTTTAAAGAGTACAAAAGTACTATTACATATGCTTGTAGTGTTGTACGCCTACGCACTTCCAGCTCTTCAAAGTGTTCGAAGTTTTCAGTCTAAAATTTCCTAAATATTTCTTGTGTCTCATGCGTCCTACCTACTCAAAAATATAAAAAAGTTCATTATTCTAAAAATATACGGTGAAGTTTGTACGTTATCAAAGCCATAATTCATTAATCTTTCCTGATGCTCCTCAGTTACTTCTTTTTTAGGAACAGCTATTCTCCTCAGTTCTGTTCTCAAACGCTTCCAATTGCTTCCTCTCCTGACTGTATTATTAATATTATTATTACTATTATTATAAGAAAGACTACTCCTACTAGTTATACTAATGCTACTTCTACTATGACTATTATTAGTACTACTAAGACTACTATTACTACAACTGGTACTACTACTACTACTTCTACTAAGACTAATGTTGCTACTAATAAGACTACTATTAATACTACTGGTACTATTACTACTACTTCTAAAAAGACTACTATTACTAGTAATAAGACTACTATTACTACTACTACTACTATTACTACTACTACTACTACAACTTCTACTAAGACTACTATTACTACTAGTGGTACTACTATAACTAAGACTTCTATTAATACTACTAAGACTACTATTACTATTACTGGTACTTCTACTTCTACTAAGACTACTATTACTGCTAATGGTACTATTACTACTACCTCCACTACTTCTACTAAGACTACTATTATTACTAATGGTACTACTACTACTTCTACTAAGTCTACTGTTAATACTACTAAGACTACTATTACTACTATTAAGACTACTATTACTGCTACTACTATTGCTGCTGCTGTTACTGCTAACATTAATATCACTTCTATTACTACTGCTACTTCTAGTAAGACTACAATTACTACTACTACTACTACTACTACTACTAATACAACTTCTACTACTACTGCTACTTCTAGTAAGACTACTATTACTACTATTAAGACTACTATTACTACTACTAAGACTACTGTTACTACTACTAAGACTACTATTACTACTACTATTATTGCTGCTGCTGCTACTACTACTAATACCAATTATGCTACTACTGCTACTTCTAGTAAGACTACTAACACCACTACTAAGACTTCTATTATTACTACTGCTAATACTGCCACCACTATTGGTACTACTACTTCTACTGAGACTACTATTACTACTACTAAGACTACTATTACTATTACTACTATTGCTGCTGCTGTTACTGCTACTATTAATACCACTTCTATTACTACTACTACTTCTAGTAAGACTACTATTACTACTCCTAAGACTACTATTGCTACGACTACTACTACTACTAATATTACTACTACTCTACTAATACTACTATTAGTAATACTAAGACTACTATTACTACTACTACTATCGGTGCTGCTGCTACTACTACTAACACCACTTCTACTACTCCTGCTACTTCTAGTAAGACTACTATTACTTCTACTAATAAAAAGTAAAGGTAAAGAGATCCCATTCCAGGCCCGGTGTGGGCCAGAGGGTGGGTAGAGGTATAGCTCTACCCTTATATGATCGCGGCACTAGAAGGGGTTGAGTGGTCAGCAACACGCCCCGGCCGCACTTTACCCCCGGGAAAGACCCGGTACCCATTTTACATGGGGCTGGGTGGCCCCCAGGGCCGGTCTGGACGGGCGGAAAATCTCGTCCCCACCGGGATTCGATCCCGGACCGTCCAGTCCGTAGTCAGTCGCCATACCGACTGAGCTACCCGGCCCACACTACTACTAATACTTCTATTATTTCTACTGCTAGTACTGCCACCACTATTTGTACTACTACTTCTACTGAGACTACTATTACTACTACTAAGACTACTATTAATACTACTACTATTGCTGCTGCTGCTACTACTACTACTAATACCACTTTTACTACTACTGCTACTTCTAGTAAGACTACTATTACTGCTACTATGACTACTATTATTATTATTAATACTACTACTACTGCTTCTACTACTACTACTACTACTGTTATTCATACTGCCACTTATACTGTAAAAGGAGTTTTATTAAACATGGAATACTTTCAGTTTAAAATTTTTGACTTAATGGAAGTCATTCCATTGTGTTTGTATGAGCATAAATAACGAATAAAGTGGCGTCAGCTCAACTGCACATTAATCGTGCAGAAGACCGCGCATGCACAAGGTCAGGCACACCACTCGAACATATTGCCGAATTGGGTGTTTTGAATGTCATGTACCATAAGCCACAGGGCTGAGATGAGGCTGTTAATGAAATTGCCGAATGTTTAAAATGTACAGGGTGTTTAACGTAATTCGGAAACGGACTTAAAAATTTTATAATGATAAATTAAAAACGGAAATACGTCCTCGTGCGCCTACATGTATTCATAATCAACGAAGAAGAAAGAATCTTAGCAAGACTTACTGTTTTATTGAATTATCAATGCTGTAATTAATAATTACTCTTTTCCTTTTTAACCTTACGAATTTTATTTGTTACTTACATGAATGAATATATAAGATTAGGTAATAGAAATTAAAATTACCTGAAGTAAAATGATGTAATATAATTCAAATAACACAACTTCTAAACAATGAGCTACTAATAAAGATTGTTTTTATGCGGCTTTAAATTGTAGAAAGTAAAATCGAAGTATTTCAGATGTCACACTGAATTACGTATGCTTTTAGGTCTTTTTTTTTTTTTGCTTGTGAAACTTTTATCATATTTGGCCTGATGATGGCCTTTGAACACTGCAACGTACACTGCTTGCCACGCAATAATTATACTGTTGTGCTGACGGAACTTAGTTTGTTACTCTTGGTTTTAACTTCTTGACTTTGAGGGTTTCGGAAACCTTAAACTACGTTCCGGGCTACGTAACACGTATACTAAGAATCCAAATATTCTTTCACGTTAGTATTTACATTTATAGTAATTTTTCATTTTAAAATACAGTGTGTTGCAGAAAAATCTGGCCAAATTCAAATGATTTTGTCACCGAAAATAATTTACGAATGAAAAACTGCAAACACATGTTAGCAGGGACAAGCGTTGCAGTTTTATTCTGTGTGTTACAAGTCACAAATTGAAACTTACAAGCTGTTTCAAAAACCGTGACCGTTTTTAATGCTTTATATTTGCATAATAAGGACCAACAAGATGTACTTTTCTCTCTTAGTTTATTTCAATACTAATTCTCTACATGTTTACGACAGATTAACTGTTCTTCAACAGGAGGTATTTTTCTGTATATGCAGCATATGTTATTTAGCATGCACCTACGTTGGCTAGCTGTTAGCACGATCATATGCTACATATACAGTAAAATACTTCCGATGTTGAATAGCTAATCTATTCGAAACATGTACCAGATGATTACTGAAACAAATTAAGAGACAAAGTGCATCATGCTGGTCCTTATTACGCAAATATATCACGATGCACGGTTCACAGAATGTCAAATTTAATGCTTCATACTTTGAATAATTTACGAATAGCAAAATTTCAAACCTTGTTATCAAGAGAAAGCATCAGGTTTTGGTGCCCAGTGTTTCATTTTCTACAGCCACTTCAGATCTTCCGTAAAGAATCAAGTGTCATATGTTGGTTACGGAGATTCTACGTGCATACACTATAAAATGAGCGATTCTGTTTCCTGCCACAGACTGGCGATGCATTCACCAAGTAAACAAAATGGCCAATCTACAAGAACAATAGAGGGTTGCTTCAGGTGTGATGCCTCAAATTTGTGAAGATAATACGCAAACGACATGGAACAATTTCAATTAGTTCTTTTTACGTGGCCCACGGACACCCAATCGCCGAGTCATTCGACAGGCGCAGATACGACCCACAACTGTATGACACGTTGTGAATAAACCTTTGTTTCTGAATCCTTACAGACTGCATTCACTTCAAGCCTTTAGTATAAAATAGAAAGAGCTTGCTCAAATTTCTTTGTAAATTTTTTTCACATGGTATCGAATGTTTAAAATATCATGTCTAAGAGTTCTTTTCAGCGGTAAAGCCGCATTTTACGGGCTTGGTCAATGAAATGTACAAGATTTTCGTATTTGGTCTTAAAAACGCAAGGCGTTTCATTGGGTTGGAGAGATACTCCTCGAAAATAAATGTGTCTTGTGGATTGCTGGAGCCGAAATTGTAGGGGCTATATAATGTTGACAACATCATTGCATGTGATATCTCTCTGGATATTCTGAAAAGAATATTCTGACCGCAACTGACGGAGAATTTTCAGCATGTAATGATTCTCTTTCAAAAAGATATAGCTCCACCGCACTATCACCGTGAAGTGCGAGAGTCTTTTGACGACCAGTTACCAGGACTTTGGGTTGGGTGATAGGGACCGTTCTCTTGGCCTCCGAAGTCACCTGACATTACTCCACAAACGTATTCTTCTGGGAGTATGTCGATGAACATTTTTAAGTGTAACTAATATCAAGCACAGTCAATGAACTGAAGGGACGCCTTTCTGAAACGATTGTCATAAGTCCCGTAGAACCTGGCGCGAGTTGGATACAGGCTGCATGTTTGCCTAGTAACGAAGTGCAAGCATAGAAAACTGTTAATTTGTCATTAGGAAGAAACGTTTGCGTGTTTCTCTGTCAACACTTTTTGCATGTTTCTCATTCTTAAATTATTCAGTCATATAAGCACTTAAAATCGGTCAGATCTCTATGAATCACCTTTTAACGTGCAATTTGTAACTTGCAGCGCTTGGAATAAAAATTTCTCTCGCGTCCTTGCTAACGCGTTTTGCACTCTTGTTACTCTGAAATTATTTTCAGAGGTATATTCGTTTCAGATCAGCAAGTTATTTCTGAAACACATACACATGAGGTTGATGTTTTGCTTTTTTACTGTATCAAAAAACAAATTAAATAAAAAGAGTGGGTCAAATCATGGCCAAGGGGCAGGTCTTCGCTTCGAACACTATGGTGAATATTTGGGACCCATAAAATGTTGGGAATGTTTCGACTACTTGAGCAACCATAAGCTCTTTGAAAGCGGCTACGTTCCTTGGAGTTATTCAGACAAAACCTTACAAGACAAAGCGATGTAATAATAAATACGTATGGTTTGACTCCATACTTAAAGTACCCTTCCTCTCCAATGCGTCTTACATTCCCACAGAACGAGAAAATCTTAGTCTTGATTTGTTTACAGTGACAGACAGTTAAATGTCTTTGGATACATATGCGGAACCGTGATATGCGAATATTTACTATTAACAAACAAATGATTTTAGACAAAAATTGCAGGACGAAATGGTTGACATCTGCTGTAAAAGTTGAACTCCTTTTTTAAAAAAATCAAAGCATTTAACTTTGGAACAAGAAAGGCTGTTACGAAATGTTACAGATTTATTTACTTTTGCTGTTCATTGTCTCCTACAAGAATATTCTACTTTTCCCCGTTTTTATGTCAATGGCGAATAAAGTGCTTCTTTTACGGTGGGTGTTAAGTACCGTCTTTAAAACATGAACTTTGTGTAGCGGTGAATATATTCCTAGGTTATGTTTTACAAGTAACAATTTTTTTTATTGTTTCACTGGAATTGAACTTCACAATAAACAAAGTAGGAGGCGAGTGAGCAGGTGTTTCGAGTAATTTGTCACATTCTCCTTCCTCAAACTACTAAAGTAATACATGACGTCGGCATTATATTGGAACATTTTGATGTATGTGTTAGAACACATACTTTATACTTCCTTCTTGCCTCATCTGATATGCTAAAGTCTACTTAAATTTCGGTATAAATTTGTTTAAAACTACAGTTATCTTTGTCGGGTAGAATTCTGCTTGTAGCACGTAGTATCGACTCAGTTGTTCAATAAATTCTGTGCCTTTATGGAATCTGAAATTTTGAAACTGTATTAACAGTGGATCTTACTTTATTATCCAAATACAGCTTTAAGTTTGTAAAGCGTAGGAAATAAATTGTTATATTACGACGTAAGAATGTAGAATATGTTAATGGATCTTGAGTAATATGACTGTTATTCAATTCTAAAGCTCTCTGTTGATGGGCTATTGCACCTGGATTCACCCTGCTTCCATGCTGGGGTTTAGCGTTGTATATTTAGTGCCCATTTCTTTCCAAAGATTTACAATGTAGACCGCTTTAAGGGACACGGGTTTAATGCCGTTATTTTTACGTTTTTTATCCTTCATATTTTTCAGGATTTCTTGTCCTCGGTTTAATGGCAAGTGTCTGTCGGTTGTGCACGCAGTTACAGCTCTTACAGGGCGTGGCCGCAGTTGTGAAAGGGTCTATCACCCTTACCATCTCTTCTAGTATTTCCCACGCTCCGTCTCAATGTATATCGACAGATTTTCGCCAATTGTTTTAATGAACTGTCAATGTCTTCCCGTGTCCTATGACGTTCAAGAGATTTACACCACAGACCTACTCAGTTCTAGTCCGATAGCAGCAGTGACAAACACAACTAATAACACCATATAGAATTTGTCTATTGTTTTGCAAGAACTGGCTATTACGTAGTACAAGTGGCGTCACTAGATTTTGTAGTATATAAGATGAATCATCGCTCATTCGATGGTGATCTGTATTTTTGAAAAACTATATTTTCTCAAGCTTCTTTTATTCCCTGCTATTAAAACAAGCACAGGTCATTTCGATAGCACATGACTTAATTAAAACTTCCATGATTTATGTGATCCTGTTCCGGCAGCCATTCAGATGTAATTAATCTCCGCCTAAGAGAAGATGATCGAATTTGCTTTTTCTGTTCTTGCAATTCGACAACTGTTACTTACGTTTGTACAAATTTGTCTTTGGCTTTGCAGTCGGATCGATTATTTTTAACAAGATGGATATGAAGTTTGTGCAGTGGTGATCAGAGCTTTTCTTGTCCCATTGTGTGTGGTACCATGGAGATGAACATGTTACCGATATTTTGTAAGAGTTTATTGCTTGTATATTTACTGTCATTCCAAAAATTGGCACCGTCCGAGAAGTCGTTTAATATATTCCAGGCTAAACAACGTCATATGACAAAAGATTAATATAGGTTTTCAATATGCCTGTGAAAGCGGAATGTTCCATAACACGACACACAGTAGGTGAAGTTGACTTAAGGCAAAATCATGCAAAAGATTATTACGTGCTTATGCAACTGGCATGTATTCGTAGCTATATAAAATCAGTCCTGAGATATACTTGTAATATTTAATTTTGGATGCCCTCCTTTCGGACACAATATAATTACGTGAACAAGGATGTGAGTATCTGTGGTTATTTTTCTAAAGCCCAAAGGGTTGCGCTAGCAAAAATATTAGTTTGGGAAACACTGGTGTAACTACTTCCACGGAGCAGAGTTCTTGACAGAGAACAGTTCCACAGATAGTCTAGAAATTCCAAGTTTTTTTAAAATCGAAATTGAAATTTCAATACCATTTTTAATACTGCCCGTCATTTGCCCTTATTCTGGGCCAAATGAATCCAGTCCATGCCCCTCGCCCACTGTAATCCTTTAAGATCATTGTACTATTATTTTTCCATCTATCCTGGGTTTTCCAAGCTCTCTTTTCCTTTACGCCTTAACAACCAACGTCCGGTACCTATTTATTTTGTCTCTCATACGTGTCTTGTGCTTCCCCGAAATCATCCTCTTTGACTCGATCGCCCTAATGAGATTCGGTGAGCAGTGCTTATCATCAGACTCATCTATAGTTTTCTCCAGCCTCCTGCTATTTCCTCTTAAGCCCAAATATATTCCTCAACACCACGTCATATAATTCCCTCGGGCTATGTTTTTCCCATAATGTGACAGACCAAGTTTAATACCCTTATAAAACAGGCATAATTGTGTTTCTATGCATTTGATTAATATTTGCGTTTTTAGATAAATGATACGACAAAATTTTCTGGGCCAAATGACATTAAGCATTTCAAGATTTAATCTGCCGTTCATTTCTTCGTCAATGGGATTTGAGCGAAGAAATAAATCTGGATTCCTATTTGATTCTGTGGCTCTGCGTATTAGTGAGTCCTTCGAAAAGAGGCTGGGTCAGCCCAAGAACTTACAATAAAAGAAGAAACGGAGAAATAGTGACATTTCCAATTCCATGTCAAGACTGGGATCCGCAAATGCTATGTCAGTGGTCGCGTTATAGCAGGCACTGTTACTTTGTTCCTGTTCTTAACATATATATTCGTAATTAGTTTGTTTTGTAACTCTTACATCGGAATGAGTGTACACGCTAATTATTTCCTTTCTGCGTCCGTGGCCACGGCAACCTCGAAGTAGTTCCTTGTGTTTCTGCTGGTCTAATGGGAACAAAACTTGCATTTCTGGTTTAAGTTTTCCGTTGAAGTGGTCGAGAGTGTGTTGCGGGTCATCTGCCAAAGTTGTGTGAACTCAGGACAGTTGCGGTCTGGCAACCACAGGCAATGCATTCATTGCTGAAGGGAAAGCTGTACTCCAGCAGTTTGGTAAGATCGTGCGCCTCAGTATCTCGGGATGCTGAATTTCGGGGTAAAATTTGCTGTATTATGCAACTCGCACTTCCCTCTGAGGAAGACTTACGTGGATAAGAGGAAAAGGAATACAGGGCTATAGAGGGAAAGACAGAGAGGAAGAAAAGGGGTAAATGATATTTAACAGAGAAAAACGGAAGGAAGAAGTACAGGGAAAGAAACAATTGGAAAACTAATTCCCATTGAGAATAATGTGATTTGATATTTTGCTAATACTAACGCAGTTGCCTGTCGGACGTTCAGTGCTAATTCATGTTTATTTCGTGGCAACCAGAAGTTGAGGGTGCTCAACATTGATTCCTAGTCAGAACTGGCTGTTTTATTTCGTGGCAACCAGAAGTTGAGGGTGCTCAACATTGATTCCTAGTCAGAACTGGC
>Ga0123352_10015054_pt1 | contig 12317 bp, 7 predicted proteins | sample TergutLab28metaG_FD_89700 | JGI IMG/M metagenome (GOLD analysis project Ga0123352, IMG submission 89700) | Labiotermes labralis P1 segment gut microbial communities from Petit-Saut dam, French Guiana - Lab288 P1 | ecosystem: Host-associated > Arthropoda: Insects > Digestive system > Gut ... | reverse complement strand
TGTTACAGGTCCGGTGTGGCCCAGAGGGTGGGTAGAGGTATAGCTCTACTCTTCCATGACCGCAGCACTAGAAGGGGATGAGTGGTCAGCAGCACGGCCCAGCCGCACTTTACCCCCGGGAAAGATCCCGTACCCATTTTACAGGAGGCTGGGTGGGCACTAGGGCCGGTATGGACGGGTGGAAAATCTCGTCCCCACCGGGATTCGATTCCGGACCGTCCAGCCCATAGTCAGTCGCTATATCGACTGAGCTACCCGGCCCACTTGATTTAACAAAGAGTAAAATACTTATCTGAGTTACCTCTCAATGACTGGCTCCGAACTGGAAAACTGGGCCTGAAAATAAAACAAAGTTGTCTGTCAACATTTTGCGGTTTCTAAATTTTTCTTTAATAAATTTATCATACATGTATCATAAACCAAACAGTGCACATTCATAAATATCATATCAATACAAAACATTCTTTAATGGACGGACATGGGGAAGGTAAAGTTTATATAGTTACTGAAAAAGTTTATTTAGTTACTTTTGTTTAGTTACCGAAAAAATTTATTTAGTTACTTTTGCTTAGTTACTGAAAAAGTTTATTTAGTTACTTTGTTTAGTTATTCAAAAAGTTTATTTAGTTACTTTTGCTTAGTTGCTCAAAAAGCTTATTTAGTTACTTTTGCTTAGCTACTCAAAAAGTTTATTTAGTTACTTATGCTTAGTTGCTCAAAAAGTTTATTTAGTTACTTTTGTTTAGTTATTAAAAAAGTTTATTTAGTTACTTTTGTTCAGTTACTCAAAAGTTTATTTAGTTACTTTTGTTTAGTTACTCAAAAAAGTTTATTTAGTTACTTTTGGTTAGTTACTAAAAAAGTTTATTTAGTTACTTTTGGTTAGTTACTCAAAACGTTTGTTTATTACTTTTGTTTAGTTACTCAGAAATTTTATTTGGTTACTTTTGTTTAGTTACTCAAAAAGTTTGTTTAAAGTTTGTTTAGTTACTTTTGCTTAGTTACTGAAAAAGTTTATTTAGTTACTTTTATTTAGTTACTCAAAAAGTTTATTTAGTTACTTACTTAGCTCTGTTAATTGGTTAGGCCAATGTTGGGTATATTTAAATATTAGACTATTTCAAATATTTACACAGCCTGATTACAAACGACGCAATGTGTACCCAATTAATTGAACCCAGGATTGCCATGGCAAAGCAACACTCAACGTAAGTGTATTTTCTTCAGCAAATTTGCTTAAAATTCAGGAAGAAACTTGTGAAGTGCTACGTTTGGAGCATAGCTGTTTGTGGTGCTAAAAAATGGTCACTTCGGAAAGTAGATCACAAATATGTGGAAAGTTCGGAAATGTGGTGCTGGAGAATGACAGAGACGATCAGTTGGATCGAAGGTGTGAAAGTGAGGAAGTACTGCCTACCGTCAAGAAGGAAAGGCAGATCTTACTTACGATAAAACAAAGGAAGGCTAACTGGAAGGAAATATAGAAAAAGAAAAAAGGGAGGAGAAGCCGAGAAAGAAGACGTAAGCGGCTACTGGAAACTGAAAGTGGAAGCACTAGATAGCACTTCGTTGAGGGTTCGGTTTGCTAGAGGATATAGACCTATATTAGGCAGATTACCTGAATGAATAAAAGATTGAATTAATTAATGATTGAGTGTTGTGTGAGAGTTTGTGTTCAACCTACCTGCTTACTCTAGCATAATTCACTCGACTTGAGAAGGTGAATGTAGCAGAACAGATCGCCTTCTGTGCACAGCATAAGCTTTATTTATGGGGAACAGAACGACAGATTATACGTATTTAAATATTTCGATCCTTTAAAGATCTCGCTGATTCGATTGTAGAAATATTTTGGTCCCCAACCAAGAAAACCCTGATGAATGCTTCAATGGCGATTTGTAACATAATCAATAACTAAAGGCCTGACTTAAGTGATGACAATAATGATGAGAGTAGTGGTGGTAGTAGTAGTAGTAGTAATATAGCAGTAGCAACAGCAGTAGTAATAGTAGTAGTAGAGTAGTAGTAACAGTAGTAGTAGTAGTAGTACTAGTAGCATTAGTAGTAGTAGTAGTATAGCAGTAGCAACAGCAGTAGTAATAGTAGTAGTATAGTAGTAGTAACAGTAGTAGTAGTAGTAGTAGTAGTAGCATTAGTAGTTGTAGTAGTAGTATAGCAGTAGCAACAGCAGTAGTAATAGTAGTAGTATAGTAGTAATAACAGCAGTAGTAGTAGTAGCATTAGTAGTAGTATAGCAGTAGCAACAGCAGTAGTAATAGTAGTAGTATAGTAGTAATAACGGCAGTAGTAGTAGTAGCATTAGTAGTAGTATAGCAGTAGCAACAGCAGTAGTAATAGTAGTAGTAATAACAGCAGTAGTAGTAGTAGTAGTAGTAGCATTAGTAGTTGTAGTAGTAGTATAGTAGTAGCAACAGCAGTAGTAATAGTAGTAGTAGTAGAGTAGTAGTAACGGCAGTAGTAGTAGTAGTAGTAGTAGTCTTGGTTGTGGCATGTGAATGTTTCGCAGTTTTATCGTCTGTCCTAATAAGGAAACACCACTGTCTCGTCTTTGCTTACCCAACTGGAAGAGAAGTGAGGATCTTTTTGTAGAAGTGACGTTTAGAACACTTATGGAATGTGTCCTAGTTAGGTTTGGGATTGTCATCGATGAATTTGTGCGCAGGTGAGGAATGGCCTCCACTCATGGGGTATCGGGAGAAATTTTGACGAGTACCAGCGGCGCTGTTAGTGAATTCATAATTTGGATAGATCAGTGACGTACTTCTTAAATCCGCTTGTGCAGAAACTTGAAATGTACCTATCTGTAATTTTTTTATTTTAATATCTGTACCGTTCATCTTTGATTATTTTGTACAATTACCAACAAACGCAGATTAATCGACAAATTATCACACTCCTCCTACGTGTTTCGACAGTACTGAGTCATTCTTAGGGAGTTCGTAGTTGGTACCTTGCCAAGTCACACAAGTATGTCAAATGCAGTAGTTGGTAATTTCAACACCATAAAACCTACGTGAAATATTTTTAAATTTTTTGAATTTTAAATGATATTACCAACTATTACTCCTACACCTGTAACCCCGCTAAAGCTACAGTGTTGAAATCGAAGTCTGCGCATGTAGAAACAACCACAGACGTGACTTTGACGCAATAGAATTTAATCTAAAATGAAGGGCGCGCGGTAAAGTAGTTCCGGCCACTTATCACCTTCGTTAGTATTTATAAACTTTGGACTGACACTGGAGCAGGCTTCTAAGCTCAGTATTTCAATACAGAAAATGACAGTCTCACATGCAGTACCCCTTGATTCTGCTAACCATAGAAAGCACAAGATTCACTTAAATTTTTAACATTCATAGGTCCGTGCATCGCTAATACAGGGTGATTCAAAAAGATGGACTCAATTGAACAGTAAACGGCGCCTCAACACACGCCAGACAGTTGGTTACGGTATTCCAAGTTCTCTGCTCGCTCTACGGTTGACTTGCGTGGGCTACGCTTAAAACTCTCTTGAATTCGTCTCACGTTCTCCTCTGATACACGTGGGCGGCCGGAGCTTTTGCCTTTACACAGACAGCTTATTTGTTCAAATTGGTGATTCCAAAGACAAATGTTCTTCCTCGTTGAAGGTTGAATGTTGAAACGAAGACGAAAGGCACGCTACACAGCAGTCGCCGACTCAGTTTTATTGAACTCACGAACGCAAAAATCTTGTGCTGCATAGCAGCCATTTTGCTCTCAACTGACGCTGCTGCACGACTGTGCATTAGACGAGCGCTCTAGCGATGATATTTGAAAATTTAGGACATCCTCTTTCAAATGGTATGTAGGTCATTTACATACCACGTATAGTTCAGGAAATATAGACGTACGAAATTGAGTGTATCTTTTTGAACCACGCTGTGTATTCTCAGAGTACAACCAACAAGATGCGACGTTTCTCAATTTATTTATTTCTGTAAGACGCTCTACATGTTTCAGACCGTTTTTCCGTCCATCATCAGGAGCTCAAAACTGCACATACTGCTACCTGCTGCTAGCCTGGCGAGGATGGAACTGCTTGACACGCCTGACGCTGTATGCGCAGTTTTGAGCTCCTGATAATGGACGGAAAAACCGGCTGCAACATTTAGAGCATCTTACAGAAATAAATAAATTTAGAAACGTCGCATCTTGTTGGTTGCACTCTGCGAAGTTTCACCTGCTTTAAATGAAGAAGATTGCATTACACCTACCTAATGTATTTATACGTCTTTTGCGTCTCTCAGTAAACAGTGGCTATATGTTTGAAGCGCATTAAATATTTGTTCTTTGTAATGGAACTGCAGTGCTTTACTGTGCTTTAGGAATAGGATTAAAAAAAATATTTAGATGATTATCAGGCTTCAAGAGCTTCCTCGAAGTTCCTTCATAAACTGTACTAAGTGCTGTCATAATATTTACAGCTAGCTGCTGGCTGTCGTAACATTTATAGCCAACTGCTGACTGTCAGAACATTTCAAGTCAACTGCTGGCTGTCACAAGATTTTCAGCCAGGTGCTGTCATAATGTTTACATCCAGTGCTGAGTGTCAAAATTTCCAACCAGCTGCAGTCACAATTTTCCGGACAGCACTTGGCTGATGTACAAGAAATCCGAAATTTCCAACATTTCTGTGGCTTATCTGCCAACTTGCTACAAATATGAGTACCTACCAGCTCCACTGTGGACGGCCCGGAATCGAATCCCGGTGGGAGCGAGATTTTCCGCCCGTCCAGACCGGTCCTGCGGCCCACCCAGCCTCCTGTAAAATGGGTACCGGGTCTTTCCTGGGGGTAAATTGCGGCCGGTGCGTGCTGCTGACCACTCACTCCTTTCTAGTGCCGCGTTCATGGAAGAATAAAGCTATACCTCTACCCACCCTTTAGGCCACACCGGGCCTGTAACGGGATCAATTTGCCTTTACCTAACTAGCTCAACTTGGGAAGCTGGTAGTCGCGTAGCTACTGAACACACTTCACGCCTTGTATGGAACCGGGAATTACATTACCGTTTCATTAGGTGAGTATTCTGAACCTGGTGAATCCACTATGCAACTTGAAACACTTTGACGTCCAGTCTCCCACTGGGTTTTTACTCGCATGTGTAAGAGTAAACTTTGCCCTAGAACAGGCCATAAAGGCCCAGAGGGAGAATAGTGGTATAACTCTACACTTTCTTTAACCTCGTTTCTGGATGGGGTGGTTGTTAACGCCACCCCCCGGCCACTTTACCCCAGGGAAAGTGAAACTGATTCTATTGTATAGGAGGCTGGTTGGGACACAGGGCCGGTCTGGACGGGTGCGGAAAATCTCGCTCCAACCGGAATTCGTTTCCCGGACGGTCCAGGTTTTAGCGAGTCGTTATAGAGAATGCGCAATACTGGCAGTTCTGTTTGCTGTAATGTTTTACAGATCTTTGGAAGGCAGAAAGATATTACAATGGTAACCAAAAAGATAAAAATGGGCTTTTATGTACTGTAGACTTTGTAAGTCGCGTGATGGATGATTTTGTTCAATTTTAATTTGATGTAGAGGAAATATTAAACGTTCTGGACGAATTTGATGTTTTATCAACAATATTCACAATACATTTTGTGCAGAAACGAAAAAAACGGTTAAAAGTTTAAGCATGTGATTAGGAAGCCAGTCGGTACAGGCAAGTTAAAAATGTGACCATCAAGTTGTGTTTATGGATACACGGTTTTGAGACATGTTTAATGTTGCTAAATATGCCTCGTACATTGAAGAATTTGAGCCGATTACGGTGGCCGCGCGGTCTAAGGCTTGGGTCTGCGGTCGCTCTGTTGCTAAGATTGGGGGTTCGAATCCCGACGGAGGCGTTGATATCTGTTGCTTGTGAATGTTGTGTTGTCAGGAAGATGTCTCTATGACGGGCCGATCAATCGTCCAGAGGCGCCCTACCCTGTGTGTGTGTGTGTGTGTGTGTCATTGAGTGCGATGAGGTGCAACAATAACCACCTCTACCTACAATGAGTAGGAAGAAGTGATCAGCCTAAAAAAAAATTGAGTGACTGGTTGTGAAATAATTTTGCTCACAGAAAGGTGCCCAAATTCTGCCAACTGCAAAAACCCAGTGTTAGCTGACATCGTCCCCTACGTCTTCACCGAACTAATTAATGCTTTTGATGTAGAACTTACCAGTACGGTAATGACAAATGCCGATTGCAGTAACATTTCAGAAAGGCGTCCTCGACACGAAGTACCCGGAGTTACAGATACATATGGCGGGCCTTCCACTTCTCTTTAAACTTTATGAAGGTGGTTTCTCTTGTAATCATTATTTTGTTGCCACCAGTTGATCAAACACAGACATATAAACAGGGAAGATGGCACAGGTGTATGTCATTGTGTGCACTCAGCTATTTCGGCTGAGCTAACTTGACTACAGCAACATGAGCTGGCTTACTTTCCTGGTTGCTTTTTTTAAGAATGCTGTCATTGTTTCATCAGCTGCCGGAATGACTGATGGATGATGAAGTGGAGGGATTTGGAAGGAGTTACTGTTCCGGAATTTGCTTGGAAGAATTGGTGAATACCTAAAAGATTCGCCTAAAAGGCTATTTAGCCGATGTTTCTGCGGAGGTTTTCAGTGGGTTGCATTTTGAGCCGGGGTAGCTCAGTCAGTATAGTGTCTAGATTACGGGCTGGACGATCAGGTGATCGAATCGTGACACAGGCAAGGGGTTACCTTTCTTCAACATAAAAGTCCAGAAAGTCTCCGGCTCCCTTCCAGCATTCTGTTCGAACAATCCAGGGTTTCTCTTCCCCTGCGAATAAAGCAGTGTGGGCATGAATTCGACCAATCACCTCCATCTATCACGGAGGTTAAGAATGAGTGGAGCTGTACTTTCATTCTCCCCATACGCCTTTAGAGCTTATATAGGGACGACATTACCTTTCCTTACCTTTTATTATGTTTGGAACTGGTTAACTTGCGGATATTGTTTGAATGCGAACTTAAGAACATCGTGGCCTAATTTGGGCCTGACATTACTGTCGGACTGAAACTGAACGCAAATAAAAGGAAAGGACATAGGAAATTTGTTCATAGCTTAACAGTTCTGGGCAGTTCTCTAGTTCTAGTTATCCTACTTTGCTTCCTGCAGAGGAAAATATTAAGCTTAAGACAGCACTACACTACGTGTGTGTGACTGAGTGTGTGTGAGAGAGACTGTAACTGAGTGTCTGTGTAACTGTGACTGTGAGTGTGTGAGAGACTGTGATTGTGAGTGTGTCTGTGTGACTGAGTGTGTGTGAGAGAGACTGTAACTGAGTGTCTGTGTAACTGTGACTGTGAGTGTGAGAGAGACTGTAACTGAGTGTCTGTGTAACTGTGACTGTGAGTATGTGAGAGACTGTGACTGAGTGTCTGCGTAACTGTGACTGTGAGTGTGTCTGTGTGACTGTGAGTGTGTGTGAGAGACTGTGACTGAGTGTCTGTGTGACGGTGGTGTGTGTGAGAGATTGTGACTGAGTGTCTCTGTAACTCTGACTGTGACTGTGAGTGTGCGTGAGAGACTTTGACTGAGTGCCTGTGGTGTGTGTGAAAGACTGTGACTGAGTGCCTGTGTAACTCTGACTGTGACTGTGAGTGTGTCTGTGAGCGTGTTTGTGAGATTGTGACTGAGTGCGTGTGGTGTGTGTGAGAGATTGTGACTGAGCGTCTGTGTGACTTTGACTGTGAGAGTGTCTGTGTGACTGTGAATGTGAGTGTGTCTGTGTGACTGTGAGTGTGTGTGAAAGACTGACTGGGTGTCTGTGTGACTGTGAGTGTGTGTGAGACACTGTGACTGAGAGACTTTGTAACTGAGTATGTCTGTGTGACTGTGTGCGTATGGGTGTGAGTGTGAGTGTGAGCGTGTAACTGTGAGTACGCGTATGACTGTGTGTGACTGCGTGTGTGACTGTGACTGTGTGTGAATGTGTGAGTGTGTGTGTGTGCACGCTTCCCTATTTCCAGTCTGGAGCCAGCTGCCACACTTTCTCTTATCTCCGTACCGAAGTTATTCCACTGGAGGCCCCCCCAAACACCGCACCATCAATTACACTCCCCTCCCCTTCAGAACCACCAGCCCCCATGTGTAGCTCACCCTCCCTTCTGTTCAATGTATGATATGGGTTATTTCTCCGTGGGGTAAAACGGCCGTGGGGTGAAGCTGACAACTTACTTCCATCTATTTCCGAGTTTAAGATTGCTTGTCCACTTATAACTTTACCTTCGCGTTTACCATCACTAACTTCAACGTAACGGACGCGTTGGCTTGTGAGGTGCGCGAGCTGCTAGCTCTATTTGCTGCAGTATCTTGAGGTGATATTGTAAGCGATAAACGTCAGTTCTGTAGAATTTAAAACAGCTGGGTTTTTTAAATTGAACACAGATAGAGAACATTAACCTACCTAAAAAGCATGTACAAAAATTGTTAATAATTCAACAATTAAAATACGGCGACTATGCGAAACTTTGAGATAATATGAGACATATTTAACGCGTACAGACTCTGTGATTGGTCAGTAAGTATTTTGCGAAAGAAAGAAATAAAGCTATATAAGTACTGATAGGGCTGGAAGTCGTGTGTGTGCGTGCTGTAGGAAAATAGGATTTCAGTTCCAAACGGAACCCCGTGGTTTTTTAATTATCTCCAAAACAGAGGCACTGTAATGTGATAATAATACAACTTTGATTGCGGCATCCAATTGCAGACAGATTATGGTAATCAAAAAGTAGAAGAGTGACATTCCAAAAATAAAGGCTTTGAACCCCGTTCCAAGATATACGCTATATAATGGGATATTATTTATTCTGGCAACTGGAATTACTGCGTGACTCAGAGCGTTTCGTGTTACGACAGGCAGCGCACCGTTCGCCGCTATTCCACTTTGCCGTGAGTCATAGTCCACACATTTTAGTTCAATGTAGTGCAGTCTACAGTAGGCGTTTCCTGACCATACGTAAAGAACTCGCACACAAACACACGGGCGCGCTTCAGATCTAGCAGACACGTTGTCCATTGCGCGTAGAGGTTTTTTTTAAGTTAAGCCAGTCAATAAGAAGTGACTAGCGTCAGTTTCCAGATAAAACAATGTTTCTGTATTTTCTGTAACAATTCTGTTAAGCAGTAAATAGCCGAAAGCAGTAAAGGGACATATGTCGCAAATAAAAGAATTATGACGTACTTATTCTCCGGATTTAACTACCCCTTTCAAGTTCTCCAATTTTCTGGGCTGTTACGTGGCGTATTTTTGCGGTTATTTACCGACGTTTAGGGGCAGCTTATCGGTTCCCTCTGCCGGTATCAAGCAGCCTAAGAAGAAGATTCTACTTTATGTTTGCCCCTCGGCGATGGGACCGAACGGCTGTGCCAAAACGCCCCTTACCAGCTACTCTTCTTGGTCTGCTTGACCTACGATGGGATCGTTAGCCTGTCTGGAAACGTCGGTAACCAGCTGCCAACCTAAGCCGCTTAACATCAAAGAAGAGCGAAGGCCTGAATTACACAGCGATGAAAGCCCATAATCTCGCAAAGTATACAGTTCAGCTCCTGTTACCGGTACTCACGTGACATTCGGATTTATGACACCATGTAGACTGGGAAGTGCATATCAGTGTTGGAAGGAATATGTTGCCTCGTTCTTCAGTGCGGTAGTTATGCCGAGCTTTCAAAATGCTCAAAAGACCTCATTATGTTTCTTGAAAACAGTCAGAGCGCGAAGTGTTGTGAAGTGTTGTTAGTGTTCGGGGAAGTGTCCGCTCGTAACTGGTAGTGCATGTCGGTGTGTCATGCGCCACGATGCAGGAGAAGGCGTTAATACCCGTCGCTGCTTTTGCCTTGCATTCTCGCGATACATGTGCAAACAGATGCGACAAAAGGGGCTTCTGGCAAACAAAGGAACACAACAGAATGTGTTATGTAGACAGCTCTTGTTTCTTTCGTAATACTTATCCTGTTTCATAAGTCTGGTTCACACAATGGTTCTTAGACATTTGTTGTCGACAACACGAGCTTCTAAATGAAGCATTTAAGCTGAGGCTCTGTGCTCGTTGTGGTTCGATACGTGAATAAAGGCCAGCTCTAGATATGCCCATAGATAATAAAACTACCACAGTTCGAGATTGTTCCTTCTTTTTGGCTAATGAAATTTCGAAGCTTGAAGTCAATGTTTTTTTAAAAAATTCAGTCTCTGTCTCAATGTAAACGTACTGCGTTCCAATTAAAAGAAAAACTAGCTAATGCTATGTAGGGAAATTATTTTTTTGTACGGGTCAGGGAGTGCAGTGCGTGAGGAAAAATCTGATTATTTTAACCGTTTCAAGCCCAGTGGCTTACTTACTTCCTTACTCCATGGAGTAGAGTCCTTCTTGAGAAGCTAACCGGTTCTCAGCTAGTCAAGAAATTCCCCGCATTTTACGGAACCCGAAGGTTCATTATCGCCTTCACAAGTGCCCGCCACCTGTCCCTGTCCTGCAGCGCAGGTCCGAGGCACATTTTCATGATTAGTAACTAAGCCAGTTTTAACGGCGAGGAGTTAGCAGTACCTCTCCCAACCCCCAAGCTCGAGGACCACCCCTGGTCGGATATCCGCGACTGCTTATTCAACATATTCGCAGTTACCCTCCATATTGGAGGCCGTTCCTCCATCCGCAACGTGAGGACGCGGCATTCCGTGGTGACAGGGACCCGCTTATCACGGTAAAGCGCAGTGGCCACTTTATGTAACACTAGCTGTGACGTTCAGAAATTCTAGGTTCTGCCCAAGCAGCGTATTTATGCGCTTTATTCGGATCTCAGAACAAACAGGAATTATTTCCCTCCACACCACTGACTGATTGTCTTGTCTAACAGCGAGATTCGCTGGGTTCACTGGGCGGTACGAATTGAGTCATATTATTCGGGTTACTTTCAGGTCTTAAAGAGGAAGTAGTCTTCTGCTTCTTCTTCTTCTTCCATTGGCACTACAGCCCACTGTGGGCTTTGGCCTGTCGAACAATGTCCTTCTATTTTTTCCTATCTCCCACCAACTCTCTCCATCTTCTCACTCCCAGCACTTGAAGATCTCTTTCGACTTCCTCTTTCCATCTTTTCCCGGGCCTTCCCCTTCGACTCGTCTCTTCCAGTTTTTGAGTGAAGACCTTTTGGGTATCCTATCCTCCTCCATTCTCTCTAGGTGACCTAACCAGCTTATCCTTTGCCCTTGTATCCATTTTACTATATTTTCTCCTTTGTTCATCTCTTCTAGTTCTCGGTTCTTCTTACTTTTCCATTCACCGTATTCATATTTAGAACCGTATATTCTTTTAAATATTTTCCTTTCAAATATTAGCAGAGCGTGTTCTTCTTTCTTCGTCAACGTCCATGCTTCCGCTCCGCACGACACTACCGGTCTTATTAGTGTCTTATATAATACAATTTTCGTTGCTGTGGATAAAATCGACTCCTGAGGAGACTTACAGTATCAAAATAAGTTCTATTGCCGGCCAAGATTCGTCTTTTTGTTTCTTTTTCTACGCTATTATCATTACTGATTAGCGTACCCAATTATATGAATTGCGCTACTCCTACATAAGTTACACCATTTATGGTTGAAAGAGGAAATATTAGTGCTGGGAAATCCTTAACTGTAGACACCCACATTTCGCGATATGAAAATGTTTGCAAACAAAATTTGAAGTGTCTTTCGAATGAAAAGTAATCAGTCAGTAACGGACAGCTAACTGTAAAAGTGGTATATGTGTGAGTGCTGTGCCAAGCTGCAGCTGCTGTTTGTCTATATTGCTACTGCTGAGATTCGCCCTGTGAAGACGTGACTATACGCAACCCTGCAGAGCATTCCGCACTTGAAAGCGGTGGAATGCGAAAAGAATGTGTTTTAGTGTGCCCACTCATTTGGTATTACGCTTTTTTTTACTGCAGAATTCGCTTAGTGCACTTAGAATTTGTCCCTCCTTTTGCAATTTGTTGAAGGGTGAAGCTTTATGATGTTACCTGCATTACCAGTAACGAGGGTAACCACTTCGAAAGTACAGAATAGTGGCGATTTGAAGCCATCCACTTTTTTTTTATGAGTGAAAAAGAGGCGTAAGGAAATTTGATTAACAAACTGGAATATCACATTTATATAAATATTTAGAAATGTATTTCCTACCCCCCCCCCCCCCAACCACAAAAAATTCTACATTAGAAATACTTACTGCATGAAACAAAAACAGAAAAAAAAAAAAAAAAGCATAAAAACGAAAAAAAAAAACAAAAATACTGC
>Ga0123352_10015052_pt1 | contig 12318 bp, 6 predicted proteins | sample TergutLab28metaG_FD_89700 | JGI IMG/M metagenome (GOLD analysis project Ga0123352, IMG submission 89700) | Labiotermes labralis P1 segment gut microbial communities from Petit-Saut dam, French Guiana - Lab288 P1 | ecosystem: Host-associated > Arthropoda: Insects > Digestive system > Gut ... | reverse complement strand
TCTCGACATTTTGAAGAACAGAAAAATCTCTTGCCCCCGGCAGGAATTGAACCCTAGCTTGTCCAGTCCACGGCCTAGAAAATAGACTGGTGTACATTATCATGGCCCCAACAGACCTGGATGGCATGGAGCCAGGAATTTTCATGAGGTGGCAGGTGCTTAATAAAGCACAAAGCTCTTCTTGCTATGTGGAAACTGTCAGAGTAAGAACTTGGCAAAGTCAAAGGTAGGAACTATGAATATGTGTTACTTTCATGTACCACCTGGGTCACGTCTAGATTTGAAGCAGATGCTGTATTCAGAAAGAAAGCAGTGTTGTTAGCAGCAGGAATATAAAGCAGGATGCATAATTTAGTGAGAATGTCTTGTGTTCCATCAAAATTACTTGGAAGTATGTTTACAAGTAATTCATAAAATTAATGACATTTATTTCATATAGTTCACTTACTTTAATTACTTAATTTATACCAGTATATATCACTTCTGGTGCCATAGTTATTTCAATTCAAATGGAACACCAAAATAGTATACATGGTAATTTTCAGAGACTATTTTGGCTAGTAAATATTTCAATATATTACACATTATATCTATGATATTGCACATTTGAATGTTATGCCTTCTGAGGCCTTATTTCCTTCAACTTGGAACATACAAGAAATGAGATGGTATTATGTCAAATTATAGCTAAAGAAATACCTCTCATTTCCATCAACAACAGTATATTTTTATTACTTCAGTTAATTATAAATATAATTCTTACCACTAAAGACTACGAATTATCAAGAATTAAAATGCCATATTTATCGTGTAAATAATTTGGCGCATATTTCTTTACTAACAATGAATTCAGTGAAACTGTTCATTATATAAAACTCTCAACGTTTAAAATAAAGTTTTGCTAATCCAGCCACAAATAGCAATATAAATTTCACTTAATAAATATGGCATAAAACATAAACATGCCACATACAAAACATAAACATGCCACATACAAAACAAGTTCAAACTAAAATTGCAGGATAAAATCACATTCATGCTAGTCAAAGCAAGAAAATTCATATACGTTAATATTCTTCTTGAACAGGTATAATTTAATAGTAATCTACACATTCTTGAGGCATGGAATGACTATTTATATATATATATATATGTTCTGTAAACAAAATCGTAGTAACAGTGATTGCAGCTTGACACAAAACAGGAAGTTAAAACAATGATGAAAGGACGGGGGTAAGCATGCATAGATACGCAGTTAGAAGAGTACATAATCCTGCATTTGCATAACACTCAATCATAAGCACCAACTTTTCATGCGATCGTTGATAACGGACTTATCCTACAACAAGGACGCACTCACCAAATCACATATACATTATATTCGTTGTTGTATATCATAACCAGAGTATTTGCACCATCTTGTAAAAACTAAATCACTGATAATGAGAGGGGCATTTAATGATAATCTTGGTCAGGTGCAATCTGTTCTGATTTGGTCACTCATACATATAGTACTCTGTGGCAACATTGGTTTAACATTAACCACACTGAAAACCTTAAAAAATAACTTGAAGTATGAAAAAAAAACACTGTAAAAATCATAGCAACAATTAGTCTGATAAAAACTGTGAAAATCAAAACATAATTGAACTTCTGCGTGGACCTTGAAAATGTATTATGAATATAGGAACACCAAATTACTGCACACCTGTGACACAGTATGTGCTAACATTAAAAGGAAACTAAGTATACATTCATACAGTACATAAATTTTGGCTAGCTAATAGAAAAGGCACACTGGAATGATTATTCAATGCGCAGAAAACATCATAAAAACAGTTCTGAAATAAGTAACACTATTTCAAACTAAAAACTGTTAAAAAAAAAAAAATCAACTACAGTTACTTATACTGCTACAAATGACAAAAATATATAATGTCATGAAGTTAACAGTATCATGCATCGCACAGAAGACAAAAATTTCAATTACATTATCGTATGTGTCCTTTGAAGTTTCATGATACAGTTTTATTTTAGTTGGCATAGTGCCATCTGTTTCTCAGTCATATTAAGCTGTCTTGTGTTGCATATACAAAAACAATGGTAACATCACATCAAAGGGGTCCTTAATTAATATGACAACTCTCATCTGTCACCTCCCCACACTACTTCGATTGCACGTGTGGGTGGATGCTGGGTGTGGTATGTTAATACAATAAACAAGGTAACAGGAAGTGGCAACCAATAGTCATTGAATAAAATAACGATCCTATGCATTAAACCGATGGACTTTACAGCATAAATACTTTCATTATAAAAGAGAACACAATATAACTGATATTAACCTTCTTGTGGTTAATTTCCTGAAATTGTAGTGAATGTTTAATGGAAAAACACATCTCATTTTATGCAAGAAACTGCATGGTAGATAAAAATAATTTGGCCTCAAAGGAATTACAGCATATTGTGACCGCATACCAAAAATTCCTTGAAAGGGCAAAAAAAGGTAAGGTAAAGTGCACCCTTGTACAGGCACTGAGGCTCTGTACAGGCTGTATAGCCCATAGGGGGAGTAGAAGTATAGCTCTACTCTTTCTTGACCACAGCACTAGAAGGGGGTGTGGGGTCAGCGTCACACCCCAGCCACTCTTTACCCCCGGGAAAGACCCAGTATTCATTGTACAGGAGGCTGGGTGGGCCCCAGGCCCAGTCTGGACAGGTGCGGAAAATCTCACCCCCCCACCAGGATTCGATCCCCAGACCGTCCAGCCCATAGCCAGTCGCTATACTGACTACACTACCTGGCCCACCTTGAAAGGATACTTAAATTTAAATGTTGATATCTTGTCATACATTTTCTGAAATGGTGGCTGTTGGCAGTACACTATCAAGGATGAACACATCAACATATCGCTCATTTGCCACAACAGTGTCACAACTCAAAATGTGTGATTTTTCAAGAGAGACTTTTAAAGGTTTTGAAGTGCTACAATTTTCTATGAGTGCAACGATGACACAACTGCTTTCCAGCGGCAAGTTTTGCAAACCACGTTACGACACTGTACCTGTTAAAGGTGCATCTGCAAACGTTTCTTTCTATACCAATAACTCAAAAATGCCAAATTTTGAGTTGTGACACTCTTGTCGCAAATGAGCGATATGTTGGGAGAATGAGGTAAAATGAAAGCTATTTCAAGCCACGATTCCTTACAAAGTGTTGACTACCCAGTGCTAAACAATATGCATTTGAAGGACTACACATTCTACCAGACAGCCTAGGCATTAAACTAGTATCTGTTCTTTGCTGCCATGCAATAGAACCCAACATATAAAAGCATAATATGCTTTACCAAAGAACCATAGGAAGATGAACATATATCATTGTGGATGTTTGACTTTTGACTAGCATCTATCAAAAGACATTCAACAATATAATGAAACTTCAAGGGGACAATGCAAACCTGACTACACGCATCACATTTCAAGCATTTAGTAGAATCTCTAAATTTATTTTATAAGCCTACTGGTAAACTGTCCAGTTACCAGCTTAATAATAATTCTTATGCATCACATGTATTGAGAACACTGAATTACTACACTTGCACAACAAAGCAAACTTTCATAGATCCTCTGTTTGTACACTATCAAAATGATATTACTGCTTCATGACCAAATGCAGGCCACATTGCAAAATTCAGGGAAAACAAGTGGAAATATGCTACGGTTCATAATGTGTAACATAATATACACTTAAAGAAAACATACATACTGAATCTCTGCAGTGGAAGACATGTGTGATATTTGTTGTTTCAACAAATGTATGTATATAAATGAACTAAATTATATAATGCTACTTACAGCATTACTACAGAAAACTGTGTGCATACTGCATGCTAGACATGCATATAAATTTTTGAAAGCAGTTCTGAAAACAACTTACATTATCTAGATATTCATCACAAATTGCTGATGAGTAAAATTATGAACTAGACTATATTTATGAACATACTTCAATCAACTCATGCACGCGCACACATGAATGCTCTCTCACACACACATGCGCACACACACACACACACACACACACACACACACACATAAATGTCCTTAATTAATGACCTAGAAGCTAACAAATTAGGCATTTAAAATATACTAATAATGGTATGAACAAAATTTGTAACAGAAATTGCATCATAGTATGCTTGTATTGTATTGCAAAAGACACAACCATAATTTTCTATTGCTAAAAGCTACATCCTAAGGTGGCATGTATAATTTAAAAGGTGCCTCCATCCTCAGACTCACTGCATATTGGTGTAACACAAAAATGGGAGAGGTACATACATTGAGTTTTCTAGACAATGAAGCCAACATACAAACTTTGTGCACGAGGAGCATACAACTGTCCTGCCTGAGTGTGTGATAACATAACAAGCAATGTATATGGAGTATTTTACTCTTGGATGTTTGTACATAGAATAAACGTGACTGTGCACGTATCTGTACTGTGTGTATGTGAGTGCGTGTGCGAGTGTGAGTGAGTGAGTGAGTGAGTAAGTGTGAATGCATGCATGAGTGAACAGTAGCATGAGTGAGTGAAGAGTATGGTATAAAATTCTGAAAAACAGAAATTTACTACAGTCCATTAAAATAAAGCAATATTGCTTCATTCATATATGGCCTACAGAAGTTGGGATTATATCAGTCCATATTTTAAAATGAACAGGTGGCAGGGTTTGGACTACAACATACAAAAGTGGTAACACTGCACAAACAAATATTCCTGCAGTTTCTTAAATAAGATAAAAAAAATTACCACCATCACTGTAATGAATTATATGCAGTTATGTCAAGTTCTGGTCAACTTAAAATCAGTGTCCCCATTCACAGATTCTGCCACTGGCATTCATCTTGGATCTAGTTATTATCACATTCATTCATCTCTGATGACTAAATCCACACTTCCTCCACCAGGAAAATGGAAATCTGCCACACCAGCGATGCTTCTCCACAAATCAATGTTACATAAGTTTGTCTGTTCCAACAGCTGAGTTTGACTGCAACTGATGCATTCAAGTGTAAAGACTAGAGAATTGCAAAGTTCAACTGTGTTGAGAAATCTGCACTAACTTTCTCTACATGTCAGGTCAAAGAACATTATTTTTAACAGGCAGTAAGAGTTCCTTGTGATTAAAATTTCTGCCTATACAGTGTTGAGTAACGACACACAATTTCAGCATCCTGAACATGTAAATTCCACATCACTTTACACTGTCCAAGTGCTAGCCCAAATATCATTTCTTCTTGCATTGTGGCTCAAGTTGTTGCCAAGCTATGTAATTCACTGTATTCTCTAACCCCAGAAAGGTAAATCTGAGGATTTTTCAGTAACAGTTTTCATTAATTAAAGAGGTATGTTTATTTGCTAAAGGAACAACTATTAAGATATGTCATTCTCTCAAAATATGATCAATGTATCTGTGCTATTTTATAGTTGAAAAACTCCTGACAGAAAATTGCTATATTACAAGTATATGAAATATTTCAGTGCGAATAAAATGTGCCATGTCAATACTCAGCACATAATCTTAAGGATTACAACCTTTGCATAGAATTGGAAGGGTTAATTATCCTTTTCCATACTAACTCCTTTAAACCACAAATTAATTGCATGAAATTAAAAAAAAAAAGACACTTTGGTATCAGAAAATAAACTACTGCCATCTGTTGATCTTACACACTATCTACTAGCAAAAGTATCAAGAATGTCAACAGCAAAGATGTAACCCTCAGCAAATGGTCATAATGTGGCAGTAAATTCTCAGACAGTAGCAGAAGGCTTCCAACCATGGGCCAGCATAGAAAAATCACAATGTTGAAAGACTTCCAACACAGAATTTGAAAGGATTAATATAGAAAATCAATCTAAACAAAGAGTATGAACAGAATTCACTTTGTGAACATTTAGAGGCTCTTTGTTATGTCTCTGAATTCACCTTAGCTCCTTCAGAGTTTTTGTCATTTATGAAGTACTGCTATAACCAATGAATATTCAAACTGTGACGAGCTACACATTCAACAATTTTTTTTCTTTTTTGTTGTGAAATTCTTTCTTCATTTCAATGTCTGCACAAATATAGGCACTACATCATAAATACACGCATCAACATGACTATAGAAGCACATACTCTATACTCTTAACCTCCACATTGCGTGAGAGTGAGTGTTCAGGTGCACATTCTGGCCACTTTATCCACAGACATAAAAGCTCTTTGTGTCCATTATACAGGATAGAAGCTGGAATGGACAGAATTATAGGAAGAATATTGGCTATTATCAGAAACTGAACCCTTGCAATTCAGCTCTTGGATCTTCATTTAAATGCTGCATTCAATTAAACTACTGCATATGGGTCAACCCAAACATAACTACAGAATAACACTCGTAATAATTCTTGATATAAATTTTCAACTGTTCACAGCGGTTTCACTTCAAATGAAGGTCTTCTTTTGGATGTTTGCACCATGTGGTGTACTTGGTTTATTTCAGTGATTTGGAGGAATGTACTATCTCTACCTTCAGGGTGACTGATTTCATTGGGCTGAACAATGCAGTAACTCACAGGCAGAAAATATATTGGTTATGTATGAAGATTTGAGGTCAGAACAAAGTACATTACATGGGCTATACACCTGAATGGTTAATATCATATCGATAATAATTCTAGTATGTAGCCTCTTGCTGCTTGTGTCTAAAACCCCGATATTCATTCATGACCTTCAGCCATGTGAATATTAATGTACCACTTGTCACTGTAACTCAAATTGAAAATTTCTGCCACGTCTGTAGATTGTAACACATATGTTCCAGATTAATATGTGTGTTCATACATTCTACTCAGTAGGTAGAAATTAAGTAACACAAATTATACAAATGAGAGGAAAAATGAATCCCATAGTTTGGTCAGACTGATGACCTTTCAGTGTGTTATTAATATGCCTCATGCATCCTCTCTTTTCAGTTACCAATGTACATATAATATTAAAAACGTTAGTATTGTTCTTATCCACATTTCCAAACTTAATACCCCATACCCTCACTTAGGGTAAAGGTAAAGTTATTCCACTTTCTACACATCACAGGCAAAGCTCCATTCATTCTTAACTTCAACAACAGACAGACATAAGTGGTAAGCTTTACAGACTAGCTGCTTCACCCACGGAAAAAAGCTTACCATACTCACTGTAAGCCCCAGGGCTGGAGTATGTGGCAAAGAGAAAATCCCTGGCCCTAAGGGGAACTGAATCCTGTTCATACAACCAGTCACTTTTTGAGCAAGATTAAATTAAAAGTCACTTGGGAACTGGAACATGACCCAAGACTTTCTACAGAAACATAAAAAAGGGAAAGGTTCTCCAATGGCATTTATATGCACCTGGCAGGAAGGAATTATGAACCCAGACTATACCTAAATAAGACATTTCAAAATTTCAAATATCATAATTACAGTCATCTACAATACTGGTTATAGCCGTACTCCACAATGCTTTGGTTCAGAACCAGTGACAAGTTAAAATGCAAATCATGCCCATACTGATATGCAGCACTCACACCATGAACAGTTCTATGTAGCGACTGCCCATGTTGTGATGACTCTTGTCATGAAAGGCTCGTTCTGCATCAGCCCGTGTTGGAAAGGAGAGAGTTGCCTCCCCAGTTGGATGTCCTTTAACACTACGCTGCAGCTGAATGCACTCCGGGGTGAGCTGCAATCACAAAACACATGCACGATTCAGGTTCGAATCACCACGCTAATCTTCACAAATACAGTGTCTTAGTTTCCCCCTGTTGCACATATTAAAAAATTGAATTTTTCCATCATTTAAGAGTCTTAAAAGTGTTCCCTTCCCCTGGGTACAGCATGTCATAATTTTCTGGAAAGATCCTTCCTCAGTTTTCCAACAAGCTTTTTAGTTTATTCAATTGTGAACAAAACTAATTACACGTGAAATTTCTTACTTCATTTTTTTAATAATTGATGGGAGCATAATCCTCATCCATGCTCCTTCTCTTCCATCCTTTGATCTTATGCGATTTATGTTAATGAATATGGATTCTTATATCTTGAGACAAATGACAGTCTGAATATGCTGTTTATGTCTTCCAGGAATATCACACAACTCAGTGTTTTTAGGCACATTCGAAAAATTGCAGAAAGTTACTAATAGCTTTGTTGTGTCCGTCCATCCACCTGTCTGTCCAAATGGAACAACTCTGCTCCCACTGGATGGATTTGAATGAAATTTCATATTTGAGGATGTTTCAAAAATCTGTCAATAAAATCCAAGTATCATTAAAATCTGACAATAATAATGGGTAGTCTACATGAAGACCTATGCAATTTTATGACTACAGCTCAGTGAGTTCTTATTAGAATGAAAAATATTGCAGACAAAGTTTGTAGAGAAAATCAAAACACACATTTTATGTTTAACAAATATTTTTTTTCAAAATTTGTGTCATTTATGAGATAATGTGGAAAAATATGGTAGAGACAGACAGGAAACAGATAACAACATAATATGACACATGTGTTTTGCATGCTGGATAAGTAAGGCAAGAATACAGACACACATTCAGAATATTTACTACCTATTGGTTTTCCACAGCAGCAATGGTTAAGTAAACATGCCTCAATGTTGTGTTACACACTCATTGCCTGTCTTTTTATACATTGATTCTGTTCTTCTTCAAAAGATTAAATTTTGCACAGTCCAATAGTACTTCTTTTAGTTAGGTAATATGTTGTACAATCAGTGGTTTAGGTGCTGCGCTACATATTGGAAGGTCACTAGTTTGATTCTAGATGGTATCACTGGAATTTTTCATTGACATAATCCTTCCGATCGCACTATGGCGCTGGGGTTGACTCAGCCTCTAACAGAAATGAGTACCGGGAGTGTTTCCTGGGGGTAAAAACGGCCGGTGCGTAAGGCTGACAACCTTACCACCATTTTGGGCCATTGGCACGTAATCTGGGAACCTTAAATTCCCGGAAACCTCTGGGCACCTCGGGCCTGTAATGGGACTGATTTACCTTTAATTTGTTGTACAATATTAAGTTTGAGGTTTAGAAACTGGAACGGAATGCAGTTCTAATACACATGATAAATAATTATGTAAGGGAAGCAAAAAACAGGAACAAGCAGAAGAACGCATCAATTGTAAAATAACACAATTCAGTTACATGCACTGATGAACCTAACCTAACCTAACCTAACCTAATCTAACCTAAAAGAGAAAGAAAGACCACAGTCACACGGCTCTACCACTAAAAGAACATGGAATAAAATAAAGAGTATGATACATGAGCAGTTGCAGGTAGAACTCATAAAGTCTACTTTTCTATTGCAGCCTTCCTGATTCCAAAATTCTGAATGTCTTATTTATGTTAACATAAATTCATAATCCAACAAAAAAATACAATTTAGCTCCTGGGCTAGAGTTTTGTACACAAGCAAACACAGTCACAGAATTAAATCGTAGATGAGTCAATTTTTTTCCTGCTTGAAAACTGTGAATATACTTTAATATAGTGTAAATATGCTAAACATTACCATTATCTTGCAGGGAAGAATTTATTAAGTACCAGTTTTGTGTATGTTCAGTTATCTAGACAGTCTCAAAGTTTCACACAATCCCAAATCATTGCCATGTTTGTAAATGTTGAAATACAAAAATCCATACAGCATCTGTATATGCCATCTCTGTATCAAATTTCAAATTCGTAGCTCCCGTGGTTCATTAGTTATCAACATCACACTAAGAATTAAAAACAGGCTGAGTAAACCCTCCAATGTTGTCTTGTATTATTCCCACAAAAAAATTACATTAATAAAAGTTCATTTTATCACCTTACAACATTCAGCAAGCATAGTAAGTAATGTTAGTGCAACTTTCACACCACAAGTCTGTGTGTCCACTATGTTGTTTTTAGAGATGGTAGAACATGCCAAAGTACAAAATTTGGCTGGCCTCCTATTGTGCAATGTTTGTACCTATTTTTGTACAAATTGATCCATTGGTTCAAAGTTTAAAAGTGACACAAAATACACACACACACACACACACAATGTGGTGCCCTCGTAAGTCTATTTTCTCTTCTCAATGAATGGAAAATACACTAAAAATGAGGATAAATTAATATGTGCGGAAAACAAAATAAGGGGCAATTAAACATGCCTGAAAGGAAAATTAATATTTTTAGTTCTTGATAATGCAGCCACAAATCAATTTCCTAAGAAAACAGTCAAATCTACAAAGACATACAGATTTGAAATATTCATTCCAGAGAACCAAAACCTTTAAGATTCCTACAACCGTTATTTTTTTTAAAAAATGCAAATGTCTGACTTTTGTTCTCTCATTCCTATTTCAATAGTGACATCTCTTAATTTGGCATTAAACTGAGATAATTATGATCTTCTCAGATGTAACTTCTTACAATTGGGAAATAAGTACAAACATTTCAGACGAACCTGTTGCCTCCAACTTCAGAATAACAGAATGTACCCAACCATTTCAACACACTTTCTCTGCAAACATCAAGCATGCATTAACTTATTTAACTGGTTTCATGCAAATACAAAGCATAAGCTAAGAACGCAGTAAGATTAATCTCCACTTACTGATGTTATGTGTGTTCGGATGGCTGGGGTTCAGATAGTCGATGCTCCACTGCAAAATGTAACGAAAATCATTCGTTAACATTTCTTTATAAGCAAGGTGATAACATCAATACTATTGGAGGCTGAATCTTTCAATGTAACTACAAAACAAACTACACACTTAATGAATATGACCTTCCTGAGAAAGCTTCAAGTAGAAGTAAAATTTGACTTCTTTAATTTTAGTCCAAATTAAGATCAAATTTGAAAGAAATTTTTCTGTTCATGACTATCAGAAACCAACAGATATAGTATACTTTCAAACTTTGATAATGTATTAGCTGATAAAACCTACTGCACATATCAGGGATTGTGATAAATGAGAACAGAACATAAGTGGCAAACAGAATAGTACAGGAAAATTAAAGTACTTGGACAGAAAACTATTCCAGTGCTGCTTTGCCTGCCAAAAACTCCAATGCTCTGAGACAGAACCATGTGTTAGATTTTAGAAATACAATAATCCTTGTCCAACTCTGCAATTCATGTTTGCATGGTTTTTCATCCATATATCAATTATCCAATTGTGGCATAAACATCTCTGTTATATTAAGTTTTCTTAAGACAGACCACAAACACAACAGAAATAAAGTGCTTAAAATGTTGAAAGTCACAAATGAAACAGGTAAAGCTGCCACCACAACGTCAGTCACTCCTAAGTTCCTTGTATTTGTCTGTACCCACCCTTTACCTACATTCCATTAACCACAATTATTTATGCCAGATATTGCTATAGATCTGCCTCACAAAGTCATAAATTGCCTGCCTATTTGAAGAAGACATTAATACACAGTAATGAATTTCAGCAGATTTGTGCCTGTCTTCCATGTAAAAAGAAACGTGAAAGCTGTACTTCACTTTAACTTCCACATTTGTTGGCAAAAAAAAATGGAAAGGACACTACTGTCAATGCAAAGTGAAGTACGCAAATTTGAGTCTCATGCCATGAATCTGAACATTCTTGTCTTTGCATGCACTGTGTTCACACATTATCCCTGAATCACAACCACAGACCACTTTCATCTGGCATGACTCAATTAGCAATTTAATATAACTTAAGGTTAACTCAGTGGTATGTTTCAATGCTAACAAAGCCTATGCTGAGGTCAATCCAAACAGTGCTTGAAGCTCAGGGATTTTAAACATCATATAAACGATCCGAGGACTTGAAAATAGCTCTTGCAAGGGCTAACATACCAATCTATATGGTGTATACACAATTAGTACACTCTAACAAACAAGACAGACATTGCACCTATAACTTAAGATCTGAAGCACATTCGCATAACCTTTATTGCCGTGAACAAGCAATAAGTATTAAGTATTATATGTGTGTGTCTGTATTCTTGCCCTAATTATAGACCATGTAAATCACATCTCTCCTGCACCATATTATATTTTATCTGTGGCCTGTTAATAGACCATGTAAATCACATCTCTCCTGCACCATATTATATTTTATCTGTGGCCTGTCTGGGTCTACCATATTTTTCCACACTATCTAATAAATGGCATGATTTAAAAAAAAAAAAATTGAACACAAAGTGTGTTTTTTATCTCATTAAATAACCAACTTGATGGGCCAAATTTT
>Ga0123352_10015049_pt1 | contig 12319 bp, 8 predicted proteins | sample TergutLab28metaG_FD_89700 | JGI IMG/M metagenome (GOLD analysis project Ga0123352, IMG submission 89700) | Labiotermes labralis P1 segment gut microbial communities from Petit-Saut dam, French Guiana - Lab288 P1 | ecosystem: Host-associated > Arthropoda: Insects > Digestive system > Gut ... | reverse complement strand
TTTCCCTGCTCTGTGCGATTATCTTTCGGAGTTTTAAATTTCAAATCGTCCTATCAACGTAGTGTTTCTAAAACACACAGCAATAGAATATGACCGGTCAATGGACAGCTTGAATGTAACAACTGTACACTGCAGTTATGTGTTTCGGCTACTGCAAAGTAACCATCGTCAGGCTGTGTACCGGACAGATTGAGGGAAATTATTTCCTTTTTAAATGTTGTATACATCCTGATTATGTTTACTGTGAAGTAGCCGAAACACGTGGCTGCAATCTACAATTACTACATTACAGTTCTGCAATTGCATATCATGTTGTTTTATTATATTGTCATTCAGCTGACTAGTGTTTATTTTCGTGCTACTGTAATTCAAAACGCCAGATCACGTTTCACGGGGGCCGTGGGGTGGCGCAGTACTTTGAGGGCAATTGGAAAATGTTCAAGTGAACCATTTCTGTTCCAATTCAATATCCCTGGCTGCAAGCACCCTCTAACGGAATAGATTCCTAACGAAATTTCGTGGGTTGAACAGCATAAGACACGTGGAGCTGAAAAATCCACCAAACCATTTCTGTGAAATTTCAAAGTAAACCTGTATGCCCGACATTCCATCTCCTTTCTGAGACACCTCTACCTTCACCTTTATCAAGATCCACGCAGTGAACAATCAAGTTGCAAAATGAGAGCAGGTGTGGAGTTCAATCATTCAAGTTATAAGGTACAAGAAAATACTTGATTGAGACACAATACCAAAAATAAATATGTTATCATATTGTAAGTCTCGACTCCACAATTGTGACACCTTATCGTTGTGTTGTGACACATGCAGGTAGGTTAGTGAACATTCAACCACAGTATCTAACTGCACTCAACTTCTCGGCCACACAGACGGTAACAGATCTGAAGTCAAGATGTTCCTCCGAGTTGTGATTCTGGTTTTTGCGGCTACCTGCTGCACAGCAAGGGTGATCGGTAAGTCCATGCACACTAGACACTAGTACATTCGGTCGGCAACCGATCTACAACAGATGCCGACGTGAAGCAAACTGTCACTTTCTGGCTACAAACAATTGGCACAGACTTATTCTGCACCTTGATGCTATAGTGAGAGAAATTTTTAAATGGTGTATTCTTTATTTGGGTGATTCCCCGCCGTCTGAATTTTATATGCAGACTTTCGGAACGCTCTCTGTTCCATCTTCATAGACGGTGTAACCAGAAAGAATAACCGGGATGAGAAGTTTGGGGTGTTTACATGGGAAAATTTTTGGCTCGAAATTAGCCTGAAGGAGATCGGGAGGGGTGTGTCGTAGTGGAGAAACAGGCTGTGGAGGGCAAAAACCCAAGTGATGGTGAGTAGCAAGTATTTAAGGGGAAACAGCACTGTGCTGGAGAGAGAAAGTGGAGCCATGTTATGGTAAAGATCAAACTATTATCAGGTGGCTGTCTCTTTTCTTTAACCTTTATCCGACGAAAGCAATACGGCATTTAATTTAGTCTTCGTGCCCCCAGTACGGTGTTTATATTAGACAGCCCTTTAAATAGTTGCGCGTGGTTGCCTATAAAATTTAATAATTTATGAACTGTAGGTGATGAAACAATTAAATTATCTGCACTGTTGCAAATAAATCAGAGATATTTCAGTTCAAGAAAAGTTTTAGTACAGTGGCGTACCGACGGGGGTGTTGGGGTGTCAACCCCAACACCCCCCACCGAAATTCGGGAGGCCCTCCAAAATCGTGCTAAACTCAACCCAACTGAGAAAACTGTTAAAAATTTTTGAATTTCGGGAGTTAGCACCCCAAGGTTTTCGGAAAAAAGGCAGTAAAATTCCAAAACTACCTAGGATCGCAATTGTTTTACATTAGCAATGACAAATAAATTGGTTGTCATCATAAATAGTCTTAAAGTAACAAAAATTAAGATAATTTTACTATATGAAATGAAATTTCTTTTACCAAATTACAGCTGCCTCCGGAACCCCTGACTGAGCGGTTACCGCCCCCAGATCCCCGTTCTCTCTGTCCTCTGTCCTCGACTGAATTTGTTGAACCCCCCCCCGAACAAAATTCCTGGTACGCCACTGATTCAGTAGAATTATTTAGTACCTACACGCAGGAAGTTCATTCACAAGTTTTATAATTCTGAATTTATTTTACTTACGTTTCTATTTCGGGCCTGATGTATGCACAGGAAATTTCAGCGTGAAGATTTGTGGAGTTATGCCTTTGCCTGGTAGTGTCAAAAACATCATCTTACTTCACACGCACACCATACTTTCTCAAAACGTCACTAACAACATTTTTCTTCACGCCAATCGCAGTTCACAAGCGACATTTTAGCTGCGTGCCCGTCACGAACCGAGACCAACCAAACTTTGTCGAGTGCTGTTGAGTCTACCGACTTGCATCATCATTTCCAGCATATTTTACGAGGGGGAATCGAGTCTACATATTTACCTAGTCCGTCAAGGAAAGATTAACTAAAGCAGAGATATTTCAGCGGTTGTCTAAAAATGTATAAAATTCCATTGCCTAAACAAATTATGCAGTCTCTCGATGCCCCGGCTTCTTCACTCTCGCTGTCCCAAACCATTTCAGATATACGGTTTGGGGACATGAACCCGGCTCTCTTACGCACAGACATTGCAGAGTGCTGACTCATAAATTAACATTCAGTCCAGCTTATTATTATGAAGTTTGAACAAGTGGTAACGCATTGAAATGCCATATTATTTCAGCTGGTTTATCACTCTAATATTTATAGATCAGTATGTTTACTTCTATATATGAAACTGCAGTTGGAATTGTAACCCCAACGGAATTTGCGAATGAAGCTTTCCACTTAGGAAAAAATCATTATCTCACTGAACTGCCAGGAATTACCTATATTTATTTGTACGGGCGAATTTATGCATCCTGTTTATCTTAGATTTCAAACCATCCTTCTCGAATAGGGCAGAAACTGAACTGAAATGTAACACTCGCATTTGAGAAAAATTAGAATTGGCATTTTATCATACACAGACAGTTGATACTTAGTCCCTTTTAGCAGTAATATATCCTGCGACGGTCGAAATTAAGTATATCCGTGTTATGGCTACAGCATCACGAACTGTAAATTATATCACTCAATGCTTCCTTTGTTTTTGGTAACGAGCGGGATACACAGGAAAAAAAAATTTTATACGAAGCACGCCTTCAAGAAGAGACATCCTGTAACAGCAACCTTTGGCACAGTAATTGAGGCTTCACATATGTGTGGTCGAACTGACGAGATGAACGAAATGCAATCCACTGCAAAACGCCTCTTTAGAAGGAAGTGAGTCGGTTGTTTGGCATAAAAACAAACAGACGAGGTTTCGAAAATTACAGGGTGGCTAAGAACTGCTATTCATGACGTGCATATGTACATAATTGGGTAAATTGGCCGGAGCGCGAATCTGACCACAAAATATTATATAATGTGGTGATAACGTGTGGGGCTATAATACTAAGCCTGTACATGACTGTGCGGCGCATTTAAATGGCTCAGCGCACCCATTTGCTGCGTTCGTAGTATGCCGATTTAAAAGGATCGGATGCGTTCTTCGGATAAAGATTAAGTGTGCAAAAGGCGTTTCCATGATTTCCTTAAGGCCACACCACCTTCTCCGTTCATGTTGTGTGGGTATATTTCCAGTTGAATGGATTATCCATGAGTCGGTCCAAGTATCCGGATTTAGCAGAAAGTAGTTTTGTAATCTGCAGTTTAATAGTGTGGTCCTGGATAATGTTGTGTTCCGTTACTTCTGATTTATCCGTTTGTGGTAGTAGTATACGACTACTGGCTTCTTTGATTCTGGTTTGGATAGATCCACCGCTTTGTACAATATAAAATTTGAGCATTCACACGCGATGCTGTATACAAACCGGGGTTCTTAGTCCCAAAACACCCTTGACAGGTGGAAAGTAGCTGTATATTTTCCTTCGATTTTATATTACTTTTTCCAGCAAGTTTGAAACAAAAAAAGTATTTAATTCCAATTGCGATTACGTGCGTGGTCTGGCCTGTGCCACCTGCTACACACTTGTCATGTAGATCTATACGTCTTAGAATCAGACGGTCGGGTACACAGATTTTGTTAACTCGCTTCATAAATCCTCCATGTGCTTCAGTAAAATTCAACACTGAACTCCCTCCCACAAAATCCAATAAGCCAGTATAAAGCTGTTCCACAAGAACAGTAGCAAAATTTTTACAACTGCTACATCCGGTCGCTACACACAGTGAGTTACCGTAAGTTTTGTTGCAGATGTCACGGCCAAGCAGAGTGCGTGGGAGCAGAGTGGCAAGTTCGAAGGTGACATCATGCTGACTGATGAACAAAGGAACGGAATGATCAACACTGCAGGTCGCTGGCCAAACAAAGTAGTGCCGATTGACATAGAAGATGTCTTCAGTGAGTTTTGCAGCACCAAGTCAAAAAGTGGGATGGGGGCGTAGAGGGATATATACAAGTTTTATGAGTAGCGATTTAGTTTCAGTAATGCAGGTGGAGTGGACAAGGTAATGGAGATAATTACATCTGTTTGCCCTTCCTAACAACTACACGCCCACACTTATGTCATGTAAACACAAACACGGGCATCAGATCACTGTAACATAAGCCTTCCTGTAATTTCACTTCACTGTAAAACAGCACAACCACCATACAACACACAATGAAGTGTTAACTCGGTCACAAGGAAGTACAGAATCTTGTATCGCTGTCTGCAGCAGCGTGGCTGTCACAATATACCTGGCAGATGGAGGCTTCCTATGTGACAGAGGTCCAGTGCTCTTTACAGGATAAATGGGACACTATGTAGCACGTGAGGTTGTAAATTTGGTTCAAATAGCAAAAGATATGGGTCAGTGCGTGAGGGGAAAGTACATGCGAATGGATCTTACATCTCACAAAATTGTATAAATCTAACAAATATGGCTGAAAAACTACCACGTTATCAGGTGTTTTTAGCTTTGAAAAGCCCACTTTTCCGCCCGGCACTTCAATCTCACACAACGGTGCCTTGAACCCGTTATATGATAGCAGGTTAACAAGGTTAATGAGGTGAACACAGTCCCTACGTATGTAGGGTTAAAGATCCAGATGTTCCTCAACAGGCCTGATCAGGAAGCACCCGGACTGATGCTGTGGAACCAACAGCACTGAAGTTACCTTCATTACATACTGATCCCTTCTGAACCAGAACCCTTCTGTTTCGATAAGCTTATTCCAGAGACTCTTCCGCTGCTGGAAGCACCTCCGGCAGTCCGCTCGGTGCATCTGTATAAGTTGCTGTGTGGCGTTACTTTTGATCGTTCCTCACCTTCAAACTCTTTACCTCTCAGAGTGTGCTTAAGGCAGGAAACAGGAAAAACTCTCATGGAGCGGTGTGAGGGGAGTTTTGGGGCTGATCCACCTGTTGAAAGTGATGTTCGGCCAACAAGGGGTTGCACAAATTACGGCAAGGGACGGGTGTAATTGTGACTTTGCAAACAAACAGACCGCCATTTCTAGGCCATTACGGCGAACTGCATCACGCAGACATCACATTGCTCCTAAATAAAGATGCTGGTTCACATTTCGGCCTTGTGCAGCCCAGTGACGGCGCACGGCACCTTCGGAACTCAGTCCGGGCACTTTCTGACCAGCCCTCATGTTTCCCAAAAAGTGGCACATTCTCTGTTTGCTGGTGCATCACATTTTGTCACAAACTGAGACAGGCCCGTTTCCTGCGCAGATTTTGAAGAGCGACAAAAGATCCTGCTGGCTATTGGCAACTACCACAAGGATACGGATATCCGTTTCAGACTGTACGACCCATCCACCGACTTGGATTACATCTACATAACGGGAGAAGATTCCGGCTGTTGGTCCTACGTTGGACGTATAGGAGGGGTGAGTAACGGAGTACAGGGCGTTGCTAAGACAAGCCCGGCCCTGTCAACGGCATCGCTCGCGTTTGGCAGTTTATCTCGTGTTACAAACCCCCCCCCCTCAAAAATTCCCTTTTGAGTAAATCACGAACCGTCCTGTCCGATCTGCCGTAAATCAGCCAGGAATCAGCCGAGTTCGCCAAAGACTAAATGCGGGACACTGACAGCTACCTGGATATTTAGTTCAGCAAATATTTTTTTTGTCCAATGCCACCACATGTCCTTGTGGACTTCGTGGTCCTCCATCCTGGGCATGGCAGTAGTGTAACCGACGTCTGAAGCTGGGACGCCCATGAGGCGCAGTTACGTTGTCCCGATGATGTGAGTGGTGATAGAGGAAGATGTAGTGCCAGGAGGGTCCTTAAACCTAAATTCTACTAACCTAACCAGACCATGGTCACCGCGGGAATCCCCCCTTCATGGAAAATTCCCACGTTAGAGGCGAGAATCGAACCCGGGATCTCATGATTAGTAGTCAGAGACTCAGAGCACTAGAACACGATCTTGGTCAGTTCAGCAAATATCTGTTTCTGTACCCAAAAGTGTGTTTGGTGTAGGCAGGTGATTATTGCATGGGGCAAGAATATATTTCTGTTACACCGCCGGCTGTACCGCGGTTAAAGTGGCTACGGAATACGCATTTATTTACGTATTTGTCGGTCCAAAGACATGCCATACATTCTCCTTCAACAATTCGCTGCGACTCTATAAAATCACTGCGGTGAATTATATTGCTTGCAAAGACCTCTTGATTTCTCTGCCTCAATTCTTGTCAGTAATCCCCTTCCACCCGACGGTTTGACCCAAAAACTACGATCTCAAAAAAATTACGCTCGACGTTAGGACGCTAACCGTCACCCTGCCCATTTTGACACAGTTGGTTTCCAGAAATTACAGGAACGAATGACATGTTCTATTGACTTCACCTGGTCTGACTGTTTGCTATAGCTTTAGCACTGATACAACCCACGATCAGGCTTCTTGTAGTAACAAAATGTCTCTCTTGCCTGGACAGAATTAATCACAAATTTTCAATCACTCACAGCGCCAACAACTGAACCTCCAGCGCAACGGATGCGTATGGCACGGAACAGTTATACATGAGCTGCTGCATGCGCTGGGATTTTTTCATCAACAGAGTGCAACAGAGAGAGACGACTATGTGATAATTAATTGGGAAAACATACAAGAAGGTAATATCAGTGTTTGCAAATGTAAAAACATGATGAATATGCACCAGTTCCTTGTGCACATAGAACACACAAATATATCACATTCACTCCACACCACTGTCACTATTATGTACAGCAGCAATGGCTGTTCATGTAAGGTGCTAGTATTGTAGAAAATATTTTGGACGCAATTTCAACCCGAATTCTCATTCATTTTAATTACATCAATTAATATTAATTTCTTCATTTAAGGTTTATTCCTCCACCAAACCAGTAATCACCCCGCACACAACTATATCACGTCGATTCTCCAATATTCTATGTAACAATAACGATATGTCCTTAATTGGAACATATAGGATTACACAATACATTACAAAATACGTTAAATAATTCATTACACAATACAATAAACAACACATTACACATCACATTACACAACACATTACACAATACAATAAACAACACATTACACATCACATTACACAATACAATAAACAACACATTACACATCACATTACACAACACATTACACATCACATTACACAACACATTACACAATACAATAAACAACACATTACACATCACATTACACAACACATTACACAATACAATAAACATCACATTACACATCACACTACACAATACATTCCCTGATAAGGCAGCCATCTGAATACATTTATTATTTACGCATTATGTATCGAGGCATTTGTGTCAAATTTCTTACTGCATATCTATAAAATTTATAAATGTCCCAGTGTAGGATTTTCAATGATTTCACAGCACTTGGCCAACACTGGAGAGCAAATAATTTTTACACACATAAAGACATTATACTAAAAATTTCCCTACCTACATTTGACCTTTTTACACACAATTAGTGAACAATCACCGGCTGAGATATTACGCATCGAACCATTTTTATATAGTTTTATGTAAGCATGGCAAGTCATGTGGGATCCACATAACAAGCACAATTTGCACTGTACTGTACAATATTATTACTGCTTTATTAAAGCTGGCTTAACGACCGTCTTGTTAGTCCAAAACACGTGGCCATTACTCAACAAAAACGTTGTTCTGTTTGACGGTATTGTAAGAATTTATGTTTAGGTATATCTGTAATGTTCCTTCACCTCCCCCTTAACAACCTCACTTCACTATTACTTCACACTTAGCCATTACCAACCCATATGATATGCCATCATGTTTAAACAGGCTGCAAATCCTTGCTTTTGTTAAGCACTTCACATCTGACCGCCATATTTACTGGTGACACAGCAACAAAATTAAACTTTCAACAAGCACAGCGGTACAATATAGTGTTATTATATGGTTCAGTGATAACAGTAAATATACAGTGTAAATTCTCTACTCTTCACCAGGGACAGAAATGAATTTTGAGAAGTATAACGCAAGCTACATCACCAGTTTCGGTGTGCCGTATGACTATGATAGTGTAATGCATTATGGTCCTTATGCATTCTCAAAGAATGGAGAGAAAACCATTGAGCCAAGGGTAAGCCAACTGCTGCATTTATTTTTGGGATCAATTAGTCAGTTCTCATGCATGATTTGTGGTTCTTAAATCAAGCCATAAGGTTAATCAAAACACAAAATAATAAACAAAGGCGGTTAGTCAGGCACCAACCTGTAAATGGCCAGGGTCCCTGGTTCCAATCTCGGTCTAGGCAACCAAGAATTTGAGGAGATAAACATGTCGTCGAGCGTTGGGTGGTTGATGTACTGAAAGGGAAGAGGTAAAGTATCTTGGGTGTGAACACGTGCACTTTCCAGGTTACATGAATGAGGCTGTTGATTTCCCCCTCCCACAAACGAATTGATTCTCTGTTTGCTATTTCAGCTATAGGCAAGTGTTCACTGATGGCATCTGTATCACTAAAGCTTAAGAGGTAGTCAGCTGTGCAGAGATGTACGCTGTTGGCAATTGTGAATGTTAGATGAAAATAGAGGAATCAAATTTGTTGGTGCTAGAACCTCAGTGAATAAAGAGTACTGACAGGGCAAGGCGGCTTCTAATTCCCCTGTATGTATGTTCCTTGAGAGGGAACTGTCCTTACGACGAGCTACAGACAGCTGTAACCGAAGTCGGGCAAGTCAAAGAGATGGTTACAAGCCTTTCAGTCCGAAGGCTTGGGTTCATTCTCAGGTCTCTCTGTCTGGTGTTTATGTTAGGTGAATGGCAGTGGGACAGATCTGTCTGTGTACTTCAGTTATCTGTTGCCAATATCAGTCTACCAATGCACCACAGCCATTTACTTATCTGTCACCAACAACAAATAATATCAGAAACTGACAGCGGCATTTAATTACACGATTCAATAAAATGAATTAATTGGTTTGTATCTAGTGCCTACAGCGATAGTCTGTGTTAATCTCTCTTGCCTCCACATGTCTAGTTATAAGAACCCATTTGTGAATTGCGGCACTCTCAGGGCCGAATTTGGTACCCCCCAAAATTACGGGGAGGGGTCACAGTCAGAACTGTGGGGAACAAAGCAGACCTACAGTTGGAGAACAGGGTGAGGGGGTTTTGATATGGCGATGCTGGTGGCGGTATTGTTCATGTAGCAGAACTTCCAATTGTGCTGACTGTATGACTTGATATATACAGTCAAGATGTCAGATACTTACAATACGACTTGTCATAAGGTTGCTTTAACAAAATTATGCTCACATTGCATGGAAACACAACTTCATTTATGATTCAGGGTGCATTAAACATGGTGGATGACAGTTTCAAGAACTGCTGTACATTCTGTCACTTTCTGCTGGTGGCCAGCTGTAAATAAAGCTTTGTCTCCTAGTGATCTCAATATAATCTTTGTACCGTTAGCTTTAGAATGCCGTGTACAGGGAAATCAAACTGATGATGGGAAAACGCAAAGGCTTCAAGAGTAAAATATATATTGTACACAATATGTAGACAGTGGACTGGATGTGATGTAATGAACAGTTTTGTAACCCTCGAGAGTAAGTGACAATGATGGAGATGAACACGTGTGATGTTTTCAAATCATTTTGGATTTCAAGGTTGTTTCTGCATTACTGCAACGTTCCTATCCATAAACGCGACCTCAAACTGATCCTCTCCACACCTGCACCAGTGTTGACAATTCCCCATCCAGCATATTCCCTACCTTACCCCACAAGTAACCATCTACACCGTTAATGGCAAAAACCAGGATTAGCAATAATACTTTGAAGTGGTTGAAATAGGCCACAGCACACAACTTCAGAATAATATAACAGTACATAGTACACGGAACGTTCATAGGATTTTGTACCAGGGAAACAGTAAAGATGACTTCCATGTTGGGCAATAATCTCTTCAAAAGCTGGCAGTTAGATAGACGGTCAAGATATTCTTTTTGTTTTTAGATATTAAATACCGAATATCACATTAACAAACTCTTACCATTAAGTCTCAAGCCAAATCAACTTAAGATCAATCGCAATACTGTCATCCCAACCATGTTTACGTCTCTGAACTCACCCTTCCCCTTAAGTCTTTATGACTAAATTTAATATGCATCTTACATCCCCATCATCTGTAAATTATAAAGTAACCAAAGACCGTAACCTTTTGCTTATTTTGAAGACAGAGTGGAAATTTACTGCTTTATTTCTTAGAATAGCTGTGAGTAAAGAATTACACATCGTCTTTCCTGCCACGCATGTGTTTTGTCACCTTCAATTCCAAAATCCCAATAATTTATACAGTATTCAAAGTTTTTAAATTAATGTGCAAATATTGCGGCAGAGTTCTTGGATGGAATACAAATCCTTATTTATATGCCTCTTACACCGGTTCACTTTAGTGTTAAAGTTGTAATATTTATATAAAGACAAACTTGTTTCAAACTATGTAGCTTATCAAAAGAGACTTCTTTAGCTTTGCATTAAGGTTCATATAACATCCCTTACAAAAATCCAACAGAAACCTAAGAAAACCCCTAACGATAAACCAAACAGTTTGAAACATATAAAGAACATCGTACCAAAACTACAAGAAACACAGCCGTTGTATCAGACAGTCAGCAATGCCTGCCAATTCATCAGTACAACAGTATGTCCTGGTTAATACAAAAGTTTCATATCCTTATCTCAGTGGTACACCTTCTGTAAGTTTTAGCCTTTACACTCTGCGATACCACATAAAGCACACAGTGTGTGTTTGTGTGTGTGTCTTGTTATTACATTTGCAAGACAGTAACATATAAATGAAATATTACTTTCTTATTTCATTTACCTTTGTGTAGTATGTGAGCCTGTAACTGAAATGTAAATTTCTGTTATTACTGCAGGATCCGAATGCACAAATTGGCCAGAGAGATGGATTCAGTGCAAAAGACATCGAGAAGCTTGCAAAAATGTATGAAAATTCATCTTATGCCTTGCGATCGCAGTTCATAACCTTAGTCATAATGATTCTAAACGTCCTTAAGCAACTTGCATAACCACACAATCAGTACACCAAGTGTACAGCTGCAAAACGTGTCTTCAGCTGCACACATGTTTCCTTAAACACAACCCCAGTCCATCAACCTAACGATTAACACATAACAAGACCACACAGAACTCCACAAGCTACACAACTACCGACCCGCAGGCTCTTAACCTGCATTACAACAAACAACTCGGCAGCAATCAATACATTGTTACGGACAAAAATATGGCCGTTCCCTCACGTAAATATTCGCATTTATTATTGTCTTGTTGCCGGTAAGTACATGATAAATAACAATGCCCAAGCCCAATTGGTTATTCTCTATTGTAGCTGTACGACACAAAAGTGACCAATCAGACACAATCAAATTTCCGTGCACAGCAGTTCCGCTTGTTCATTCAGTTACATCGTGACTGCTCATTCTTATCCTGCCATGAAAAATACAACTTGGAAATTTTCACCCGACAAAAGCACTTCATATTATCCATGCATTAGGCATATATTAGTGAGCCCAATAAAATGAGCCCTTGCACGGTACGAAGTGTTTATTGTAAAAATTTTTAGTCACGTCCAATAAATTACAATTTGTCTGTTACTGAACGGTTTGGCTTCAGAAGGCGACAGTCAACAACTAACGCTACACGTTGGCTTACTGAAATTATTTTAAACGTTTGCAATAATAACAGATATAGTGGAGGTGTTTACTGTGACCGGAC
>Ga0123352_10015048_pt1 | contig 12320 bp, 7 predicted proteins | sample TergutLab28metaG_FD_89700 | JGI IMG/M metagenome (GOLD analysis project Ga0123352, IMG submission 89700) | Labiotermes labralis P1 segment gut microbial communities from Petit-Saut dam, French Guiana - Lab288 P1 | ecosystem: Host-associated > Arthropoda: Insects > Digestive system > Gut ... | reverse complement strand
GGTGATGCGCAAAATCCGTTTGTTGTTTTTGCCGAAACGAAAGAAATTTACGCCAAACGTGCCGACGAACTGCGCAAAATCGTTGCCGAGCGAAAAGCAAAAAAAGCCGAATGGGAAAAAGCAAATCCCGAATTGGCAAAGAAAATGAAAACATTTTTCGAGGAAAAAGCACCGATTGTGAATTGGGAAGCGATAGAGCAAAAACCAAATCAAGCCACGCGCGCGGCTTCGGCTACGGTGTTAAAACATTTGGCGCAACAGGTTGAAAATATGATTGTTTCGAGTGCCGATTTATCGAACTCCGACAAAACAGACGGATTTCTCAATCAGACCAAAGCCTTTGCGAAAGGCGATTTTTCGGGCGCATTTTTGCAAGCAGGCGTATCGGAATTTACGATGGCTGCGCTTTGTGTCGGAATGACTTTGCACGGCGGAGTGATTTCTGCGTGCGCCACATTTTTCGTGTTCTCCGATTATATGAAACCGGTTATTCGTATGGCGGCGTTGATGGAATTGCCGGTGAAATTCATTTGGTCGCACGATGCTTTCCGTGTGGGCGAGGACGGTCCGACGCACGAACCTGTGGAGCAGGAAGCGCAAATTCGACTGATGGAAAAATTGAAAAATCACAAAGGCGAAAATTCGATGCTCGTGCTTCGACCTGCCGATGTGGAGGAAACGACCGTTGCGTGGCGAATGGCAATGGAAAATATCTCAACACCGACAGGATTAATTTTTTCTCGTCAGAATGTCAACGATTTATCCGCAAAAACTTCGCGAAAAATCGAAGCGCAACAAGCCGAAAAAGGCGCGTACATTGTAGAATGCGACGGCGATTTCGATGTGATTTTACTTGCGTCAGGCTCGGAAGTTTCGACTTTGGCAGAAGGCGCAAAATTATTGCGTGCCGATGAAATAAAAATCCGCTTGGTTTCCGTTCCTTCGGAAGGATTATTCCGCAGTCAGTCAAAAGAATATCAGGAATCAATCATTCCTTCGGGAAGTAAAATTTTCGGATTAACCGCAGGTTTGCCTGTTACGCTCGAAAGTTTGGTTGGCGCGAACGGCAAAGTTTGGGGATTGGAATCGTTCGGATTTTCTGCACCATTCAAAGTTCTTGACGAAAAACTCGGCTTTACAGGCGAGAATGTTTATGAGCAAGTCAAAGCAATGCTTTAAGGCGCGGATGCACGAAAGCGCGAATGGTTTTCTGATTTATCCTTTCGTGCCTTCGCGCTTTTTCATGCTTTCGTGTTATTTCACTACTTTCGTAACTTCATTATCAACTTTCACTAAATAAACACCACGAATTAGCGGATGTTCAAAAGTTGCATCGGTTTTTACGCGATGTATCAACCTTCCGCTAATGTCGAAAATTGTTATTTCGGCGAGCGTTTCAAGTTCGATACGAACGCCGTTCATTGTTCTGAATACTCTGTTGTTTGCAACAGTCGGATTTTCAATATCAGTCGGCACTCCATCAAAATCGAGAATACGGCGCATAATTTCCGTTCGGGCAGCAGCGGGAACAATGGCTTCAAACGGAATTCCCATCACCACAACTCTTGCAGGAATTGTGCTGTTTCCGAATGTTCCTGCATACGCAATTCCGCCATAATATACATTGTGGTTTCCGCCCGCAGTAAGAATATACCGCAAAAATCCAACTGCACCTTCTGCCGGAAGCAGTACATCGGGAAAATTCACAGGAGTTGTCGGCTCTGTTCCATCGGCAAAACGAAATGTAAAATCATCATTTCCAAATCCTGCATCGGGAAGTATAATTGCACTGCGCGACAGTCCGCTTGGCTGTGTTCCCGGTCCCGGACTGGTTGCTACAAAGACGGATTTCAAATAATCTCTGAAAAAAGCCACCGCATTTTGAGCAAGCCCTTCGCGACCCAAATCCCAACCGATTTCAGAACCTGAAATGTAAAGAAATCCGCCGTTTTCCAAATAATTTTTCACAATGTCCCGTTCTGCCGCATTGAGCGTAGTATCGACAGTGCTATCCTCGCCCAACATCCAACTTACAAACGGAAAATTGTTTATATTTACCAATCCCGCTATCACAGCAGGATTGGTTGCCGACGCCACCGGTTTGTTCAAATCTGCCAAAGCCTCAGCGTGCTGGCGAACAAACATTCCGTGATTTCCGGTAATATTTCTGTTGAAACCGACTACCACCAGCGCAAAATTATCTCTGCTCGTTGGAGTTGCCGCCAATCGTCTGGAAAGCGGAGCGCTTCCGTGCGAATTAAACGCTTCAATAGCAAAATAATACAGTTGATTTTCCGTTAAGCCCGAAATTACCGGACTACTTGGATTTAATTCTGCCGTTTGCGTCAAATTTGTTACATCAGTTCCAAAACGAATTCTATAACTCACACCTGTTTCGGGAGTAAGCAGAATGCGAACAGACGTTGCGCTTTCAGGAACTACGGCAAATGAAGTTACCGCATTCGGCGGTGGATTCGGTCTTTCAGGCTCTCCGCCGTATTCGGTTATTACCATAATTCCTGTTTCGTTGCTGATTAAACGGTATTTTACAGGGTCGCGCAAAACATCGCGCACTCGCCTGACTTCGCCATTAACCAACATTTCTTGATTTACAAGGCGAACACCGTGACTGTAATCAACATAATCAATCGAGTGTCCGCCGTGTATATTTTGAATAGGATTTCCTGCCGGCAACTGATGCCAACCGTAAATAAATACTCTATTTCGACCTTGCGCATCGGTGTAAATCCGATTTGAGATAATAATATCTTTTCTATGACCTGCTATCGGCGTACTCAGAGGTTTGCCAAACGCCTTACGCAACACTTCTATCCGCGCATTATTACTTATGAATACAGGCACGGTAGTCATTGTATGGTCGGGAGTTTCGGTTGTTTGCCAAGGGTCAATTTTAATTTCGGCAAATTCCCAAGCCAAATCCGAAATTTTGCTTGTCGGCAAGGTTGCGCCAAATAAAGTTGCCAATCGTTGCGCCGTCATTGGCGTCATCGGAATTCGGCAAAAATCATCGTCCGAGCCAATCGCTAAGAAATCGGGCAAAAGTTCGAGAACAACATCGTGATATACATTATTTCTGTCTTGCATTCTTTTTTCAATACGATAAACTTGACGGAATGCATCAGGAATATTTCCGTTGGAAATTTCCTCAAAAATAGCCGCTTCTCTATCGGCAAGACTCATCGGCGTAATGCGCGCCATAAATTCTGCACCGCCAATGGCATTTGACTGGCGCGGTGGAATTTGCAAAGCCTGCAAAGAATTGCCGTTTGCATAAACATTCGCCGTTAAAAATACGGCGAGGAAAAATAGATTTAATTTTTTCATAAATTTTAGTTATAAATACACCCCTAAATCCCCTAAAGGGGACTTTCAGACTGTATAATGTTATTAATAATTTTTCAAATACCGGTAGAGGCGAAAGATTTTTCGCCCTTACAATTCCATTTGCATTTCCCAAAGTCCCCTTTAGGGGATTTAGGGGTTAATTTCTTGATAAAAAGCAACAACGGTTTCAATTCCTTTTTCAAATTGCGCTACCGCAAAACTTTCGTTCGGCGAGTGAATGGCATCTGCTTCCAAACCGAAACCCATTAAAATGGATTTCACGTTCAGCACTTTCTCAAAAGACGGAATTACACCGATACTTCCTCCGCTTCGCACAGGCAAAGGTCGTTTTCCGTACACTTTTTGATAGGCTTTTTCGGCAACTTTGTAATATTTCAAATCAATCGGACAAACGTATGGTTGTGCACCGTGAAGCCACTCAACTTTTACGTCAATATAATCGGGTGCGATTTTCTCAATGTGTTCGGCAACCAATTTTGAAATTTTGTCGGGCGTTTGATTTGGTACTAAACGAGCCGAAAGTTTGGCAAATGCTTTCGATGGCAAAACGGTTTTTGCGCCTTCGCCGGTGTATCCGCCCCAAATTCCGCACACATCAAGCGTTGGGCGAATGCCTGTTCGTTCGATTGTGCTGTATCCTTTTTCGCCGAAAACATCTTTTATGTCTAAACTTTTTTTGTATGCTTCGACATCGAATGGAATTTGCGCAATCAAATCGCGCTCCTCTTGCGAAACGGTTTGTACATCGTCGTAAAAATTCGGAATTGTGATTTTTCCATCTTTATCAACAAGTTGGGCGATAATTTTCGAGAGTTCTATTATCGGATTGGCAACCGCACCGCCGAAAAGTCCCGAATGCAAATCGCGCGAAGGCGACGTTACTTCTATTTGCCAATACGCCAATCCGCGCAATCCTGTTGTGATGCTCGGCGTATCCTCCGACAAAATACTTGTGTCTGACACCAAAATTGTGTCGCACGCCAACAATTCTTTGTTCGCTTCGCAAAATTTTTCCAAATTCGGCGAGCCGATTTCCTCCTCGCCTTCAATCAGAAATTTCACATTGCATTTCAGTTGGTTGGTTTTTACAATATATTCAAATGCTTTGGTCTGAATAAATGCCTGTCCTTTGTCATCGTTTGCACCGCGCGCGTAAATTCTCCCATCGCGAATTTCTGCTTCAAACGGGTCGGATTTCCACAATTCGAGCGGGTCAGCCGGCATCACATCGTAATGTCCGTACACAAGAATAGTCGGGTAATTTTCACCTATAAACTTCGATGCAAAAACAACCGGATTTCCATCAGTCGGCAATACTTCGGCAGTATCAACTCCTGCTTCGAGCAATAAATCGCGCCAACGCTCGGCACATTTTTGCATTTCGGGCATATTGTCGGAATGCGCACTGATACTCGGAATACGAATCAGCGAAAAAAGTTCGTCATAAAAACGCTCTCTGTGTTGTTTAATGTAGTCTTGAATGTTCATGATTATATAATTTTATGATTTATTGATTTCAGAGTTCACCAATATTTCCACAAAAGTAGCAAAAAATTTCAATAACAAGTAGGACAAACATGTTTTCTTTATGTTTTATAAACTATATTTTAAACTTGTGTGTACTTGTACTCATTATAACACAGTAGAGACGCGGCATGCCGCGTCTCTACAAAACAATGTCTGAATCAAGATTTACTACTGCACACACCGCACCGGTGCCCCAGCCGTGCGATTGAGCTGGCTGTAATCTCCACCTGCATTCACAAAGCCGCCACTAAACCGCAGTTCTCGCGAGTGCCCCCCCGGATCAGCGGTCGTACTACTCCAGTAGAAGCCACCATAGGGGTTGCCACCCAGAGGGGTAATCGTACCATCCCACGTGCCACGCGTATTCATAGCGGGCAGGAAAATAGCTTCGTTGGTTGCTGAATTAGTAACAATAGCACCGCCAAAAGCTCCGTTTTTACTATTGCGCCATTCCCAAGTATTACCCGAAGCAGTAGCACCGTAACCGCCTTGAACAGGAGGCTGATTAGTGCCGTTACCGTTGTGCATATCCCAAAAATCAAAGTTAGAAGGAACACGCCAACCCGCACCAAGAACAGCACAAGGATTATTGGCTTGACCTCTTGCAGTCCACTGCGAAAGAGAAGCAGGTTGACTCGTGCGAGTCTGCCAAGTTTGAGCACTGTTACCCCAAAGGTCGGCGTGAACAACAACAACCCCAGTCGGCGCCCAATGGGAGCTGCCAACAAGGAAGCTGCCATAGCCGGTACTACCGCTCACTACTTGACCGTTAGCGTTAAAATCAGCTGCAGTCATACTGGTTTGAGCAACAATACCCGAAGTACCTTCGCCAAACATATTTGCACCGGTATTAGGATTTTTAGCCCAACCAATCACGTGGTGTCCGTCAGCTCTGCGTCCCCATTGGTACATATTGCCAAGACTGTTGTCGTTGGTAGCACCAAGATTAAGCAAAGCAATGCGAATAGTACCGCCGGTACGATTAGGACTGATTGCCAAAGAACGCTGAGTAACGTCAGCCTCTTGACTGAAACCGCTTGTAGTGGTGCGAATAAAGAGCATGTCGAAACTTCCGGAGGTGGCATAATTACCCACAGGATTTTCACGAACAACGCGGAAGTGAAGTTCTGTCCTGTTGGGAGTAGATGCACCTGCTGTCATGTTGGTGTAAGCACTGTACATAAAGTTAGGAGGAATAAGGAAAGTCGAACTGGTTGCGCCGTAAATCGGCTGATAATCTCTGCCGTCGTTAGTATTGACATACCATTGCCAAGAAGTAGCAGCACCACCACCGCCACCGGGAACAAAATACGAAAGCTCTTGAGCTTGGAAGTCGTACATCGCAGTAGTCCAAGCAGTAACCATGCCTGCAAGAGGAGCAACAGAACAATCGACCACAGCAATCCAAACACGAACGCGACCGGTTTGCCCTGCACAATTATCTGCCCATAAATAACCGCTTGTCAAAGGATGATTGTCGGCAAGCCGTGTACCGTCCGTTTCTTGAGCAAACCAATGAATCGTACCGCGACCGCCTGCTTCGCGAGCAAGAGCTGTCAAGTCGTCAATGGTTGCACCAATACAAAAATCAGCGTTAAAATTTCCAAAACCGTAGCAAGGGTCGGTAGAGTCGCCATCGCAAAGAGAAACCCATTCACTTCCACTCCAAAATTCCAAACACTGAGTATCCGTGTTAAAAAGAAGTAAACCCATTGCATCATCCTGAACTGTTTGTGCAGAACCGGGCGTTACCAATACATCGCGCTGAGCAGTAGTTAAGCGAGCATTGTGAAGAGCGCGTCGTTGCTCGCTTGCATCAAGGTAGAGCAAAGACCATTGACTCGGCAAATTATCACTGCCGATAGTTACCTGTGCATTCACTCCTATCGAAGTAAAAAACACCAACATAGCTGATAAATACAGCTTGACAAATAAACTTTGTTTTTTCATAATCAATTAATTGTTTTTATTGTTAGTTTAAAATATATATGTCTCTTGTAACGACAAAAAACCGTTGCAGTGTTCAAAAGAACACAACAACGGCTTTTTAATAACTTTTAATGTATCACATGCCCGAAACTCTCGCAACTCACTGAGTATGAGTGAGTTACCCCCCCCCCGACAGGTCGCTAAAAATCAAGAAATTAACCCTTGCTTTTAAAGCAAAAATAACGGTACACAGTATGTGGGCAAGGTATTTCAATGTAACAAACATAGAATTATATAACAAACAGGCAAAGTGTAAACTTTTATTGTACACCTTTTGCGGGTGCAAAGATAAGCATTTTTTTCACCCGACAAACCCAAAAGCTACTTTTTTTATAAAAACAACCCGTAGTGCATTTAAAAAAATGGTTGGAGTAGTAATAATAATGCAGATTTGTTTTATTCGTCATGGCAGGATTGAGTTTGTTTTAACATTATTTTTAATTTCAATCGGACAATCATGTGTTTTTATTTGTTTGTTTTTAAATCTTTAAGTACCTTTGTCGCTGTTTTTTATTTTTGCATAGGCTACATTTATTCACATAATATTATAATTGACAAAGTTCTGTTATGAGGAAAACAATTATTTTGTTTACAATTTTGCTCTCAATTTTACTGATGAGCTGTACATCGCAACGACGAGTTGCTTATTTTCGAGATATGGATGCTTCTTCGGCAGAAGCTATAAATAGAGCATTTAACGAAACGCACGAAGCCAGAATAGCTGTCGGTGATTTTTTGTCTATCATAGTTTCCGGATTAGACCCAATGGCAGTTGCTCCTTTTAATATTCCTATTGCTACATTCGCTTCTCCGGGAAGTAATCAAGCACAAGTAATGCCGACAATTCAACCCTACATTGTTGATTTTAACGGAAATATAAATTTTCCGGTTGTGGGGAAAATTCATTTAGCCGGATTAACAAGGTCGCAGGCAGTTGAAAGAATAGAGCAAAAATTAGAACCGTTTTTGAGAGATGCAATCGTTACACTCCAATTTTTGCATTTCCAAGTAAATGTGCTTGGCGAAGTTGCCCGTCCCGGAACTTTTACTATAAGAAACGAGCGAGTAACTATTTTGGAGGCTTTGGCTATGGCAGGCGATATGACTATTTTCGGAAGAAGAAATAACGTACTTGTAATCAGAGAAAATAACGGCGAACTCGAATTTGCTCGCCTGAACTTAAATTCTGACGAAATATTCACTTCGCCATTTTATTATTTGCAGCAAAACGATGTGGTTTATGTAGAGCCTAATGTAATGAGGGCAGTAACAGGTGTTAATATTCCGCTTTATTTATCGGCAATTACCACTTTGGCATCGGTAATAAGCGTAATTTTTGTCGTAACAAATAGTAGATAAAAGAAAAAACTAATTATGGAAAATAATTCACAATCAAAATATAGAACATCCTCCAACAACGACAGCATTGATGTCCGTGCAATACTTATTAAATATCTAAAAAAATGGCATTGGTTTGTCATTTCTGTGTTTATTTGCGTTGTTGTCGCTTTTGTATATTTAAGAATGACCTTGCCGAGTTACAGCGTTCAAACAACTATTTTGCTTCGCGATGACAAAGCGAGTAATCCGTTATCGCAATTGGCATTGTTGGATGGTTTTGGAGGTACGGGAGCTTCCAAAGAAGTAGAAGATGAAATTCAAATACTGACGACCAGAACAATTACATCAAACGTAATTAGAGCGTTAGGAGTTGAAACAGAATATTTTGTAAGAAACAGATTCAGACCAGATGTTGAAATATTTCCAACATCACTATCGCCGATACAGTTAACAGTACCTCCATTTTTCAACGACACGTTAAGAACTACATTAAGATTTGACGTAAGACGTACAAAAAAAGGATATAATATCACATTAAATTCAAGCCGAAACAGGCAAAGTTTTTTTGCGGAAAGTTTGCCTGCCGCTTTCAACACGCCGTACGGCGAAATGAGATTTGACGAAATATCACCCATAAAACCCGGTGCGAGATTTCAAATTGTTACTTATCCAAACCGAGTACTGACGGCAAGACTTTCTGCTTCGATTAGAGTAACACCCGTAAACAGACGCTCAAACGCCATCAGCATCTCAACCATTTCGCAAACACCTGTAAAAGCAATCGCTGTTTTAAATAAACTGGTTGACCTGTACCATTTGGAAGCTATCAACGAAAGAAATTTAGTTGGTCGGAATACGGCAGATTTTGCAGAAGCACAAATAAAATCACTTGAACAGGACTTGTTGGCAATAGAAGTAGAGATTGAAAGATATAAAAGAACTCATAATCTGACCAATATCTCGTCTGAGGCAGAACTTTTTTTAAGGTCAATGAACGAATCTGACAGAAGGTTATCCGAAATACAAACGCAAATAAATCTGGTTGCCTACATTGATGAATATTTAAGAAACGAAGAGAATCAAAACAGCTTGATTCCTGCTAATTTGGGACTTGAAGATGCTTCGCTCCGATTGCTGATTCAAGAATATAATACTGCGCTGTTGGAACGCATGCGGTTGCTTCGCTCTACCAACGAGCAAAATCCCGTTATTTCTCAACTTGATAATACGCTTGCCACGTTGCGTTCGAGCATAATTGCGAGTATCAACAGCATTTCGAGTGGATTAAACATCACGCTAAACGATTTGAGGCAAAGAGAATCGCAATTTACAGCGAGAATTCAAAACATTCCTACCCAAGAGCGTGAATTTATAGAGTTAAGGCGGCGCCAAGAAGCAACACAAGCATTGTATGTATCTCTTTTGCTGCGAAAAAAAGAAAATGAATTGAGATTGGCAACTACTACATCATCCACAAAAGTGCTGGATGCTGCTCACGCTTCACTTTCTCCTGTAGCTCCTAAAAGAAAAATTATTTTACTTGTTGCACTTATGTTTGGATTCGCGATGCCGTTGGTAATAATTTACTTACTGGATTTATTGAACAACAAAATTCAAGACAAAGCAGAATTTCTGCGATTGGTGCGCACGCCTTTTATCGGCTCAATTGGACAAAATAAAGCAACAGACCCGATTGTTGTAAAAGGAAACAGGACATCGCCTATAATTGAAATGTTCCGACAGCTTCGCACCAATGTTCAATTTATGATTGCGGGAAAGAAAAATCCTGTAATTCTTGTAACATCAAGTATCAGCGGCGAAGGAAAATCATTTATTTCAACAAATTTGGCGTTGTCATTAGCCTTGATGAAGCAAAAAGTTGTTATCATCGGTTTAGATATTCGCAATCCGATGTTGGGAGAATATTTTGAAATACCAAAAGATGAAAACGGAATGACTGCGTTTTTGGTTAATCCCGATATAAAATTGCAAGATATTATCCGTGAATCTCCTCTAAGCAAAAATCTTTCTGTTATTCAAGCCGGACATATTCCTCCCAATCCAACAGAATTGTTGATGAGTCCGCGTTTAGATGAAATAATTGCAGAGTTGAAAGAAATGTTTGATTATATTGTTATTGATTCGGCGCCGTTGGGAGTAGTTTCCGATACTTATCAAATAAACCGAATTGCCGACACCGTAATTTATGTTGCAAGGCAAAATTACACTCCAAAAGATTGGACAACGTTTATCAACGAAATTTATAGCGATAAGAAGTTGAATAATATGTCCGTTTTGCTGAATGGAACAGATTGTATTAATACATATTACGGATATAATCACAAAAAATATTTTAAACACGAGTTGTAATTTCGTACAATAAAATACAGCAAATTTATGAGAGTAAGTTTATTGATGTTTTGATTTCGATAAACTTATTTTTGTGGTAAATAGTAGTTTTAACAGAAATGAATGCAATAAAATTTTGGTTTGACAATGCGCGCACGATGACGCTTCCGCAAAGTTTGTTGCCGGCGGCGTTGGCAATCGTACTTGCCGGAACTGCCGGCGTGGGCGAGTTTTCGTGGATTTTGGCTCTTTGTGCTATTTTGGGTGTGATGTTTGCGCATTTGGGGTTGAATTTGTTTGACGATTATTTTGATTACATCAAGAAAAAAACCGATTACCGCGAGGAACTTGTTCACGAAGGATTTCGCGCCCGAATCGGAAAATGCACTTATCTCACTTCGGGACAGGCGACTTTGAAGCAACTGCTTGCAGCGAGTTTCATCTTTTCAGGCGTTGCCGTTTTACTCGGAACAATTATTTGGCTGAATAGAAGCAATTTTGTGCTTTACATCGTTGGAATTACCGTTATTTTGGGCATTTTTTATTCCGCTCCGCCTTTGCGGTTGAGTTATCGCGGTTTCGGCGAGCTGATTATCGGCGTGATTTTTGGTCCGTTGAATATGATTGGAGCATTTTACGCAGCTTGCGGAGCGATAAATACGACGATTGTGCTGATTTCCATTGCTGTCGGTTTGCTGGTGATGAATATTATTTTCATTCATTCCATTTTAGACCGCATTCCCGACAAAAAAGTCGGAAAAAAAACGATGGCGATTTTGCTCAACAACACAACGACGATGTTGTGCGTGCTGTTTTTTATCATTTTTGTTCCATTTGCGTTGATTGCTTACGGCATAATTGCCAATTATTTAAGTTCGATTTACTGGGTTGTTTTTTTGGTATTTCCTCTCGCGATTTCACTTTTTTATTCAATGGTAGAGTTTATACGAAATCCCGAAAGGAAATTCAGTCCGAAATTTTGGCTCGGTCCGATGGAAAATTGGCAAGAAATCGAAAAAACCGGTCTTGATTGGTTTATGATTCGCTGGTATTCGGCGCGAAATCTGGTTTCGTTTTTTTGTTTTATCATCATTCTAATAAATATTGTTACACTCATAGTTTAGAGTATAAAGTGGTTATCTACACTCTGCACTCTACACTCTGCAAACTAAAAGATTATGCAGTTTTTATACCTTCCTTTTTGGTTTTTCAGAACGCGGATTTTGGGACAAAAAATTCCGCTTCAAACGGTTATTTTCATTACCGACCAATGCAATTTGCAGTGCAAACATTGTTGCGTTTTTGCACAAAAAGCCGTAAAACAAAAAAGTTACGAGCAGATTAAAACAGAGCTTGAAAAAGCACACAAAATGGGTTCGCGCTTTGTCGATTTTGAAGGCGGCGAGCCAACTTTATGGAAAGAAGGCGACCGCGATTTGAACTCGTTAATTCGCTTGGCGAAAGAAATCGGATTTTTTTCAGCTACCGTTACAACCAACGCCATAACTTCGTTTCAAGGAAGCGAAGCCGACTCAATTTGGGTGAGTTTGGATGGTTTAGGAAAATATCATGATGCTGTTCGAGGTGAAGGAAGTTTTGAAAAATTGGTGAAAAATATCGAAACCGCCAATCATAAAGATTTGAGTGTGAATATGGTTGTGAGCAAATTGAATGTCGAATCGGTGGACGAAACCATCGAGTATGCAAAATCAAATCCGCACATCAAATCCATTTCCATCAACTTTTTT
>Ga0123352_10015047_pt1 | contig 12320 bp, 6 predicted proteins | sample TergutLab28metaG_FD_89700 | JGI IMG/M metagenome (GOLD analysis project Ga0123352, IMG submission 89700) | Labiotermes labralis P1 segment gut microbial communities from Petit-Saut dam, French Guiana - Lab288 P1 | ecosystem: Host-associated > Arthropoda: Insects > Digestive system > Gut ... | reverse complement strand
GTATATATATATATATATATATATATATATATATATATATATATACACCTACTCGCGGGTAATTTGGAATTTAAACTCAACAAAATTTAACTAAACAATAACCAAACGTGCTCGGCTCGAATTTTACAAAATTTCCAATGCAGTCACCACGACTCACCTGGTATTAGCAGAAAACAACTGAAGTGTAACAGCATCGTAATTTCCACGTTACTCTGACTTAGTACTGTTTTCACTATATATATATGCTTCTTTAAATGTGGAGGTACGTAACAGCCAGTAACAACCAAAATCGGTGAGTAAAATAATCGAGCGACAGCCGTTTCCCGTAAAGGTAGGTGTATATATAGAAGTGGGTTGATTTGTCATGCATTCTCAAAAGTTTAACAAACATTCTAAGCTTCACTGTATGTTCAAACATATGTTCGGAGCGTAACGAACTGGCGTGAATGCCGAACTCAGACATATTTCTAGAGTATAATGAACTGTCTTGGCTGTGCTGAGCTCGCGATAGTGCAGCAAGCGTTAGAGTTCATGGCTGCTTTATAAAACTCAAATGCGATATCTGTAGATATTTAACACTCAAATTTGATATTCGCTAGGCGTATATTGCCTTTCTTGTTGTCAAATGTGACGGCAGGCGTATTGTAATATATTTTCGTGGTGGTATTGGAAGAAGTAATAATGGCTTCTGTAGAGACTGTCAGTCAATAGAGTCATTGCAGCTCCTGGCCATCAAGATTCTAAGCGAAGCTTCTTGGGAATTCGCAGAGATGGGCACAAAAGAAAATTTACGCTCTCTGATAAACAAGTTCGTAAGAGATACATTTCCCCTCCCCACCATTCACCTCAAGCATGAATGAAAGAAGACAATGGCAGTCGTTCCCACAATTTGTATTGCCCATTTTATGACCACATCCCGACTGTAAAGGTTTTTTAGTATCTGTGATGCGTAACAAGAAATCCGGGCGAAATGGCGCAGCACGTGTCACATTTTCGTCATTTTTCGTAGATTCATGGATCGATTTTTCAAGGCCGAAAATCTTGTCAATTTTCTGCATATATCTTCCGAACGCAGAGCATACACCTTATGAAGGCCTCTGTTTCATCCCGGGGCCGATCCGCACAACCGTCCTGATAAACATCGCTGTTAGCCACATCGCCAGCCCAGCAGTGGAGTCATTCAAAGTGGCAGCAAGAATCATCTACAATGACGCTATGCTCCTCCTGAATAGGCACAAAATAGGTTCCACCCAAGGCCCATTCACGGTATGATTATCAAATACTGTTAAGCTAATAAAATCAAGGTGGATATGTTGGACGGGGCATGTAGCACGCATCGAAACTGTAAATGTGCGTAAAAAAATTTGCACAGCAGCCCGAAGTTCAGTTACAAGTCCCATGCCTAAATTCGAAGATAATAATAAATTTAAACTGACTTCAGTAGAATTATGAAATTCCGGAAGAGACAGAAAAGACCGGAAGCTAGAGAACGTTGCTCAGAAGGGGGCTTCATGATTTGCACTCCTCATCAAACATTATTGCGGCGATCAAATAAAGAAGGATTAGATGGGTAGGGCACGTGACACGTATGATGAAGAAGTAAAAATTTATACAGACTTTTGTTCGGAAAACTTCAAAACAGAGTCTCGTAAAATCTCGATATAGTTAAACGTTAACGTTAAAACGCATATTAAAAAGATAAGCTTGAGTCATGTACTGAAATTATCTGGCTTTGAATGAGGATCATTGGTGGGGTTATGTGAACACGGTAATGAACATTGTGTTCTGCAAAATGAGAGCAATTTGTCGACTATGCTAGGACAGATTAATAACATAATAAGGATTCTGCTGCCTGTAGTCAGTTAGTTAGTTAGACAGTGAGTTAGTTAATTAGTTAGTTAAACGTGGAAATCTGGCTGTGTAGTAACAATCTAATGGCGGTAAGTTCGGGAAAGCAAATCGATTTGCGGTGCCTGTAATACAGTATGTGGCGACGATGGATGGGTCACTGCTGATACAGCTGCAACACTTGCACGGTGCGTTTCATGTTTCTGCATCCGCTGCAGCCTCAGTCACTATTAGAACTACCCACAGAGCAAAACAGTGGTCACGTGTAATTCGGATGCACGCTGCACACTAATGGCGCATAGGTCTGTTTACATTACAGTCACAAGATTTATTACAATTACGTAACGACACAAATATCGAGATTAGCACTTTTCGTTGTGCAAAACTGCAAATCAGTTACACAATTAGGTGTGCGCCAGATTAGTTGTAACTGTGTCAGTTAGTGACGCTGGGGTAGTTCAGTCAGGATAGACATTAGGCTACGAGATCGAAGAACCGGGGTTCGATTCCAAGCAGAGGCAATAAATTCGTGCGACGGGATAGTGTAGTCTGCATTGCTACTCGCTACGGGCTAGTTACTCGAGGGTTCGAATCCCAGTAGGGACGTGATTTTCCGCAACCATCCCGACTGGCCATGGAGCTCACCCAGCTTCCTATTAACGGGTACCTGATCATTCCCGGAGTAAAGCGACCGAGGTTAAAGAAAGTGTATAACTATTCCTCTGCTTCCCATCTGTGTCTTCATGGAATGTTACAGACTGAATGTTACCTCTTACCTTTATTATCAGATAGTTCCGTCATGCAGCCATCCATGGAGAACTGTTCGAAGTAACTAAGAAGAGCGTCTTATTATATAGCTGATTTAAAGTCTCATACCACAAGACAAAACGATTCAGTAGATCGGGGAAGTTGATGAATTTCCTCAGTTGATAAAGGTAAAAGCTAGAATAGCATCTCGATCGGACCACGACGACACCTTCTAAATCCCTTCCAGTTTATCAGTTGTCCTATCATTCGAGACTATACAGCTGCAGTTGTTGACAGCGTCGTTAAATAAACGATTTACAAAAACAAAAACACAACGTCAACTTCCCTCGTCGGAGAGCTGTAGGCAGCGCTTGGCGCTCCGACAGTAGCAATGCTGGTGCAGTATTCACCATCTTGGTAAACTGGTGTTAGACTCGAGTTGAAATGTGATTGGCACACGGTGACGCACGGAAGGGGAAGTGAAGGGGAACTGGCGAATGGAGTGGGTAGCCAGTACCCTTCACACTACCTCGGAACGTATTTTATCCAGCATTACTACCGCTGATGCGCACACCTCGGCTGCCAATAGTCGACGGAACTGACGCCCCCGTCGATTTAAATGGACTCGTCCGTTTCGCCGAAAGACGAAATCTGGTTTCTGCGCGTGTGCCATCACATTTCAACTGGCCTATACCTTAGGCGAGTGTTGGTTGCCGTTGTGTTAGTTATACAGTTTTATCGTTTGTTATGGAAGGGAACGTGAAAATATTATTAGGAACTTAATAGAAAACATGCTCCGGTAACGTAACAAATAAAAGATTAACGCACAAAATATTTACGGTGGAAACTGGTGAACGGGTCCAAATGAAGACAAATGAGAATGTTGAAGATTATAAAGTGAGTCATATCTTCCAGTGGTCATGGGAAACTGTCCATACGGGTTGGGAAGTGAAGAGACTCGATGCCCATTGTACAGGATTCTGGGTTGACCCCAGGGACCGTGTGGACTTGTGTGAAAAATCTCGTCCCCACCGGCATTCGATCCCCCGACCGTCCACCGCGTAGCAAGTTGCTATAGCGACTGCGCTATCCCGGCCCACATATGACCTACTGCCGCAGCGAAGCTAACACACCTGGACCTAGTTATAGTAATAGCTGTTATGTTATATTAAAATCGAACAGACAGCTAAAATTCAATTCGTATTGGTGCCACGACGTTACGTTACGTTACTTTCCATGAAAGAATTACTTTAATACTGGGGTATTTTCAAAAGGCCTCTTACGTTACACGATGTAAGATCTGTACGGAAGTGGCTTTAGAATGGCTTCCGCCTCACAAGTTCGCGTGTCAGCTTATGGTTATTGCTGATTGTAGGAAAATAAATGTGCGGTGTTGGTGTGTTCTTCAGTGCCGTAAGGTGCGTAATAAGTTTTGTGAAAATCGGTCCATTTGTTCGACAGATTAAATAGAGGGTTTCGTGGAACTGCCAGGCATATTCAATGAAAGTATGGTGCTCTGAAGAGGCAAATATTTATCGTTTCTAGATGGTAAATTAGCCTAACAACAGAGCTTGGCCAAATATAAAGAAAATTAATTAAATTTTACAGTAATGCGTAATGGTTTTGATGCTTCCAAACCGTTTTCTGTGTTTGCACTTTTCTTTCAAACGAAAGACACAGATTACTGAAAATCTTAGGCCTACGTCACAAACTGCTCCTGTTTTCGGTGTGCTTCGGTTACTGAAAATGATACGTCATATAATCCTATCAAATTTTGTTTAAAACTTGCCATAAGGTAACCATAAAAATTCTGTCACAAAGCCGTAACAGATCTTGTGACTGCAGCACCATTTTTAGTGAACAATCTGGCATCCCTTCCTCTTCGCCTAGATACTGATCAGACAAAACTCAGAAAATGTTCTTATTCAAATTAACAGGTCAGGCAATGTAAGTACAAACGTAAAATTGAGCCGTGTTTGTGTAAATTTTGTCACCATGGAAGAGCAAAACGTATTACATATTCTGATTCTGTGTCTGTAGCTTTAGGTATCCAGTCTGCAAAAACATATGCTCCTTGGTATGTTTTCATTTATGGCCTGTCTGACTGTATCATATATTATCATATTATTTCACGAACGGCATGTATTTCTTGGATCTAAAATGTGTTCTGATTTTCTCTAAAAATTTTTTCTGAAACATTTCTCATTCTAATTACAATTCAGCGACATATTGCCACACATGTACACACGTCTTCATGTAAAGTGCCCATTGTTCTTGTCAGATTGAAAAAAAGTTGAATTTTTTGAGAGTTTTTCGAAAATACACAAATATCTAATTTTAGGAAAATACGTCCAGTAGCAGACGAGTTGTTCTATGCAGATAAACAGACAGACATAACGAAACTAATAGTCGCTTTTTGCAATTTTGCGAACGCGCCTAAAAAATGGCTAATGTTGTGAGATGCGTGCCCACTAATGCTAGCTAGGGACAAGTGACAGTCAGTTACCCAGCTGATGTAAAAACTTTCTGTTACTATAGAAACTGAACTTCATGGTCCGTTTTCACAAGTCTCTGAACAAGCTGGATCCATTTCATATCTTTCGATCTAATTTTTCTTTTATCTGTTTCGATACCATCTTTACATCCAGGCCCAGTCCTTGGTGTGCCAAAATATTTCATGGTGACTTCTATCAAGTTAGTGTAATATATTAGAGAGCGTCTCTCGTTGATATCCGTGAGGTGCCTGGCACTTATCTCGACCGACACGCCGACCACGTTGGCAGACTCTTCGTCTGCATTCCTCATCCTCCCCATAAAAATTCCTGGTTGCCTTTTACATGACGCCACATCCACTTCCTTCTACATTTTTTAATTCGTTATTCCGTATCTTCCACTCGTTTGACGTTATATAATCAAAATTTCTGACAATCTTTAGGTGCCATCCGTGACGTACAACATAGTTTACGTGTATTACAAAGATGACTAGTTACGGTCCATTTTTTGGACCATCACCAGAACCCTTGATAGAAACTATACAAATTTTCTATAAACATTGAAGAAAGAAATCTCTTCCTTTACATTGCTACATAAAACTTAATAAAATTTGATAATATTACTGGAAAATGTCCTCTTCTTGCAGAATTCAACACACGCTGTCATATTGTAACGAACACGTCGTACTTGCTATAAAACGCCTCGGCCACACTTATCAGCAGCACCTTTTGTTGCGCCCATTACGAAAATACATAAGGAAGCTGCACTATGAACGTTAATTGTAATGTGCGTACCTCTTGTGTTTATTGATTATTTCTCATATTTCTGTTTTAATATATAGTTTTCGCATATATTTATTTTACATTGTTTCCACCAATTATGTGCATTTTAAATAGTTTAATACGTCAGTGCAAATGAAGAAATTTCTTTCATTAATGTTTATATACAATTTGTATAGTTTCTTTCATGCGTTCTGGTTTACGGGTCTGAATTTGGGCCGAGAAATAGGCCGACACTAGTCGTCTTGGTAATAAACTGTGTTGTGTATGACAGAACTCCTGTGGATACATTTGTACATTTATGGAATTACCGACACCGTCATTATATGAACAATAAAAAATTTAACACCTGAACGTATGTACGTGTGTAGCAGCTGTCTTTGTTTCTGTCTAAAACGGAGGCACTATTTTTTTCTAAACATTCGGAATATTTTCCCCCCAAAAGGACCACATTTTGCGTTGAAAGAGATGTAATATTGAAGGCCATGTTGCTTGTTTCTTTTAAAACAGGTCACAAATTTTGTTTTCGATAGAAACAGCGTCATGGTACCAACGGGAAGCATTTGAAACAATGACTGGTCTTCTGTTGTGAATTCATTGGAAGTCGAGTATCGCTTCAGACGTTAGATACCTTAAAAGTGCGAATGCCACCTGCTGCTAGTGCCGTGTACGCTATTCGTAAGCTAACCGCCCGTCCCATGAAAAGCTTCTCGTATCTCCGAAGAACCCTGCAGGGAAGGAATTGACTATCATACAGATACTCCGTGCCTGCAGATTAACTGGGTGGGGGAAGTGGAGATTGGATGCTTACCCTAATCATTGAACACTCCCTCCACCACCAGACTATTCCCCTTCCCCGGTCGTTTCCTTGAGCCGGCAAAAACCATCGACTCTTCCCCATCATAGACATCCAAGTATCCCATAATATTATTATGGGTCTTCGTTATGTGAAATTGAGCCTACCAAATATCTTGCTCCATATAGCGGAGACCTGTGGTTGTATTGAAGAAGGGGTGGATAGGAGGAGGTGCAAAGTAGGGGGTTTGGGGAATGAAGAGAAGAAGGGTTAGTGTGGTCTGGATCGATGCCACGGGTAGTACTGCCTGGCGTGGCGGGTGTGGGTGGTTGTATCCGCACTCACTGCCTGCCACCCTTAGCTCCACAAACTGAACATACACCACCAGCCATTGTTAGCGCATTACAGTTTCATCAACTCACTAATCATCATATGATGTGCAACTGAGCAAGGAATTGGTACAGTATTTCTAAAATACTCTCGGACAGTCAGTCGCATCTGAAATGATACAAAATTCAACGTTAAAAAGGGTCTATTATTTCCATCTTGAGAACATTTATGGGAAATTATCATGAAGTTATGGTGTAGAGAAAGGTGCTGGAAACGTTGATTTTTAAATCGTCTTTGACAAGGTCCGATATTATATCAATACATTTTTAGCCGTGAAATCCCAAAATTTTACGTCATAACCCACCAGCATCTACCATTAGTGCTGTACATAAGTGCTCAGAGCCAAAAGTCTACAGCAGGCCACACACAAGTCTTACATATAATTTCAACGTGGTGAGTTCCAAAATATTTACAATGATACTGGAAGCAACGAAAAAACTACACTGTTGAGATAACAGTGCGATATTACAAACGTGACAACACCGCACTGGTGACGTAGCGGAAAGGTACTAAGCACTGGACAACAATGCACTGTTGAACTAGAGGTATAACGCTACTAACAGGACAACACTCTCCTGTTGAGCTAGCGGTATGAGCGACTAACAAGACAACGCTGCACTGTTGAGCTAGCGGTATGAGCGACTAACAGGACAACACTCCACTCTTCAGCTAGTGTTATGAGCTACTAACAGGACAACACTGCACTGTTGAGCTAGCGGTATGAGCGACTAACAGGACAACACTGCACTGTTGAGCTAGCGGTATGAGAGACTAACAGGACAACACTCTACTCTTTAGCTAGCGTTATGAGCTACTAACAGAACAACACTGCACTGTTGAGCTAAAGGTATGAAGCTACAAACAGGACAACTTTGCACTCTTGTGTTAGCGGTACTGAATTACAGTAATCGCTGCACTCCTTCCATAACGGCGTTTATATCATTTCTCTGATGATTCATATTTTAATGTCACGCGGAATGGCAAAACAAATTGCATGCAGGAAGAATTCGTTTACACTCCTAGTTCCTGTTTTGCGCAGGCTGGCCGAGTTTTAAGACATTTATAGCGTCTACCACTACCACCACTACCATCACCACCACTCCCCGCTCCAAACATCTGTCATAACTTAGCATTCCAGTTTACAAACGTATGTTATTTCTTTTCTGCCTTTCACTTTAGGCTGTTTCATTCCAAAAATGGACGCTACAGCTCTGGTGTTTGTCATTATGTATTATTTCATTCCACCCGAACGCCTCACTACAGGCAGCACAGCTTGCCATGTTGTTCTACTACTGCAGCATCTCGCTTTACACCAGCAATGGTTAACGAATAGCGTAACCACATTTGCTTGAACATTACTGTGCCGAATTTCTTTACTAGCATAAACAGTCATATTTTAAGAACCAATTTCATATTCCTCTACTGTATAAATAATATTACAATTTATGGCCTTGTTTCGCTGTTCGTGACTGACCATAATGTGTTATTGCATATGAAATGATAGACCTACTGCACAAATGTGCACATCATGAAATACTGAAACCCAAAATGGCAACTTACATTATCAGTTATATCTAGCTGGCACAGAACTTATGTGTCCTTCTAATCCAAACCGATACAGAGTATTACAGTTCGTTATGACAGCCACAAGTAATGGGCGGTCATTAGTCGTGCAGAGAAAAGTACTCATCGGTAATGCAACACATAATTCCACCACAATAATGAGGTTTCCAAATCCACAAGTTTCTCATTTATTCCATTCTTGAAACTGATAATCTGTTAAATTTTGCTAATTATCCTAGCAATATATTGTAGAACGTGAGGAATAAGGCATTTTAATTATTTCTATAAATAAAGGCAGATTAACAACCGTCAAAAACACAACTCCATAAGAATAATAAGTTAAGCAGCTACGTGTTTCGACCCTCTAGGGGTCATCTTCAGGCTCATATTTGAAACATACCAGGAAACATACAGATCATGTGCGGAAGGGAGATCTCGCTTCTTACGGATTTTTGTTACAAGTCTGGACTTTACATATAATTTGATTTCAAGATTAAAATTGAAGATTAAGACGTAAGATTAAAATTAAATTGAAATTAATTTAGTGAAAGCAATTATTAAAATCTTCAGTTTTTTAAAATCAGCTGTTTTTAGTAGTGGAGTTTTACTGGTAGGTTTCACTAGTAAAGACTGTTATTTTTTAAAAACTGAATATTTTAATAACTGCTTTCACTAATTCAATGTCAATTTAAATTTAATCTTATAATTTTAAGCTCCAATTTTAATCTTGAAATCAAATTATGTGTAAATACTAGACTTGCAACCAAAACCTGCAAGAAGCAAGATTACCCTCCCGCCCATGTTCTGTATACTTCCTAGTATTTTTCAAATACCAGCCTGAAAATGATCCCTAGAAGGTCGAAATATGTATCTGGTTCACATATTACTTTAAAAAGTTGTCTTTGACGGTTATTAATGTACCTTTGTTTATTCTCCAACACAACGGGATGCATAAAGTTAAAATTCTTTCTATGTTTTTTAATTTAGTTTTAAAAGTAAATTCAAGTGGCCAAACATTTATGCAGTTGTAGCACGGTGTTTATGAATTTGTTCAGATTTTTATTTATTCTTGAATAAAAGTGACGTTGTCACTGAATTTGTTTTCCACTTTTGAGGTCTCCTGTTTTCTGTTTTATATAGAGTAAGGCTCGCAGGAATTTTACCCCCTTAAAACGTCAAAACTTAAAAGCTTTTCTTGTAAGTACGCTGATTTATGGGCTTTGGACTATATTCTGCTGAGAGGAACTGAATTATTTAACAGGCGATAATTTAGACATTTATTTTCCCTAGACTAGCCTAAGTGCTATAACGTTGTTCGTGGTCAGTGTGTGAAAAAAACAGAAGTTCGATAAAAAGAAAATGTAGTTACATGCAAGATTAAGCACTGAAGTTACTTCATAACGAAGAACGTAATTAAAAATGCAGGTAGGAAAATTCTTTTGGTGCTCATTTTATTTATTTTTTTTATCAACCTTGTAACTTTAACATCCTTTACCTTTTTTCTTACAGCTTATCACGAGATAATGAACAGGCCTACAGAGACTTCAGTAATTTACGCCTTGGGGCACGTAATATTTGGCGACGAAAATAGCTCAGTATGTGTTATGTTACGTGCTCATGTAAAGTACGGAAGTATAAAATTTACGCGAAATTAAAATAATTGAATTCTAATTAATGATAAGTTTTATGAATAACAGTACTTTAAAAAAACTCTTTCCAGAAAAAATTGAAACTAATTTAACAGGATGTAATTACTTATAGATCAAGATGAAAAATATCATAAATACATATGAACAAATTACAAATTCGTAAGAACAAAAGTAAAACAATGTAATAATACGATTTCCAAAGAATAATTAATTATTTCCCAAAATTATTATCGAAGAGTGATGGCGATTTACTTGTATGATGACCGTCACTTTTAGGGATGACCTACGAAGGTCAAGTTTTTTAACTGCTTAACCCTTGCATATGGAACCAATAGCTTGTCCCAAAACTTCGGTAACAAATTAAAATTCTCAAAAACTCGAAGGAGCAGAGTTCTTCTTGAAAAGCTAACATTTCCGCAACCAGTGAAGAAAGTCTCCACATTTTATGGAAAATGAACTTTCATTTCCTCGTTCACGAAAGGCCGCTACCTACCCCTATTAGTCAGATAAATCCAGTCTATGGCCCTGCATCCCACCTATTGAATATACATTCTATTATTATCTTTCCATCTACGCCTTGGTTTTCCAAATGGTTCCTTTCCTCAAGTTTTCACACCAAAATCCTGTATGCACCTGTCCTTTCCCCATACGTGCTACATGCCTTGCCTATCTCATTCTTCTTAATTTTATTACCCAAAAAGTATTTGGTGAACTCAAATCATAAAGCTCTTCGTTATGTAGTCCAATATTCTATGCTGCGTAATGTCCCAGAAGAGCGCAGATCTCGTTTACACGGAGGCGGATGCCTGAAGTCGCGCGTCCTCTTTTTGTTCATCATGTCACACGATTTCAAACTTCGACGCAATAGACTTCACATTCAAAAAGAAAGTGTCATAACTTAGCTAATTTCAGCATTCATTGCATCTGTGTGTTCTGAGGTTTAACCGAGGTACATATTGCTTCATATCTGTAATATCTTGTAGAGTTTCTGACATAAGAGGATAAAACCCACGTCTTTTGCACCGTATCTGCGCGCCATTATGACTGATAACCTTACATGTGCTCTACAATCCTGGAACACTGATAATTAAGAGGAGGGGGAATAGAAATCTGTTCCGAATTATTTCCGTGACTTTCGTGCATCACGTGAATTTTTCTCCGCCTGTTACCCCCGCTACGGCCCCCCCCCCCTCTTCGGGAATGATTCAACTCCAGTTCCTTATTAATTCCGCCGACTAAAAATACTTCACACTGCCACTGCCTTGCGACTCCGGGGAATCAATAGCAGAATTCACGACGTTCGAGTAAAGCTGTTACTCAGTATGCAACGCCGAGTGCCGCGTCGGATGGAGTTTTAGTACAGTTAGCGGCAGAACCTCAGACCAGAGCGCTGAAACAAGGCATCTTGCGTTGAGTGTCACTTTCTGCAGTTTGTCCCGCAAGGACTGAATTAAACAACTTCACAAAGCAGATTGAAAAGCTAACAGTTGCTCAGCTAATTAAGAAATTACAGTACATTATGTATTCTGCTGTTTCCTCACCGTAATAACAAGAGCATGACATTACTTCACATTTTAAAGCAGCTGCTGCTTGATGTGAAAAAGTAACAGACTTGAAAGTTTTCGGAAAGGTAAATACTGGAAATCGTATTATTTGACAGCGTTTATCTAGTTAAGAACAGGAGTTACTACGTTTATCTGCTAATTTCCTAAATGTAACCTTCTGCATAAATTTTGTGTCAATTTTAAGAAGGGCTGGACTGCAAAATTGGGTTTTGATTGTGAAAAAAACGGCTTATAGCGATGCATGATATAAGAGACAACAGAAAATACAGTGTCTTCAAAACGCACATTGGCTAAGTAACAGGGTATTTGACTACACATTCACAAGCCACCGATAAATACTGTTTTTTTTTCGCTACGAACCTTCCCGTTATTTCAGACATTTAGGTTGGAGACTGAATCTGTAAAGGTCTTAAAAACTCTTGAGTACTGAGTTTCTCATGGCGTTGCTTACGGATAGCACTGTACTGTTGGGGGGGGGGGGGGGTACGCC
>Ga0123352_10015046_pt1 | contig 12322 bp, 7 predicted proteins | sample TergutLab28metaG_FD_89700 | JGI IMG/M metagenome (GOLD analysis project Ga0123352, IMG submission 89700) | Labiotermes labralis P1 segment gut microbial communities from Petit-Saut dam, French Guiana - Lab288 P1 | ecosystem: Host-associated > Arthropoda: Insects > Digestive system > Gut ... | reverse complement strand
TCCTTAGGGTTACAAGCACTATACATGAGAAAGCCCAGCGGTGACGTAACATGGCTGACTGCGCAAAGCGTCACGCAGGCACAGTGAACACTGCATTCACTCTCAAGGACGCTAGCATTGTCAGGTGACGTATCAGCTGTGCAGGTTGCAGTATTTGGAACCGCAAGAAGCCCCCACTTTTCTCTGGCCATTATCTCCGTAACCGTTCAACTTTGGATATAGGTGTTTTGATTTTATATCGGTATACTTTAACACAAGGAGCACCCTCCCGAAGTCTGGGATATTCCTCCTGGGACACTGTATATGCACGTGTGTGTGTCCTGTGTACTTGTTTCTGCTTGTAGCTTGCTGTTTGCTATAGTATTATTCCACAGTAGATCTTCGCTTGTAGTTACGAATGCATGGAAGAGAACACTTTGCTACATACATAACCTCTTACGAATTCTCTAACAAGCATTTTACAAATGATTTTAATTATCTCTCGCGCAACGTTAGAGAAAAATGCATGGACATACTTCTGGGAAAATAAATTACTCTTTTTCATTAAATACCTCTCTGCGAAATGAATTTTTGTCTGATACACTTTATTACAGGCTTTCTGTAACGTTGTACGTGAGAATGCTAGCTAATATAGCGCACGGAAAGAGTTGGTTTAGGGATGATAATTTTAGGGGATGGAGGATGTGTTTAGTTAAGACCAACCCTTATGACGACCTACCTCTCTACACTTACGTTTCCGAGCATATTGGCTCAAGTGGTAACGCTCCTTCTTACTTGTATTTTGAAGTTGCTTTGTAAAATACGCGAAACGAAGCGCCTAGGGCCTTATTGGAGGTAATATCCAGGAATCTTCGTGGGGCTGCCGAAGAAATTCACAAAAATTCTCAGTCAAGATTGTTAGCGTCCTGCCGAGATTCTAACCCCTTCCTTTCACATCCTGTATGTACATATTGCACATTTAATCCTAAATAATAAATAATATATGCTCCAGTAATTAATTTCCGGGACGGATTCTGTCGCATAAGTATCGTTCAGCGCATAAATGAACTGTAGCCGATTTCCGTTAGTTGTGGGCGCTGGGGATTAGTTAAAAGAAAGGTCTAGCTCTGTTCATCCGTAGCAGCTCCCGCGTAAGCTGTTTTTCTTTGTTATCGTTTTGAGCGAACACCAATTAATTTTTTTAACTCGAAACAGGGAAACAGCTACGGAAATACACGAATGCTGAGATGTGTTTATGCAAATGAAACCGTGCCTCATACCTATGTCTTGGTGTGGTTGAAGATTCAGAGAAGGACGTCAAGACCTGGAAGATGATTCAAAGAGCGGGCGGCCGTGAACTTTTGAAATTCAGAAACATTAGCGATATTTGTGAGCCAGTAGAGGCCAGAGACCTCGAATGACCCTAAACTCGACGCATGATCAACTGCATATTAACAGAGGGACGATTCATCAGGTTATTCCTGAGGATTTGTGAAAGAGTGTGATATGTGCGAAGCCTGTTTCACAGTCTCACGGTTGACCCTGGCCAGTTAATCAGACACTCACCTGATCTCACGCCAGCCGACGTCCTCTAGTCCGTAAAGTGAAAGCTTCCTCAAACGTCACGTTTGAGGAAGCTTGCTCCCCAGGTAGTATGATCTGTACCAGAGGCTGCAACTACAGTTTTATGATGATGGGCGCGATGGACGCCCGAAACATGTACAGTAATTTAGCAGTAAATAAATATCTGCATACTGTTGCATCTCGTTGGATTTCTTCAACCTAGAATTACGATGCACGGAACCACGAATATAAAATTCTACCAGGAAGTTACCCTTAGTATTTATTCTTCTCAGATGCATGAAGTGGGCCATGAAATATTCTTGCCCCAAAGCTACAGTCTTTGGCAGACTGACATAGCGACAGAAAAGTGATGGAAAGAGGTCTGTAATGTTTCGTGTTTTGTAGTAATATCTGGAAAGTAGAAGATGTGCGCATTTGTTTTAAACTAAGAAGTAGGCGTGCGTTGATGTTATGACTTATTCAGAACTGAATTAAATTAAAACTAAAAAAATAAAAATCTTTTGTTGAATTTTCGACGGACATTATGCTGTTATCAGGTAAGAACGGCTCAAAAGACAGCGTGTTTTCTGGCATTCCTGTGTTATTCCAGTTGTTTAATGGCTTTATGTGAATATGTGGAGCCACAGCCATATCACTGCTGTGGTGAGCCCTCGAACTCGTACTCGTTACAAATAACCGTCTTTGTCCGTCCCACAACCTGCCTCCACACTCGTGTGTGTTAATGAAGTGACAGAAGTTCTACTATGCTTCCTCATTGCTCTTCATGTTGAATTTTCAAGAGAGATGCCACAAATTAGTGTTTTTAAACATTTATTGTTCGATGTGCTTTGAAGGACCTTCTCTTATTTTCTGAAGAGAGACTGACGTTGCGGAATTATCACATCCTTGTCCGATCGCCTTATTTCCTTATCACTTTACGCAAGATAAGTCTATACTTATAAATATGATAAAATTTCACAATTATGTCAAAGGGCTGTCATCATGAATTGTTCAGATATATTATTAAAATTACTCTAATTTGAGAAATATTTTATATAACTCTATAATTCAGATACCAGTTATTAAATTTTAACCATTTTATATGTAGGAATGACCACTTGGAAGACCCAAGCGTATATTAGAGTATAATATTAAAATGGATCTTCAAGAAGTGGGAGAGGGCGTATGAACTATATTGATCTGGCTCAGAATACGGAGAGTTGGCGAGCTCTTGTGAATACGGTAACGAACCTTCAGGTTCCATAAAATGCGAAGAATTTCTTGACCTGTTAGATTCTCAGGAAGGACTCTGCTCTATTGTTTTCGAGTTGTACGTAGCCATAAATTGCTTTTCCTCTGTATGTGATTGTTACTACAGCCTGAAGATGACTTAATGTATGTTGTGCCGAAACATGTTCTGCACATTTTATGACAGAAAAGTAATTTTTTACTAAATATTTGTATTTCGTCGGTCTTTATCACTTTATTGTGCATGTAAAGCACAATGGGATATCCCATATTAAAATTAAAGAAGACAGGCCTTGTACGTGTAATGTAACACTGAGGCGCTTTCGCGTAACAACTGTTTCCTCGGAAAAGCAGTAAGTATTAAATACTGTGAGTGTGTGTCTGTATCCTGGGCTTAGTTATCGCATCTTTTCTGTTCCGTATTACATTACAATCCATGGCCTAACTGACTGTACCATATTCTTCTACATTATCTCATAAACGGCACGATTTTAGGAGAAACTGTACTGAACGTAAAACTTGTGTTTTGATTTTTTCTTTTAAACTTTTCTCATTCTGACAATAATTCGGCGAGATATTATCGTAAACTTACATAGGTATTTATGTAGAAATCCGTTGTGCTTGTCATTTTTTAATGAAACTTGAATTTTGTCGACAGATTTTTTAAAAATTCTCAAATATCGAATTTCATGAACATGCGTCCATTGGGAACCGAATTGTTCCATGCGGACGGACAGACAAGACGTAGCCAATAGTCGCTTTTTCTCAATTTTGCGAATGATCCTGAAGAAACAAAACAGATGGTTTTGCAGTGTCTCTTGAGATCCGTTATACTGATTTAGGGGTCAAATGTTTTGTCGGAAGCCCATGCGCAACGATCGAACATACCAGAATTTTTAAGCTATGAATATATTTCCTAACTCTATGTGCTTTGCATGGTTATAGCTCTTCTGTTTTAGAATGTCCTTCAGATCTTTCCCTTCACTAGCTTATAGAAATGTGGATATCGCATGACCTTATAAACTCGAAATTGTAAGAGTTTCTATATAAAGATTGTACCACAATTCTATCTATTGCTGTTTTATTGAGAACAAGGCGTGCAGGCCTTACAATCAGCAGGTAAAATCTTGCAGTATTGATTTCAATAACAGGAAAGCGTACATGCCGTAAATGCAGCAATGTAAATAATTCCAACCTCGAAACTGTTTGGGAACCTAAAGTATGACAAAAGTATTGAATGCTGACCTACTTCTCTCTTCGATTATTTTATCCCTCTATATCATTTATTAATTTTAAAGGATACAACTTCGTGCGCGAGAGTTTAATGTCCCAACTTCTTTTTAAAATGTCAACATATTGACCCCAGGCCCCGGAGACAATCTGATCTTTCTGAGTTTTGTTGTTTTTTCCGCCACCGAGTGCAGTACACGGATATGGCTTTCAATTAGGCCACGACCTGCATCCTTCATATCCGTAATAAGCATTCATGATCAGGACCCGCAGTAGCTCAGTTAGTACAGTGACCACACAACTTGGTGGAAGAGAGTATTTTCGGTTTTTGATTTACGGGCACCAACAGTTACGGAAATCTCCATGGCATGCCATAGATCGACCCTGGGGTCCAATCATTCTCTCCATTGGAGTCCGGGGTCATCAGCTATAAAGCGGCCGGAGGGTAAATCTGGCAGCTCACTTTCGCCTAGTGCATCATACATCTTCATGGCATGCTGCTAGTTTCATTGCATGGATAACGTAACTCTTGAAGAATTCTGTCAGGGACGAGTCACCGTGTCGTCTGGTACAAATATGACAATATTTTGGAGAAAATTGTTGCCTTAATATTCAAAATGCGACAGAGCTATCAGATGTAAAGCGGTAATATTACTATCATTCGGCAGGTACCCTGTTCGAATCTTGGTCATGTTACCGAGAAGTCTGACCGAGAATTTTTGTAGCTTTCCCCAGTGGCTGCGTGCAAATACTAATCTGAATACATTATATGGTGCAAATAGGAGACATGAATGAACGATGAATGAAAAAGTCCGTAGAGGAAATACGAGCAGTAAACTCCGTGGAGTGGAGTACTTTCTGGGAGCTCGTGCCCTTTTAGCCGGCTAAGGATTTATCCGCCTTTGTGTTAGTTAAAATTTGCGTCACTCTCTTCAAAAGAGCCAGAGACTGTATCTTGGGCCATTTGAATACAGTTATTTCCCATTCTATATTTTTAAGACACATTTTAATCAGTTAATATATTTCTATGTATGCCTAGGTTTCCCTAGATGTCTTTTCGATTAATTTTCCGTGATTAGTGCCTAGTTTTATATATGATGTTAACATTGAGAGGGAAGGAACTAGAATATTAAGGAACTCTTATTGGCCCCTCGATAAATCTGTTACCGTGTCTTCAAAAATATCTCTTCATTCTCAGTCCGTTAATGATAAAGCTAAACCATCAGCAACCTAACGACCGCTGTTCAAAACACCAGTTCTGGCCTCTTTATTTAAACTTATTTTCCACCTTCGTTTTTTTAGAAACTTAAGTGTTGAAAATTCTCCAACTCCTGAAAGTAGTAAGCTTATCCTTACGTGGAAAATCTCATTGTGATATTTACACGGTAAATTAAGAACTCAAAAGAGCCAATCACAATTGCTTTTGATGGTATTTTGCTATATAATTTATTGCAACGTGTTCCGGTTTATTTAGAAACCCACCGTAGGCAATGTGAATATTAAAATTTTTCATACACACAACATTAAAATTTTTTTTTTGTGTGTAGTTGAGATCTCAACCTTTACGATACTATGGGTGTTTTCGGAGCCAAAAGTAAAAAGCAGCCATGAGATAAAATATATTAAGACCATTATTCCCTACTCCCTTGTGAAAAAGTAGAATCTTCTGTGCTAAATGGGCCTCAAAGGGTACAATTTCGTGTTAAATTGGAATAGAATCCAATTTGTAGAATTTTAATTTCCATACATAGTTATTTCCCCTTTTTCTTTCTTGTATACCTAGTTAATGGTACTTGTAGTGTAATGGAACGCATGTATAGTGTAACCCTCATAACTGCTAGACCACCCTTTACTTTCAACGTAGGAACTGTACACGGTGAATGTAAAGAGGTACGTTTGGACACAAGAGCATCCTTACATTTTACCTTTTTTAACAAAACCGGCATTTTGTGTGACATTACTTCACGCGAGTCATAATTCCACCAATCGCAGCCTCGTTGGTAGAGAACAAGCTGGGCAGTGTACGTATGACCTAACATTGAGGCGCGTTCGCGTAACCATTGTTGCCGTGGAAAAGCAGTAAGTATTACATATTCTGAGTGTGTGTCTGCAGCCTCAGTTATCCAACGTGCAAAACGCATGCCCCTTTTTATATTGTTATCTATGGCTTGTCCGACCGTACCGTATTTTTTTTACATTATCTCATTAATTACACGATTTTCGGGGGGAAAAAAACTTATTGAACGAAAATGTTTTTTGATCTTCTGTACAACTCTGTCTGAAACATTTCTCATTCTACGAAGAATTCAGCAAGATATTATCATAAATGTACATAAGTTTTCAATTTCAGTACCCCGCTATTCTTGTCAGATTTTACTGAAACTTGAATTTTCTCCACACATTTTCGAGCAGTATTCAAATTCCAGTTTCGTGAGAAATCCGTCCTGTGGGGGCCGAGTTGTTCCATGCGAATGGACACATACACACAGACGGACAAATATGGCGAACCTAATAGTCTCTATGCGGAATATAGCGAACGAACCTAAAAACCAATTCAAGGCTTCCACTGTTATGGGTAAAACCGCATGGCTTTCGCCTTTTTGTCCCTAGGAAAGAGAGTGAAATGAGTTGAGGAAGAAACAAGGTTCTTAATGGATAGCTTGTTCCTATCTGACGTTACGGGCTGCTTGAAATTAACTTAACAATGGTCTTGCCATAACAGCGAATGCGTTACCGTGCCGACCGCATCAAACTAATGAAAGTGCCTTGGGATATCCGAAACCTTTGTACATAGAGACGTCACGCAACGAAATGAAACACACGCTTCCATGCTGATGTAGTCAACAAATAACTAGAGTATCGACATACGGAGTAACTGTGTATTTATCTGTAGTAAATAATATACATCGGTCAGCAGGCCGGAGAGGGGAGATGAAATTCCGGGAATGATTGTACTGTTCGGTTTAGATTCTCCTGTTTCCATCCTCTAAGTGGGGTAAAGATTAATGCAGTACCCAGAAAACTAACTTTACCTGCTGTGTCGATGAAAATGAGTTATTTTATGCTGACAAAATGTTCCCTTGGTTTCTAATACGTAGGTGTACCTACTTACACACACACATACATTCATTCATACACACATACCTGACGTTGCATATATATATATATATATATATATATATATAACGTCGTATTAACTGTTAGTATTAATCAGAGTAAAAAGTTCAAAACTGTACCGTGTGAAGAATAAAGGTGAACGTAATTTACTGTTGGAGTGCAGAAAGGATTAGGAATTTCAGCGGGCTTTTCCAGTACAGATGAAATATTTTTCAACTAAACTCTCACTCGAAGATAAATCAGCTGTGTGGTCCTCAAGATGAAGATTCACAACACATGACTCTGCATTGAATTCCAACGGTATATTCAACTAATATCATTTCATATACTTATGGCTGTCCCGTCTCTCACGATGAGGGAATCTCAGAGGTTGAGGGTCCCAATGATAGCCTTCAGGGTTTTGACATCGTGGAGGACCATTGATTTATTCCGAAATTTCGCTGGAACGTGCTACTTTCATCTTTAGGGTTAATGAATTAGGCGAAGAAAAAGTATGTCGATTATATGGGAAGGTTTTACAGAATGCAATCCGTAATCATCAGGAACCCCATCCCAGTGGCCGCGGGGTCCAACGCTAGGATCTGCGGCCGCTCGCTTCTTGGGATTGCGGGTTCGAATCTCGCCGGGGGAATTTGTGTCTGTCTCTTGTGAGATTTGTGTTTTACCAGGTAGAGTTCTCTGCGACAGGCTGATCACTCGTGTAGAGGAATCCTACCGAGTGTGGTGTGTCGGGGAATGATGGTGAAGCCTCGAAAATTAGGAGGCCGTGGTCCACTGGGGCTGTTGCGCCGTGGGGAGAAAACATTGTGACGGAAAGCGAAGAGGGGCTAGATTTGCCTCGGTGTAAGATCTCTCTTGTCTGTAACTCTGATCAGCCACGGTATTGCAACCTTCCTGCTTAATCGATCCATTTTAGGTGCTTTCGCGAAATTGCGAAAAGCGACTATTAGCTTCTTCATGCCTGTTCCTTCTCTCTGCTTGTCCGTCGGTCCGCATGGAACAACTCTGCTCCCACTGAACGGATATCAATGAAATTTGACATTTGAGTATTTTTGGAAACTCTGTTGGGAATACTGCAGTGTCATTAAAATCTGAAAAGAATAAAGGTTACTTTACTTGCATACCAATATACATTTTTGATCGTATCTCTGTCAGTTTTTCTTAACATGAGAAAGGTTCCAAGTAAAAGTTATAAAAACAATCAAAACACGCATTTGGTGTTCCAAATTTTTTTTCTCGAAAATCGTACCTTTTATGAGATAATGTGGAAAAATATTGTAGAGCCGGGCAGGCCACAGATGACAAAGTAATACGGCACATGCGTATTGCATGCTGGGTAGTTGGGGCTACAAATACACTCTCAGAATATGTAACAGTTATTGCTCTTCCACTGTAACAAAGATTGCACGAACGCACGTCACAGTTACGTTACAATACATTGCCTGTCTTGTCTTCTGTGAATCACATAATCATCCACTGAAATTAATTCATTCGTCTTGAATGTGGAGACAACATAATGTGTAATCTTTTCATGAATAAGTAAGCGTGTCAGCTTTTGCCAACAGTAACCGACACATGATCAATAAACTTGACCTCTTTCATGTGACAGTATATTGACTACTCATGTGCAGGTCATATCGCCGATCGGACACGCGTTAGCCTCTTGAAGTTTTCATACATATGCTACGGTGCTTTGTTTTTTTAATTTTTAATCTTTTCCTTCTCTTTGACGTCAGCACTGTAAAAAGTTCTTTGCATTGTTAAGAACAAAAATACCATATCCTGTGCTGACGTCTTTTGAGTATCGACTGCTGATCGTATTTAGAGCTCTGAAGTAGTCAAACGCGCGAAGCCGAGAGGTGAGTCATTAAATATAAATTAAAGGCTTTTCCAGTAATAGAGGACATTTCTGAAGGGTTGTGACGACGGAATATCGCACTTAGGATTGCTTGCTTCTTGAACTTGTTTGTCTTCTATCGCACAGAAAAGTACACAACTTTTCGGAGAATGGATCTGTTCCCATCCTCAGTCCAAAAGTTAGGGAGGCACTACACATTTGAAACCGATAGAAACGGCTATTCGTAGTCCCTTATAGAAGGCATAGTTTATACTTTTATGGAATGATAGGTGACTAATTGAAGTCCAGAAGCCGAGTAATTGTGAGTAGAGGGCGTTTGATTTACTGAAATGGATTTTAATCGTTAAATGCGAAGAAAGTAGTACGTATATATAGCCAATTATATGGCTGTGCGACACATTGTTATTTTGTCTCAGTTACTCATTTTCTAAACCCAGTAATGTTCGGCTGCCCTTTGATTCTGAGGGCAAGGACCTCTGTTCTTAAAGTGACTAACGTGTGTGACTGAACTGCGATGAAGCAACGTTTTGAGGTAGGCGATTTAAGTAATTTTTCAAAATAGGACACTAAAATATACTATGCAGGAAATATTTGAGAAATACGTTACTTTTAGTAAGACTGTTTTAACAGGAATGAAAAGTTGGTGCTACGAGAAGTACGAGTGTATACATATGTTTGTTTATCGTAATTTGGCAAGACGTGTAACTGGAAAATGTGGTTTGTGTGACGCTGTACGTATAGTTAGAATTGTTCCTGTAACATTGGCTAAGCAAAACTGTGATATTACTTTCGAATATATGGAAAAAAAAGTATTTTATCTGCCAACTCGCATCACTCTTCATTTGAACATTTTCCCGTCAAGACAGACAGCTCGGCATTCACCGTTATTCCAGTTTGCCATGAGCTGGAGTCCACGCATTTTAGATTAGTATGTAAAAATATAGTTGACCCTGTCGATGCCGTTAAAGCATCGGGGGGGGGGGGGGTGTAGAGTTATAGCTCCACACATTCTTAATCTCGGCAATGGATGGATATCAGTGGTCATCTTCAGGCCCCGACCGATCTATCTCTGAGAAAGAACCTCGGTACACATTGGATAGGAGGCTGGGTGGGTCTCAGAGATGGTCTGAACGGTCTGGAAAAGGGGAAATCCTTTGGTCCTGCAGCAGTTAATATTTGTTACCGCATTTAAAGAGCGCGCTGGAAATGTTTTTCAGTAGCTCGCAGACACGCGTCACACCCACAAGATACGTTGTTTATCGCTCACCGAATATCTTTATGTTTAATGAATCGATGGGAGGTAAAAGGTGACAATTGTAAAATGTGTTTGTAAAAAATATTTAAAAATACAGCATGGTTCAAAAAGATTGACTCAATTTGTACATATATATTTCCTGAACTATAGAAGGTATATGAATGATCTACGTAACATTTGAAAGAGAAGATCCTAAATTTTCAATTACCACCGCTAGAGCGCTCGCCTAGCGCACAGCCTTGCAGCAGCGTCAGTTGAGAGCAAAATGGCTACTATGCAGCACAAGATTTTTTTGCGTTCTTGAGTTCATTAAAACTGAGTCGGCGACTGCTGTGCAGCGTGCATTTCGTCTTCGTTTCAGCATTCAACCTCCAATGAGGAAGAGCATTTGTCGATGGAATCACCAATTTGAGCAAATAGGCTGTCTGTTTAAAGGCAAAAGCTCCGGCCGACCACGTGTATCAGGGGAGAACGTGAGACGAATTCAAGAGAGTTTTGAGCGTAGCCCACTCAAGTCAACCCGTAGAGCGAGAAGAGAACTTGGAATACCGCAACCTACTGTCTGGCGTGTGTTGAGGCGCTGTTTACTGTTCAATTGAGTCCATCTTTTTGAATCATCCTGTATATTGTTTAGTCTGTAACTCGAATATTTCTGGTTTTCTGATGTAAATTTTGTGACACGCGACTTTAGTTTAAGGACCGTTTAAAGCGACATAAACTGGGTAATTTTTGCTTTAAAATCAATATCTGTATTTGTTGTCATGACAAACACAAAACTTACTTTAAGAGGCAGAATGAGCAGTTGTCAGTGTGACAGCGATAAAAATGTGGGTAAGTAGAGGCATGGCTTCATTCACCTTTAACGTGGAGCTAGATGGAAGTGAGTGACAGGATTCACGATCCTGTCACTTCATCCCCGGGAAAGAGCCCCTGGTACTCAACGACAGCAAGGATGTGTTGGCCCCAGACAGGTCTTGGCGGTTTGAGTGTAGATAAAATCTCTTACACTTACCGGTCATCACTAGTCACTCTACAGTCACTATACTAACTATGCAACCTGACTGTTTGGACATCTGAGATTTAAACAAGACAGGCAATGTACGTAGTATAAAATAACACTGAGGTGCATTCGTGCAACCATTGTTGCAGCGGAAAAGCCATAAATATTACATATTCTGAGAGTATATTTGTAGCCTTAAGTATCCAGAATGCAATGCGCCGTATTATATTGTTTTTTGTGGCCTGCTCGACTGTACAATATTTTTCCACATTATCTCATAAGTGGCACGATTTTCGAAAAGGGGTTTTGAACATGAAATGTGTTTCGATTTTCCCTACAACTTTTGTCTGAAACATTTCTCATTCTGAGAAGAATTGAGATAGATATGATCAAAAGTGTTTATTGGTCTTCATGTAAAGTACCCATTATTCTTATAAGATTTTAATGAAACTTGAATTTTCTCGACAAAGGTCCGAAAAGTATTCAAGTATAAAAGTTTATGGAAATTCGTCCAGTGGGGGCCGAGATGTTCTATGTGGACGGACGGACGGACATACAGACATGAGGAAGCTAGTAGTCGCTTTTCGCAATTTTTACTCGTACTATCGACCTCCATACAGAGATTGATTATTTCTATCATTTTTTAGTTTTCTCTCACTGTCAGGTTTACGGTTTTTTGATACGACAACAATCATTTTTGTGTTGTTTCTCCATCATGGGCAAGACAGTTCACTGAAACGTCAAACAGATCCCTCGAAAAGCGTGTGTTTGTGATTCCTTTTTTTTTTAAAAAACAGTTTCCGAAGCACTTTAGACGTCACAAGCCAGTACTTACCGCCTTGTGTATGAATAGCCTGTCACTCTTTCTACTCCTTACGAATTTCTGTATCATCCTTCCTGTGGAACCATTTCTAAGAAACGAGAATTATATGATGTATAACAGCTTACGTACTTACTTACTTACTCCATGGTGCAGAGTCTTTCTTGAGAAGCTAACTGGTTTGCAGCTAGTCAAGAAATTCCCCGCATTTCACGGAACCCGAAGGTTCATTACCGCACTCACAAGCGTCCG
>Ga0123352_10015043_pt1 | contig 12323 bp, 16 predicted proteins | sample TergutLab28metaG_FD_89700 | JGI IMG/M metagenome (GOLD analysis project Ga0123352, IMG submission 89700) | Labiotermes labralis P1 segment gut microbial communities from Petit-Saut dam, French Guiana - Lab288 P1 | ecosystem: Host-associated > Arthropoda: Insects > Digestive system > Gut ... | reverse complement strand
GTATACTTCGATTGTTCCATTGCTTTCTCTACAGTCGCTTTTGTCTCGCAGCTTAAGTTTAACTGGGATTGATTCGCAATGGAACCTTTTTTATCTCTTGGGCATTTCATTTTACAACTTACCAGTTTTCATTCTGTCACAAAAGTCTCAGCCGTCTCCTACGGCTTCAGGCCCTTTGTGAGCTTACTGCAGGAGCGAATCAGCTTCAAGCCTAGCTTCGCAAGGTCTTGCGGTCGCCGATTCTACGCAGGCGGGCAAAGCCCGCCTTGCTGAAAAAATCTGCGACGCTAAAACCCAAAATACATTATTATTACTTCATTTGGTAAAACCTCAATTAAAAAAGAGGATTAACAATGTGGCAACCCTTTTATCTGCAATGCTATAGTTTTTTATAGTGAGTTGACTTCTAAATGCCCACACGAAATGTGAAGGCGTTTAGAAGTTAAACGAACGACCCTGTAGCGAGACACCGAAGGTGTCGAGCTGCAGGAGGATTGCAAAGTAAGCAGTCTATTCGCAGCTCGTAGGCTCACCGTCACTCATAAATACAGCACACATTAGCGTTGTACCTATCTTAAAACCAGAAGTAAAAGCGTCCACTTGCTCAAAGCTTTGGGACATTGGGGTAGCTTTTCTCACTATATATCCCCATGCTAAAAGCATAAAAACGCCTAGTATATCGTGATATACTAGGCGCAGAGCATTTATTGGTTTTTACTGCACATCATCATAATCTTTTACTACAGAAAAAAGAGGAATATCATCGTCGGTACCTATTTGGTCTATGAGAAGGATGTATTCAGATACTATCATTACAACTTGTATAATTTTGCGCCCTTAAATAATAACGTCCATTTATTACCACGGCTATGACTTTATTTCTTTGCCTTTTGGGGTGCAACCCTGGTTTGATTGCATTCCCTCAAGCTTTTAGCAAAACTCTCAAGGTTGTTTTCACACGGATTTGCCATAGGGACCGTTCTAGCCACCAATAATTACGAATAAAATATCAATGACGTGTACACTTACTCCGGAGGTCGATGAATGGTAGCAAAAAAAATCGGTAAGGGCATAGTACAAAGCACATTAATATTAACAGTGGCCAGCCTTATAAACAGATTACTTGGATTTGGCTATAGAATATATATGTCAAACATTTTAGGCCCTGAGGGCATGGGTATGTTCCAGCTAATAATGCCCATATATGCCCTCGCTTGGAGTATATCTTGCTCAGGGCTTACTACGAGCGTGTCTAAGCTAGTAGCTAGCGAAAAGGCAAAAGGCCAATATGGAAATATGGGGCGAATTTTAAAACAGGCCCTTGTGATAAGCACAGTTTTAGGCTTTTTGCTAAGTGCCATTTTATTTTTCTTCTCAAATACTATAGCAATGCAAATGTTTGGAGATGACAGACTTTCGATGTCCCTAAAAATACTGTCTCTAAGCTTTCCGTTCATGGCGGCAGGTTCATGTGTGCGCGGTTATTTTATGGGGCTTCAAGAAACTGTAATACCGGCTATAAGCCAAGTCTTTGAGCAATGCGTGCGCATGGCTGTTATTTTTCTTCTAGCCGGGGCAATGATGCCACTCGGGCTTGCTTATGCAACTGCCGCCGCAATGCTTGGCATATTTGCAGGTGAGGTTTTATCCTTTGTTTTTGTGCTTGCATCCTATAAAGGCTATAAGCGGAAGTGGAAGCACTTTAAAAAGCCCACGCTTTCTTCAAGGGATTCGTTATATATGTTGGGAGCAATGGCACTACCTTTAACATTTAACCGCATTAGCGGGTCACTGCTTTCTGCTTTTGAGAACATAATGTTGCCAAGAAGGCTAGTTGATTTTGGCATGACAAATAGCGAAGCACTGAGCGAGTTTGGAAAGCTTACCGGCATGGCAATGCCTCTCGTACAGTTTTTATCGGCGCTTTTGGTTTCTTTGTCGATATCTTTGGTGCCGGCGGTTTCTGAGGCTATGACTATGAAGAATTTTACGAAAATCAGTAATACAGTCTCTAAAGTCATGCTCTTCACTACAATAACGGGCATAGGATCGGCTGGGGTTTTTATAATGCTTGCAAATGAGCTTGGCCAGATAATCTATAACCAAAATATTGCGCATATACTTATACTGCTTGGCATAATGTGTCCGTTTTTGTATATGCAAACGACGCTATCGGGGATTTTAAACGGGCTGGGGGAGCAAGTTTTTATATTTAGAAATGCTCTTATTTCATCGGCGATTTCAATAGCTTTCATAATGCTTATAGTGCCGAGGATGGGGCTTAATGGCTATATACTCGGCAGCTTTGTCGGACTCGTTATTATTTGCGCGCTTAGCCTTAATAAAATTCGAGTAGCTACCCATATAAAAATTAATATGCTGGACTGGTTTGTAAAGCCTATTTTAAGCTCTGTGCTTACAGTGCTTGTGATTCGGCTTTTGAAGGCTCAAGTTTTTGAGATTTTGGGAGGTGCCTTTGGGCTTGCGGTGGTTTTAATGCTAACGGGGCTTATGTATATGGCATTGATTGTTATTACGGGATGTTTTAGTAGAGAGGATATGAAGGCGATATTGAACAGGCGATAGATTGTCGTTAAAAGGTGCAGCCACTTCGATATTTCGCCTTTTAACGATGGACTTAAGGAAAAAATCGACTTGATGCTTCGCATCTGGCCGTCGATTATCCGCAAAGTGGTCGAAGGAGCCGGATGAAGTATCCGGCGGCACGCATTGACTTACGCACATGTTCCTGGTGCGTAAGTCAATGCCGTTTTTCGCCGAAGGCAAAAAATTCAGAGCCCACCTTGCGGATAAAAGTCTGCGACGCCGAAAGAAGTTGCGTGCTTGTTGTATAATTGCGTAAACCCCGACAGGTACATACTCCTTGCGGATTTTAATCTGCGATGCTAAAATAACATGTGATACCATTTCAGCATAAAAAGCCTTATCGCTACATAACAATAGAATAGGACAAACCAGCAATTCTAACAGGGGGGACAAAAGGCTATGAAAATTACAATCAGCTTAATAGTAATCATCATGTTGCTTACGCTTACGGGCTGTTCAAATGGTTATGGGGCCGGGGAAAATGAAGAGACGGGGAGCCAAATCCCTGTACTTGTTGAAGAGGCGAGGGGTGAGGAAACCAGTGCGCCCGAAGAGGTCGTAGCGCCCGAGAAATCTAATGAAGCGGCCCAGACAATAGGCGACGATACGCCTATAAGCCGAGCTCTGGCAGTAAGAATGGCTGTGCTTGCCCTAAGCGATGGACATACTATAGCAGGCCTTGAGAGAGAGATTGCATATGTCGACAGTGCGCCTAACGACTGGTTTGATAGATATATAAATGCGGCGTATGTGCTGGGAATAATAATAGGTGACGGTGAGGGATTCAGACCGCTTGACGATCTTACGGTGCAAGAAGCTCAAGCGATACTAAATAGGCTAAATCCCGATAACCCTGTAAGAATGCGCTTAACAGACGACAATCGCAATATGCCTGTATCGTACGCATTATGGGTTTCACTTTATGAGAGCACACTCCGAGAGCTTGAAGAAGCGGGCGCTAATACGGGAATAAGAGAGCGCTCAATTATAGTGCTGGCGGCTCCTAGTAACAACTCACAATTGCCTGAGGGTAATATAATAGCAGACTCGGGTGCGTTCAGCGGGGCGGGTATAGACTTTAGCAATTTAATTGATAAGCAGATAAGAATTTTGGAAAAAGATGGCGAAATTTTGGCCACGATGCATATAGAAAGCCAAACCCCAACAATAATAGGGGCTTATATAGTGAATATGGGCGGCGGTTCTTTGACTATTTTCTTGGGCGGAGCCGAGCGCACATTTGCCTACAGAGGAAGTGGGCAAGACCGTTCAGGCTCAGTAGCTACCTTTGTGCTTTCCGATAATGAAGTGACGGAGCTTGTAGTACATGAGGAAAGCTTTAGAGATAGGGTCCTCCTTCATGACTGGGCGCGAATTGAGTTTGCAGGGCGTGGGGAAATTCCTCTTAATAGTCATTTTAGAGTGTATTCGGAAGAGCGGGAGCGGGTTAGCTGGCGCAGCGCAAGGAATATTATCGTAGGCAGCGAGACAAGCAGATTTTATGAATATAACGGAACGATAATTGCTGCGGTCATAGAAGAGCGCCCGCCCCTTGAGACAATCCGGGTTGTAATAATGGATTCGGACTTTAGAGGCTTTACCCATGAGACCGTGGATATTAGCTCATCTGCTCGATTTGAAGTTGTTACAGAGGGTACAAGGCGAATATTCATGCCGGGTGAGAGGTTCACTATGGCAAACCCCAGTGAGCTTACAGGCAGAGCTGTAATAAGCGGGGATGGAAAGCTTGAGGTTAACAGCCTGGGGAGAAGCTACGGCGTACCGGAATATAGAGGTAGCTTAGAAATCATAGTAAGAGACGGCGGATTCATAATAGTCAACGAGGTGGATATTGAAGAATATCTATACTCGGTTCTGCCTAGTGAAATGCCTGTCTCTTTCGGCATAGAGGCTTTAAAAGTGCAAGCAATTACAGCTAGAAGCTATGCATATAACCAGTTCTATAGCAATAATTTTCATCGGTTTGGTGCTAATGTTTGCGATTCGGTTATGAGCCAAGTTTATAACAATATGCGAGAAGCCCCCGAGTCAATGCAGGCTGTCAGAGATACTAGGGGGATGTGCCTTACGTTCAACGGGTCGGTTATAAGTGCTAATTTCTTTTCGACAAGTGCAGGCGTTACGGCAAATAACGGTGAGGTTTGGGCACAGCGGCCGTTGTTTAACTTCCCTGCAAATACCAGACCGTACCTTGTTTCTGTGCGTCAGTATAGCGACGATGATTTCGGCGATTTGTCGGTAGAGGCTAATATGGTAGAGTTTATAAGAAACAGGAATGTCCGTAGCTATGATAGCTGGTCGAATTTCTTCAGGTGGTATGTGGAGATGACAAATGCAGAGATAACAGCGACTATAAATGCGAATTTAAGAGCTCGCTACGATGCAGGGCCGAGGCTCATAAAAACATTACAGCCGGACGGTGAGTTTAGGGCAAGACCGATAGACACTATCGGAAAGCTTGTGAATCTTGAAGTAGTGGAGAGAGGCCAGGCCGGAAATATAATGGATATGAAGATTACTGGGACTGAGAATACGATTCTGGTGAGAACGGAGTTTAATATAAGATCACTGCTTATGCCGAGGCAACACGTGGAGGGTGGGGCACCCATAGGCGTGACATTAAATGACGGGGCTGTACGGGAGAACTTAGGGCTTTTGCCAAGTGCGTTCTTCGTTATGGAACGTATGACGGACGGGGAAGGCAATATACTCTACGTAAGATTCCATGGCGGTGGCAATGGGCATGGCGTTGGCATGAGCCAGACAGGCGCTAGAGGTATGATTGATGCGGGCAGGAGCTTTGAAGAAGTGCTCTCTCATTTTTATCCGGGGACAGTTGTGGAGAGAAGATGGTAAATACGGCTTCGCCTCTCGACAAAATCCCAAGGTCCATAAATTCGGACTTTGGGATTTTGTCAAGAGGAACTTTTTTAAGGCGGGGAATTCTTTTCGGGATTACCCCCGCCATGTTCAAAACGGACTTGGAGAACCTTGATTTCATGCGGTATTTTCATGCCTAAATGTCAACATATAAAAAAGAGAATCAGTTAGGGGATGACCCAGCGGGAGTGATGTCAACAGCAGCACTCATGGCATTGACACCCCTGCACAATTGTAGTATCCTAAACATGGCGGTACAATAACGCCTTAGAAATGGTGAAAGATATGACTTGGATACGCTAACCCTTAAATAATCCCATAATATCTTTAAGCCTTGTATGCTCAGTAGCATCAAGGCTTTTTGTCGTGCTTATCTATAAGCTCGATTTTGGCTAAATCCCGCGTGGCCCACCATCCCTTTGTGTTTGAAAAAACATGAAGGGAGTTAAAAATGAAAATTTTAGTAAATAAAAAACAGCAAGACATAAATAGACATCAGCTACAATCACGCATAAACGGTTTTATGTCGGTTTCGCTAGATATAGGAACTGGCAGCGGGAAAACGGTATATAACAATGCGGCTAAAAAACCCGCAAATTTTTATATAGGTCTAGATTCTTGTGCCCAAGGAATGTTTGAAAACTCGGTAAGAATGACAAAAATAGAGAAGAAAAGTAAGATAGCAAATGCTTTGTTTGTTGTTTCTTCAATTGAACATCCGCCGGAGGAGCTTTTCGGAACAGCGGATACAATAACGGTCATACTTCCTTGGGGAAGCCTGCGCGACGGGATTATTAAAGCAGACCCCCAAATTGTTAGCAACTTGCGATTACTGGGCAAAAAAAAGACTCAGCTGTTTGTTTTAACCGGTTATGACCAGAATAACGAACCGTCTGAATTGATAAAAAGGGATTTGCCTGTGTTATCAATGGACTATTTTAAGACAATCGCGCCTCATTACTACAAACACAAAATACGTCTGGATGATGTGAAAACAATTGATAACAACGGTTTAAAGCAGATTGATTCCGACTGGGCGAAGCGTCTTGCTTACGGCACAGAAAGGACTATGTATGCGCTGTCATTTGATTATGAATAGCCGCAACGTTTAGCACTTCCTCCTTTTGGTGTTTAGTAATACACCTTTTTTCCCAAAGGCGAATAAGCAAATATCAACTTCGGGTCAACGTAACCCGCGAAATAGTAACGGTAGACTTCCGCGAAATGCAGAAGTCTGCCACACTTTTATCGGTCAATATCCAGGATTCGATATCCAGCCAAAAACCATATCTGATGTTAGGTACAGTATACGAATAGATGTTTTTCTCGCAATGACCGACTTATATTACACTCCTATTCAAAACTTTTTCGTAGATTTAGAGCGGTATGAGTGATTTGGAATATGAATAGATATGGATTTTATCATTATAGGCGGAATTAAAATACATCTTAGTGTAAAAACTACATTAAATTTTTGCAGTTTTTGCACACTATTGAAATTTAATTTTGCCCTCGGTGAAATCACAGAATGTATCCGGCTACAGACATTTTTAATCATCAAAGTTTCCCAGTACCCTACCAAGTCTAAATCTGTAGCAGCTTTTTTAAAAAGTAACTAACCTAACCCTACTCCGAGAAAGGCAAAGCAGAAAAGCCATGACGCACGCCTGTAGGTGTTCAATGTTTTTTGGAATCGTGTAATCCTTTTATTAGTATTCCGGAAGGGGGTATTTTCATGTCACTAAAACATGGGTTGCTTGGATTGATAAGCCTAGGGAACTATACGGGCTATGAATTAGACGAAGAGTTCAAAGAAACAATGAAATATATATGGCAGGCAAAAAAAGCCAGATTTATAATGAATTGGGCAGAATGGAGCAAAAGGGCTGGCTTATTAGCGAGCGCATATGCAAGACGAAAAGCCATATAAGCGGGTCTATTCCATCACGGAAAGCGGCAATGCAGAATTGTTGGATTGGCTATCCGCATCCGAAGATGATGCCCATAACGCTTTAACTCAATGCTCCATGCAAGGTTTGATTGGGTGGAAAAAACAATAAACATAGTAAATTAGGAGTTGGCACAATGAGTACAAAAAATCCAATAAAACACTATCTTGCACAATCTGTGCATACAAATTACAAAATTGTACTGCTTGCATTGTTTATTATTTTAATCGCAGGGGTTATAACTGTGATTGTAAGGAATATTCCTGCCATTGCGGGGGTTATTTCCGAACACATATCCACAGAGATGGTTGTAGACTTTCCCGTGAAATTTTTGGGCAGTGGCAGCCGTGGCAGACCCCGGCATTGTTAATAATATTTTAAACACCGGACTGATTGGAGTAGGGCAAATGTTCTTTTTAGTGTGGACGATGGCAAGTTTAGTTTACACACTCCAGTTTACAAGACTCGGAAGAAACAACCAGACGCTGCTTATTGTGTGCCTCTTTGCCTCATTGTGGCTTGCTGTAGCACTCCAATGGGAGTCATTGGAATACCTGCAATACTTTCGGCTGTGCTTCACACTCTTATTGGTCTGATTTTGTTTCCGATAGATTGGGTAATAACCGTAAGGCTTTACGAAAAAGTGGAATGCCGCCACAGGCCATAATTGTGGCGGTATTCCATTTGCGATTAAAAAAATCTCCTTGACAAAGCGCCGCAGGGGCGGAATTAAAATACATCTTAATGCAAAAACTACATTGAAGTTTTTGCACACTATTGAAATTTAATTTCGCCCTCGGGAAAACCCCAAGGCATATCTTAGTATGGACATTTTTGCTCACCAATTTTATGTAAGTTAATTAGGAGTATAGCAAAAATCGGGCGGTTTCATAAATTTATTCTTGATTAAAGGCATCCCAAATAAAATGACCTTGATCTACGATTCATCTTTTATCTTTATTAGTGTGAGTGCCGTCTCTAAATCCTCCTTATTTTTCATAATTACAAAAAACGATTTTCCCTCAACATAGGAAGTCGCAGAGGCAATGGTTTTCTTGATGTTTTCGGGTATAGATGATTGTTCTGCTACTTTTTCGGCCTTTGCGCCAAACACAAGTGCAATCATAAAATATCCACTACAGGGAACGAAGTAAAACAGAGTCCTTTTATTTTGCTTAAAAACCAGACTCCATCCAGCTTTTTTACTATAAAATTTCCACTCTTGATTGACACCTTTATAATTCTCCATAATGTGCGACTTTAATTCGTTCCAAAGTCCGTTTGTATCCGCAAGAACAGTACCAACCATTTCATCATTTGGCACTATTGCTTTTTCGTCAAATATGCTTGTTGCCATTTTTCATCCCTCCAGCATTAGACTAATTACATTCTTATTCATAATATCATAACGGCTTGGACAATTAAATGGCAATCGAAAGTATTTTTTGCCATATGATTAAATATGTTGTTGACAACATAGGTGTTATCCCGTTAAATTTTTTAATGTATCTATTGTACATGTAATGATCAATGCAGCTTTCAACACCTGATAAAAGTACGCAAAGCTTTCAAATTTTTAACGATGTTATTCCTATAAATAACAGGAGCTGCATCAGAATATCTTGACAATGCTTTGGCATTCTTAACCTGATGGAGATGCGTGGTAAAAGTAAACAAGAAGTATTCTCTTCTTCTATAAATTTAAGTCTTTACTCATTTCTCATCAAGACCTTTACATTTTTAAAATGTTTTTTCAACATATGACCGCAAGTAATAGCAGCAGCCCCACTAACGGCTGTGACGCCTATAAAGAAGGTGGCTAATGGAACGGCTTCAATAAAGAATCCAACTGCTAACGCTCCTAATGGATCCGAAATTAAAGGAATCATGCGTAATCCTGCATTAACTTTTCCTAGTAAATGTTCTGGTACCTCCTTAGGGACAAATGCACCGAAACTACAATTTATTAATGTAAATATAAGCTACAACAGTGCTAATGTAATATTAAATACCCAAAATCCGATAAACAGATTAGATATAAAGGGTGAAAAAACCAATGCTAAGAATATGCTTATACCACCAATTGCACCAACCCATTTGGCAAGGTGTTGTATGGCTAGATATCTCGTCAGCCGTCCTGCTAGTATCCCACCCATTAACATTCCTACCGCTGAAATCCCAAAAGATAAAGTAACGTGTTGTTCAAAGATGACACTAACAATAAACGGTAAACCGACTTTAAAGATTGGTGGAAACAAAAATGTCATAACCGCAGATATTAAAGCAATTTTAAAGATAATTGTTTTTTCATTTTTTAAGAATTTAAAACTTTCACTCATATCACTTTTAACAGTTTCAATCAAACTGCCAGTGACTTTCATTTTAACATGCGGAATTTTGATAAGCATACTAATGCCGGCTGATACAAAGAATAAAATACCTGATGCTAAAGCAATCATTTGAATATCTATGATACCAAACAAGATTCCACCGGCTACTGAACCACCGAGTAAACCAATGGCAGAAATAGCTTGCAAGATACCATTGGCACCAACTAATTGTTCTTCATCAACAATTCGTGGCACAGAAGCATTAAAAACGGTGCCTGCAAATGTACTGAGACTTATTTTAACCATACGAAGCAATGTAATGTTCAAGACCGTGTAGGATTCAGTAACTAAGAGCCATAAGAAGAAAAAGTTACCCAAAGCTGTTAATACATCAAAGAAAACAATTAATTTTTTCTTATTCATCCGATCCGCAATCATACCGGCAAAAGGCGTTGTAATTATCATTGGAAGTTGAGAAACAGCCATGATTATGCCAAGTATGGCAGCTGATTGTACAAAGTCGACTAAAAATAAAATCATTGCAAAACTTAAAATATATCCTCCAACGACACTAATCGTTTTACTTATTAAAACGAGCCTAAAATTCAAATCATATTTTTTACATACCATTCCTTATTTACCTCAATAATTTTTAGGTTGCATTTATCAATTTCTATACCAGGACTTTCATTTAGACCATATTAATCTGACCTTATAAAAATTCTTCTCCTCCCCAATGATAAAACCTAGGGATTATTTTATTGTGCCACACATATACGACATGAGTATGCCTAACTTGTAAAAATAAATTATGTTCTGCTTTATCGTTTAGTGGCGTTCCATTGACAAATAGCATCAGGTGAATCCGCAAGCTTATTTTGCGGCATCTACCCAATACCTTAGTGTTATGTTCCCATTTTCGTCTACAAATTCATTTTCAAACACTCCCGCATTGTTTAGAATAGTTTTTTGTGATCCGATATTTTTCTTATCACAAGTAACAAGGGCTTTTTCAATGCCGAGATGGTTGCATTTTTCCAAAGCAAGACGCAGTATCTCTGTTGCGTAACCCTTACGCCTCTCATAGGGATGCACGCTGTATCCTATATGACCGCCTGACTCCAAGAGAAAATCGTTTAATCTATGGCGAATGTCTACAACTCCCACAATTTTGCCGTCCACCGATGCAAAATACGTTGATGAAGGCAATAAATATTCATGCCTGCCAGCCTCAACTTTCTCAAGATGTGCCAGCCAATCCTCAAATGTTTCGGCCTCATCAAGTCCATTGTCGCCACTTATTACCTGTTCATTGTAGTCAAAATGTGCTTGCCGATACTCAAGAGCTTTTTGCCTACACTCAATAGTTGGCTTAATAAGTTGCATACTATAATCCCCTGTCCGTAAAAAGTTCTCTATACATCCTATGACATCATACAGTCTGCGCCAATCGACTTAACGCTTGCGATAATTTAGCTAGGCAGGCAACAAACCTAATGAAGATTTTGGTGGTTTTCACCGACCATTAATTGCAATAAAAAGTAATACAATATGTATTTGTTATCTAGATAGCGTGGACATGAGTTATATTATACGCCTTTTCGGCTGTTTTTTAGCCATTTTTCGTCGAGGACTCCTAGCTTACTCCTTCCAGTATGCGTCGTCGTCCTCTCCTAAATTGACTAAAAAACAGACTCGAAAAGCCACACAACGAACTCATGTCCACACTATCTAAGACATCTATTTTTTTCTTCGTTATATTATAGAAATATCATTAACACTGCAGAAATAAATATCTTTGCTAAAACTACTTATTTTACAGACTTATTTGCCGCTTCCAAAGCGTGTAAAAGGCTTGAAAATTATCCGAGTTATTAAGTAAACTGATAATTTTATCTGCACAAACTTCTGTGGTGTTTAGGTGAGTATCTACTGTTATGTCATAAATTTCATCTTTGGGGCAAAGGTGTGGTAATGCAGCGACTGCTATACCAATTTCACGGTTACCGCGGACTTTTTCACGGCGAGATAGTTCCTCTGGCGGGCATGTTACATGAACAAACAAAACTGGATTGCCATGGAGAATTTCAACTATTTCATGTAAAAAACTATCACTATCAAGAACAACATCAACAACGGTATTGCAGCCCATTTCTGAATACATTTTAATCACATGGTACATATTGACATAGGCTTGAGTCCAAATGGTGTCATTTTTATCACTGCCATCGGCAACGAATTTTTTTGGTGCCATCTCCATAAAAGTATCTTCGGACATCCAGTAATAGGGCTCCGATAGACGTTCTTGTAATGCTCTTGCCAAAGTTGTTTTTCCTGCACTCGATACTCCATTTAGACAAATGATTTTCCCTTTTTGCATATTTTTACCCCCTTCAAGTTTGCACCTGCAAAGATTATATCATAATTTCATGCTTTGACTCGACTTTAGAAAAAGAAGTACACTTTTTCTAAAGGTCTCGTTGCGCTATTTAGGTAGAAACACCTCCCTATGTTCGGTGTTTCTTGTTATGCGCAT
>Ga0123352_10015042_pt1 | contig 12323 bp, 9 predicted proteins | sample TergutLab28metaG_FD_89700 | JGI IMG/M metagenome (GOLD analysis project Ga0123352, IMG submission 89700) | Labiotermes labralis P1 segment gut microbial communities from Petit-Saut dam, French Guiana - Lab288 P1 | ecosystem: Host-associated > Arthropoda: Insects > Digestive system > Gut ... | reverse complement strand
TCTAGACGGAATCCTTCGGTCGGGAAAACGCCTTTGGTATTCTTCAACAGCAGCATGTGCATTGCCGTTGCAAAATCCATACACAAAATGCATGTCACATTATTCCACGTGGGAAAACACAAAAGGCATTCTTGCAACTCCCTGCAAGCAACTAACCGTCACGCAGGCGCTATTAACACTACATTCCAGTCTCAAGGACATTAGCCCTGTCGCGTGACACATCAGCTGTGCAGGTTGCAGTATTTGGAACCGCAAGAACCCCCCACTTTTCTCTGGCCATTATCTCCGTAACTGTTCAACTTTGGATATAGGTGTTTTGGGTTATATCGGTATACTTTAACATAAGGAACACTCTCCCGAAGTCTTGCACATTCCTTCTGGGACATCCTGTATATATAACCTTCACAGTAGAACATGAACAATGAAACATGGCTACTAACGTTTATATGGTGTTGAGACTTTCGAATTATCACCCACATATCCACCCTACAGAATTAATGTGGGCAGAAATGAAGGCGTGAGTTGGCACCATTAATAAAATATATAGTATAAAGGGCATTGAATACTATGGCGAACCGATACTAAAAGGAACTACAGAAGACAAGTGAGCCGGTCACTGTTTGTGAACATACATACTATAATAGTATTGTGAACAGCCAGGCAGAGGTGTCCAGCCGAAAGCGAAACCCGTTGTATTAGCTATATCATATAACTTAACCGCATGTTAGAACAGCTGTTCAAAATGACTTCCTTCAGCTTTCATACATGCTTGAAACCTGGTGAAAAAATTACTGAAAAATGCTTTAAGTTACTGTATACAATTTGACGATACTCTTCTTATGTTAATGGACGTTCCATCGCTTTTACGTTCTTACGTCGCGACGAATAACCGTCAAATGGAGTCCTCTAGTGCGCACGTGCAGGCAACATAGGACGACTAATTATTCAGTCCCCAAAAATGTCATGTAAAGTGGTCATTGTATTACTGCCGCACCGTCTTCTTGGAAGAATCCTATTCCCTGTTAATGGCCACTTAAAACTTCAAAAAGTTGTGAGAATTTGCTCAGTGCATCTTTCTGAATTTAATGTGTCCTAAAAGACGATGGGCCCAATTACACATATTCTTATAGCACTGATGGCGTATCAGACCACAATTTTAAAGCAATACAAGGGGACTTCGTGTATTTACCTGGGCTCATCCACTGACCAGTGTCTGTTATTTTGAGTATTTAAGTTTAAGGAAAACCATACCTCATCTGCAAAAGAATTTGCAAAGGATCGCCTTCTCCACTACTCACTGCTGCACAGAATTGTTCACCAGCCGATGCACTGTCCATTCCATGCCGAGAAGCCATCTTCGAAATTTGGCTACACTTTCTATATGATATCTTGCTTGTATACTTCTCCACATTAAAAATCCCCTGTATTACACAACACGTCATACATCACAAGAAAAACAGTTTACTTCACAGCAAGAGCCTCTGCGTTGTACTGTTCTTACATTCCCAAACCAAAAAAAAAAACACCTGTTGCACATACAGCACACGAAACATCGGAGACCTGAAGAGATGACGCAATACAAACGTAACGACTGCGGTAAGCCTAGAGGGCCATGACTCACGATGCGAATGATCAGGCCGCAGAATGTACAGTTCCGAGATGATACGGCTGAAACTGTGTGACAACACGCAATGGAATGAGCGGCAGCAGCAGCCGTGGTAATGAATATGACGAATATGAGCGTCTAATATCAGGAGGGGAATGATCTCGTAGCCCAGCGACATTAACGTAGGCTACGAAATTACGATCCGAGGTTCGAGTCTCGTTAGGACCAAAAAATTCTTCCTTCTTCAAGTCTTAAGTGCAAAGGTAAACCTCTCCATCATCTTCCACAGGAATTTCAAAGATCTGCCTACTCAGACATGGAAAAAGTGTCACGAATTTACCAGTATTACGAGTTTACCTGAGTCTGCCATATTTTTCGGACAGTACAAACCACCTCTAGTTTTCTTCCCGAGAACTGCATTTCATGATGTCAGGGAGACTTAAACACGATGAGGCATTACGCTATTGTTACGCAAGTGAGACTTGCTAGCCTTCCTCCTTGAAAATTCCACTGGCCAAGAACAAGCGCTCTATGCCCACCAGGAGCAAATAAAAAATGACATAGTGTGTAAAAGTGCCACCACTTTTAAAGATACATATATCCGTGGGTGCAGTCTGTCATTTCGATGTCCTTAAAGAAACACCTGACAAATTCCCGACAACATAATCGTATTCGAGTTTTCAGGCCTCCAGAGCGGGCGGTGTTCAAATGATAATCTTCTAGGTTATCACACTATTCAAATTGACATGGGAGTTTCTGACGAATGCACCACAAGCATCCTTACAATTTCTAACCTCAACAAGGATGAAGTAAGCGCACAAACTTTGCTAGCTGAATGAACCATTTGATTCCAAAGACCATAGTTCGTTGCATTTTTTAATTACTTCATATATGGTGTAGTATTTACTGACTCTGTGAGAATATCAGATAACATACCAGAGTCGTCGAAAGGTGGGATGGTTAGTGAACTAGGAATTGGAAAGAATTTGGAACGAAACGCTCATAGCCCAGTTTATGAGTCATTTTCCTGGAAGGAATGAGGAAGATCACAACTTTCCACCTTAACCGCCCTCCGGGCCACAATACATGCCCGGGGCCATCGGAACATGAAGCAGGAATGCTACCAATTTAACATTATTAGCAGTCGCTTACCTAGTGAAAACATTCCCCACCATCTATGGAGTCTGCAGGTTCCTGAGTTTACAACAGTCTGCCACTGGCCCATACCCTGAAGTAGATAAATCACGTCCACTAACCGAAATCATATTTTTTGAAGGTCCGCTTTAATAATAGCCTCCTATCCACGCTTACGTTGCAGTATCACCTATAATGAAAATGATGATGATGATGAGGAGGAGGAGGAGGTGCGGAAGAAGTTAAAAGAGAAGAAGACGAAGAATTTTATAGCAGATATGTTAGGTTTTGGACTTCTATAGCTACAATGGCGGGATCAAATCCTGTTGACCCTCAAATGCATGTCCTTGTTTTTCTGTGCGCTTAGCATGCCGCGTTACAAAATGTATAAAGAATTCTGTGTGTAGGAATTATTTACAAATAAAAAATGCTATTATTATTTATATTTTAGTTTTCGAACAACACAAGAAGTACGGCTCATTAGTGACAAAGAATTACATAGGCTGTAAGACGCGCCTTCGAATACGAAAAGCGGAAGCTTGAAAACAAAAGAGCAGCTAATGACATATGTAGTTAGGCTCGGCTGTTTGTCTGTGGGAGATGTGATCTCTAGAAGCACAGAATAACAACAAACATGCAGCAGTAGACGCTCTCTTCAGGTAACAAAAGGCAATAAATCTCTGGACTTACAAGTACGGACGTGAAGGAAGAAGGCACTAAAGCATCTGAAGGGCCGCAGTATCGAGCAGATGCAGGCAGTGTAACCGCATTTCCACGCACACATATAGCAGCTGGAACATCGTGTTCGGTGCACAAAGATTCAGGGATGACATGACAACATGCCGCATGCGACATGCAACCACAGATTATCCTACGTTCGCCATTAGCATGTAGCTAACTGAAGAACCTTCCCTTTCTATAGTAATATATTTGATTGTTGCATACCAACATATTTAGAAGGGTAAATGAAATTTGGTAAATTGTTAGTCGTTCTTTGTGCACTGTGCGCAATGGAGATAACTACAGGACGAATTTTATGACACACTGGCCGTGTATGTACGTATTTACTTACTTGCTTACTTACTCCATGGAGCAGAGTCCTTTTTAAGAAGCTAACTGGTTCTCAGTTAGTAAAGAAATACCCCGCATTTTATGGAACCCTAAGGCTCATTACTGCAGTCACAAGTGCCCGTCACCTGTCCCTATCCTAAGCCAGATCGATCCAGTCCATGCCCCTATACACCACTTCCTGAAGATCAATTTTAATATTATCCGCCTACGTAAGCCTGGGCCTTCCAAGTGGCCCCCCCCTCTCTCTCTCTCTCTCTCACTCTCTCTCTCTCCCTCAGGTTTCCCCATCAAAACCCTGTATACACCTCTCCTCTCCCCCATACGTGCTACATGCCCCGTCCATCTCATTCTTTTCGATTTAATCACCCGAACTATAATGGGTAAGATATTAAAAATATTAACAATGCACACTACAAAAATAATTAATATATATAATTAATATACTTTTGTAGTGCAGACTGTAGTATTTTTGCTTCACTGCATTACGAAAATGCTGCAGACGTTTTTGTGAAATCAATTAGCTGGGAACATTCAATTTTGGAGCATATCGTTCTGATAAACCTCTAAACACTAACTGATTCACATAAAGTTAATTTCATACTATATATGTTTCTTTAAAAAAAATATTTATCATACACTGGTTTACAACACAAAGTAAAAATACAGAACTCTTTCAGATGTCCATCTTTTATTTGAAACTCTACTGCATGCAGCAGATACTTAAAGAAATGCGAGTGCAAATTAATTAAGTATTGCAGGTCAGAAAGAGAACGGACACCATTAACTCTCAGGACTGGTTCCAAGAGGTACAGCTCGACAAACTACGACCTTTCAGCTCTCTATTTATAGGAAAGTTGGAACCTCAGAAGGAGGAGGAAATATTTGCTATACAACCGAAACAGACTCTTGGGGGTCTTCCTTTAGGATGGTGCTGCTGTTGATGCTGCTGCTGATGATGATGACGACGACGAAACAAAAAGGTTTTGAATTCAACAAACGAAAATACAATTGGTAAGTTTTCTTTCCCTTAAGGTAAAGCGTTATACCCACCTCACGATTAACGCACTTGTACTAGGTGAGAAGTCGAATGTTATATTCTGCTTCGTGTCTGACCTGTGGAACACATTCCGTGGGAAATCGTGCAGCAGTGTGGAAAAAGTTACCTGTTCGGACCATTTCATACGGAGATCTTTGTAGTGATATTTACGCGTATTAAGAGCACAAGAGTTCGAAGCTTATCCTGATCTGGAATATGACGCCATGTGATCCATTGCAGTGTAGGCTACTGACGCTTCAACTGCTGCCTTCTTCGTCAGAGTAAATAACTTTTATCTGCGCCCTCAATTAGCAGGATTGATGGATTTAGTACACCCCAGTGATCCAAGAAGCAAGTTCTTTTCACATGTCGGTACATATGTGTTAGACTTCACGGCATCACAACCTGCAAGACTGTAATAATCGTAGTCACCACTGTGAGAACTTCAAATCTCATTCAGAAAAGGCTTTAAACTCCACATCGCAGACAAGAGAGAAAAATATGTGTATCAGAACATATGTTCCAGCAGTAGGATAAGACTGCTTCAAGAAATATTATCATCTTGAATCATAGACCACCGAGGACCAAGGGAAAATAAGAGGAGAAATATTATCACAACTCTCCAACGTTCTTACAGGTAAGCTTTACAACAGTTACCTTCGATGTCAATACAAGACGCGCCAGGAAGGCGCACGGTGAGCTTCTGAACCGTTTCACTAAATTGCATTTAACCTAAGACTCTTTTTCCATAAGAGCATTGTTCTTAATATTAAATCATCGCGAAGCAATAGTGTCATAAAATGAATCCTGGTTTTTCATACCCCTTAGTTGCAGAAGAGAAACATTTTTTTTTCGTAAGCTACAGCCCATCTCGGGTCTATGCCGCCTCATTGTTCAGGTTTTCGTATCACACAAACCATTACACACACTCACATACTCGGTAGAATTCCTCTGAACGATTGATCAGCTCTTCGCAGAGGCCTCTTCCTACACAACATACTACAAACACAAGAGACGAATAACCAAGTCATATAGCGGGATCCGAACCTGCGATGACAGCAATAGGGTGACCGCAGATCTACGTCTCAGACTGCAAGGCCACCAGGATCGGCCATAGAAACATTCTATCTACTGAAATTCATTACACAATGGACGAATAAAAATGGTGAAGAAACATAGGAAAATGGCACACAACCTAGCTGAATGACAGAATGGCAAAGAAAAATAAAAACCGAATGGGAAAGAGTGACAGAAGTAGAGGTTGACAGAAAGACCGAATGAAAACTCAAATGTTTGGAGAACACAATTAAGTGCAGAAATATAGAAAGTTGGAATCCAAATCATGTAATGAAACCACCAAAATGAAAGCAAAGTAATAGCAACACCGAATTCCAAGGAATTATTGAAATAAAGATAAAAAACGAAAGATTTAACGAAAATGATTGGAATAATAAAAATATCAAATTAAAGCTGCAAGGGTGATAGAAAGGCCGAATGAAAGGAAACGATAGAAAGAGAGAAAAAGACAAGAGCAAGAAGTGAAAAGCAATAAAAAAGAAGAGCGGGAAGATGCAAAAGGGCAAAGTAACTGTGTGCACCCCTGTCTATTGAGATCGCAGAGGCCTGTACCGACGTAAAATGAAGTGCCGGTAGAGATGAGAGAGTGCATATTTTGTCGACTTGTTCACAAGGAAATAAACTTAAGTCTCGCACAGGAGTACTCTGACTTCCATGTTGAAAGTAGGAAACTAGTATTACCTTCAGCAGTTATGTAACTGTGCTGACACAAATCTAGACCTATGCGTGATTTCAGGATTCTTCTGTGAAGTAATTGCTTACATACGTTTCGGAAAAAAATATCGGTCCCATCCTCAGGGTTAAACGTCGGTAAGAAATTGCCACCATTCGCTGCGTAATAACCCAGAAGGGCGCAGTTTTCAAATCCAAAACTGCTTCTTTAGGACTAATAGTTCTGTTACCAGCATCAAGCATGGAATTCTCAAGATATTGAATCTTCATTAAATCGACAAGGTAGTTCAGTTTTGCGAGCGGAAGTTCAATGATTTCTTAAAGGAATATGTTCCTAGGGCAAAACTAAAGTCATTCAGATAGTCAAGATATTATCCGCATTTTATGGGGCCCAAAATTTATTACTATTTTCAAAACAGCCCCCCCCCCCACCCAATTGGTCCCTAGGCTGAGCAACGTACAACCAGCTCACAACTCCCCATACTCCTACTTTCAGATCCATATTAATACTATATTGCTCTGATCTAAGCCTGTATTTACTAAACGGCCTCTTTCTTTCTGGTTTCTCCCCACCAAAACCCTGTATGCATTCCACGTCCTTCCCTTATGTGCCACACGCTCTGCCCATCTCTTCGTCTTTGATTCGTTTATAATAATAGTATTTGGCGAGCACTAAAACACAGGAAATTCATCGTCATGCAGTTTTCCGCAGCCTCTTGGTACTAAATGACTCGAATATTGCACTTTAAAATGTTTTTGTTTAAAGGTATAACTTAATTACGATGAAATCATGGATGAATTTCAGTTCAGCGTTTTTTTGTCACTTTCTAAATGCACAATGATTCATGTAACTCCTATATCCAGCCTCAATGTGTCGCTACCAACATAACCACCTGCTCACCTCACGTAGCAGCGGCATTCTTCAGAAGCTGACTGTCGCTTAACTGACCAAGAAATTTTCTGTCTTTTATAGGATCCGCAGGTTCAGTACCGTGTTTTCAAAATCCTCAAACCCTTCCCCATTCTCAGCCAGATGATTCCATTCCTGTAAGATCCAACACAATATTACCCTTCGATCTATGCCTAGGCCCCAAAGCGACACCATTCTTTCAGCATTTGCGACAACAATTCTCATCTCGCCCTGTGTCGCAACCTATAACCCTCTCTCACACAGTCCACGAGGAATTATGATTATTGTCACAGAATTGCTCCGAAGCTGGCACCTTGATTTCGAATTGCAGCGGCTGGTCGCCCTTTGTTCCATCCACATTAGTTGCCAAAACTAAGCTATGGGCATGACGGCCCGCGGTTTGAATGCCGGTAGAAGAAAAGAATTTTTCTGATCTATAATAGGCCCAGGCCGAATATGGGGACCATCCAGCCTAATATTGAATGGCAGCAGTCTTCCTTCCCGGGAGTAAAGCGGCCGGGGCGTAAAATTAACCACTAACTCCCATCTAGTGCGGAGGTTACAAATGAGTGGAGCTATACCTCTATTCTCTCTATTTTCCTTCATGGCGTAGACGGGGGGAAATCTCACCATAAAACGTTCAACTCTTATAAAATTCGCTGTCATGTTAAAATTCCATTTCCTGTAGTTAATGTTGCTCTAAATATGGTTCTGGTAACCTCCTACAACACAAAATATTACACGGACTATCGTAATTCGAATTTATATTTTTATATTTAATTTCATATTTTGATACCTTTACGAGAAGCAGACATGGTGCCTGTTTACCAAACCGTCTGATATTATCCCGCAAATTGTTCCGAGTTCTTTATTGTATGGCATTACGTCTAGGAACGGCTCACACCGCAGATGATGTTTTAGCGGCACATCAAAGGATTCTGTTTTCTTTCTCAGCACCTGGTTTATAAACCGCTAATTACTACTCTAGCTGGAATGAAAGTACTGATGTTTCCTAGCAACACTACCCACAATAATTTAAAATACAAAGTCACTTACAGATTAGGAAATTAGAAAAGATAATGACAACAAACAACAACATTTTATCAAGGACGCACATAGTGGGTGGGCCACAAAGCAATTAGGATAAATTAACGGGCAGAAGATTTATCAAAGAATGGTTGGCATGGAGATAATTTTGTGCTTTCATATATTCACAATTGTCCATTAGACACAGACCCACATATCGTAAATATTTCTGTGTGTTCCGGATCTTATGTAGGATATTCTCTTAACTTTTACAGATACAAATATATGTATGTATATACATATATGTATATGTATATATATATATATATATAAACTTCCTTGCATCTTCCTTGTCGAATTCTATGTAACAGTGTCAATTGCAAAGGTGTTCGTTAAAATTATAAACAAAATATCATATTAAAATCACACAAAAGGTAAACTTGCAGTCTATAAATACTAGTAATAAACATAGAGTGTATTGTTTATCCTTTTCCATTTTACCTCCCCGAACGTATAAATAGCTTTTATTAATATAGAAAGCATTTCCATTTATATTTACTTCAATTATGAAATCAAGACAATGTTTCAAAACGTGGATTGAATTTTAAATTTTCACGACCGTGAAACTTCAGTTCGTTATCCTCTGGGTTATGACAATGTTTAGTTTCGCAAACGGTCACCAAAGAAAATATATGGTGCTACGAAGCAGACGACCCCGTCGTTTCCGAAGCTATTTATGCTCTTTCAGCTCGAAAATAATTATGGAAATGTTTTCCGCGGAATACGGCATGGTGTATCTAATTACTTAGGCTGAGGCCAAGTCATAGGATCGTCCATATCTGACGCCTTGAGAAATACAGGTAAATGTTTTTATGGTGAGAAGTTCTAAGCACCTCACCCAACACCCAACCTGGAGGGCCACCCATTTTCGGCCTCCGCGACTGCTTAATCAATGCAATAGCAGTTATCCTCCAAATATGCGGACCGTTGCTCCATCCGCAACCTGAGGAAGCGCCATGCTGTGATGGAGGGACCGACTTAACCTAACACAACAATTTTCATTTCTAGTTCCGAATCATTTCCAGGGAATTTATATATTTAAAAGGTTGTTCGAAGGGCTAACAAGTCTTCTTCTGGGCTGAGTCCAAGAATTCGTATAATGTAAATATTACATAAACATGTTGTAATGATGTGCAACTTGTTCAAACGCAACTTGAGGAGAACTGTGTGGTGGATCCAGCACAAAAAAAGTCGCTTGCAGGTTCAGTGTGAGATCTGTGGGAACGAGGCCACTTGGAATATATAAGCGTAGAGGGGGATAATGTTAAAATGTATCTTCAAGAAGTAAGATGGGAATGTAAGGACTGGATTGATCTGACTCAGGATATAGACGGGTGATGGGCACTCGAATGCGGTAATGAAATTTCGGGTTCCATAAAATGAGGGAATTTCTTGACTAGCTGATGATCTGTTAGCTTCTCAGGAAGGACTAGGCTTCATGGAGTTAGTTACATGAAAACGTCTGTGCAACCAAATGTAAGGACCTTTCGAATGCGAGTCGGACGCTTTACTGCCCAACGAAATCTCAATCTGGCTAAAGCCAAATACACTACAGAATTTTCTTGGAAATCCACACTGCGGCAATGGAAAGTTTGTCCACTATAGCTATTAGGCTGTCTGAGAAAATGAGAAAAGGGTGCGGGAACACCGAAGCAGACCAGATCAGTTGCACAAACAAGGAAAAAATTTCATTCTACCTCGGCTAAAACAATCCAGAGTGGACCAAAGTGGTACCGCATTTTTGCCAACATGGGCTAGTACTCGACTGCAATAACGACTAAGAAAAAGGCGCTTTATATACAACAAATAGGTTCCTTTACTTTCAAAATTCGGTATCTTCTCAAGTATCCGTATTCATTTCAGGATTTGGATACATTCGCAGATTACTTTACAATTAATTTTATAATTACACAATTAAGATTGCGACCTAACCGACGTTTCGGAACAGAGAACTGCCTTCAACTTCAGCGATTAGCACGTTTTTATACTGCTAGAACCAGATGATGGAAGCTGTTACGCTCCTTAAAAACGTCGGTAACTATTTACCAAAATACACTGCGTAATATTCCAGAATATCTGCACCTTTGTCAACACCGCTATGAGAATTGTCATGATACCCCATCGCCTTAAAATACATTCCCACGCCTTCCGGGCAATGTACCTGTCGCTACGTCATAGAGGAATGATTTATGCCACACTACTTAACGTCAAAACCAGACTGACACGCTTCCTGTTCCGTTGCTCTTTCGCCTGGCGAATGATAGTGCACGTTACGTCATCCACCAGACAATACAAAACAGGACTTGTGTCTGGCCAGGACTTACGTTGTTTGATCGTAAGCATTTGAACCTGTTATCAGACCCCCAAATAATCAGACTTCTCCGGCGTGCCTTGTCAGCTTCAATGCGCCCGCACGCTTGAGTGAAAAACAAAGACTGACTGGTCGAAATGGCGAAGGAAAATATACTTTATTCGCCGATAATTAAACCTAGGCCTCGCAGCCGGTAACCGGTCGTTATTAACCGAGATGTTTTAAGTCACATGTTCAGTATGATAAAACTGGATGATCGAGGAAGTTGGTTCCAGCGATGACTGACTGGTATATGAGAAACGTCCGGACGCAATCTACTGTGAACAATTATGCCGTTGTCTGTGGTCTTCATCAGATTCTCCACTCCAATTCCGTTATGGTAAAGCTCTTTTTGACACACAATTTCAAATTCACTAATCACTATCATAAAATTTTTCGATGCTTTGTAGGCTTAATATGATTTACGACTGAAAGTTCTCATTTTCCGAGTAATGTGCAAATATTTGTACTTCTTGTTACAACCATTTAATTTGAAATTTCGCCAGATGTTTTGAAGCCAGAGGAACTGGGAGGACAATCACGTTTAGGGAACTTTGCTGTAAGCCATACTTACTAGCGACTACAGAACTACCAAGCAAAATGGGGTAAATTCTCTTCTTCCTTCCCAGAAAAAACAAGTTCGTGGATTTATCGCATGATTTTCGGTTTACTTAACGTTACTTAGAGTCGCGTGGTGCGTTAATCTGCGAATGATGAACGAGAAATGATGTGGACCCTACATTCCACGACATGATCACGCTCATATTTGGCGAAGAGTACAAATCAGAAGCTCCTCATTTTTAAATTTTCTACGGCCTCCTGATACTCTCTCCTCCTTTCTGGCGTAAGTGCCTAGCTTAACTCCTTATTCTTCAACATCCTTAGTCTCTAACCTTTCCTTTCAATGACAAGACAAATTTCACACCAATACAGACCAACAGAGTTATAATCATTTATCCTACATTTTAATATTTATGCTTTCACACAGCAGACGGTATAGCAGACAGTATGTTATCAAGCACTCCCTGAAATAAGTGTTCATGAACTCCAAATTTTGGTAAGTAATCAAAAAGTACTTATTTGAAATTCTGAGTTTGTGACAAAAAATACGTAAGCTATCTCACTGTATAAACTAATCAAAGAGTTATTGTCTGGGAAAGCATAGTTAATACATAACGATATATATATATATATATATATATATATACAGGGTGTCCCAGGAGGAAAGGACCTAACTTCGGGAGAGTGTTCCTTAGGACAAACTATACCGATATAACTCAAAACACCTATATCCAAAGTTCAATGGTTACGGAGATATTGGCCAGAGAAAAGTGTGGACATCTTTTGTTTCTGTTTACTGTAGCGCGTCCGTGACGTCATA
>Ga0123352_10015041_pt1 | contig 12323 bp, 7 predicted proteins | sample TergutLab28metaG_FD_89700 | JGI IMG/M metagenome (GOLD analysis project Ga0123352, IMG submission 89700) | Labiotermes labralis P1 segment gut microbial communities from Petit-Saut dam, French Guiana - Lab288 P1 | ecosystem: Host-associated > Arthropoda: Insects > Digestive system > Gut ... | reverse complement strand
TGTAATGCAATTTTGACCTCCTGATGATGAGCACATGTGCTCGAAACATGTAGAGGCATGAAATAAACTTATTGTAAAACAAAAATTTTGTGCATCAAGTTGGTTAATTACTGAGATAAATAATTTCCTGAGAAGTAATTCTCAGAATGATGGGGAGAATCCACACACACAATTCTTTAAGCTTAGTTTGAAGAAATCCAACAAGATGCAACAGTATGCAAGCTTGCTTGCTCCCCAGATAGTATGATATATACCAGTGGCTGCAACTACAGTTTTATGTACTCGTGATGATGGGCGCGATGGACACCCGAAACATTTAGAGTAATTTAGCAGTAAATAAATATCTGCATCTCGTTGGATTTCTTCAATCTAGAATTACGATGCATGGAACTACAAAAATAAAGCTTTAAGCTTATTAACTATATAAAGATACATCAATACATGCAAAGTTATTTGTCTCCTTTCATATGTGGGTTATCTTTCACATAATAACCATTGTAAGTTGATGTCCCAATTGTAAATTTCCAAGTTTGATTTTAAAGAACTCCTGCTACATGTACATGTGTATTTGAGTAGCACCGTTATTGAGTTAATGAATGACCGAGTTGAAAAGCGCGTCAGTATCTGTGGAATAAAATCCAAATGAAGAATCCATTTTTCGGAAGGATTTTTTTATGCTGCACAAAACTGTAGACATAAAAGAAGCTGGACTATGCTTTGAAATGATAATATATCAAGACGTAAAGTTCCAACGAGCGTTATTAACAAAGTGGTTAATTCAGAAGAATGAGGTAATTTATTTACGTAAATTTATTTATTCCTCTAAAATAAGCTTTCCGCGGGTCCTCTCTGAGGATGAAAGGCAAGATGTTCTGAAAATATTCTGAATTATTTACCTGTTCATTACCGTAATATAAGTACTATAATTTCGTAAGTATGTCCTTGAGATAGTTTTGTTCTTCAGTTTTTGTTGTTAGTGCCTACGGGCAAAATATCCTGGATATGATTCCCGGAAACTGGAGGACAAATAGATTTGAATGATTTGACGAAGCCTCATATAGTTACATAATCCCGTGAAATATCAAAAGATAAACAGGTTAAACTGGAATAAGAATTCATATATTCTTTGAGGATTAATTATGAATCGCAAGAAACCAAATTATAAAATAACAATTTCTTGCAAAGCGTCGTTATATTGCACTAAATACATAGAACTGGTAGTGAATACCAAAATCTAGAGTCGAGAATGAAGGAGGTTGCGTAAATTTGGAGTTAGAAATGAGAAAAAATTTTCTAAAAAGCGCGGCAACCTTACAGCATTAAAAGAAAAATTAATACTAATTTTCCAAGATAGAGCTAAACTCTGTACGAGACAAAATGAGACAGCATCACCACTAAAATAAGTAACTTCAGATAACTCTGTAATGTAAGAGATTAAGTGAAACTCTGGGTAAATGAACAATTTGATGCACAATTACGTTGTATACAAGTTTATTATTTTAATCCTCTACATGTTTCAAGCAACACTGTGCTCATCATCATTAGGTCGAATTGTATTAATACAGCATCTGTTATAGTATTCTCTGTAAGTGACCGTCCGGTGTGCAGTGCACACCTCCTGATGATGAACACAGTGTTGTTCGAAACATCTAGAAGATTACAATAATAAACGTTTTATACAACGTAATTGTGCATCAAGTTGGTCATTTATCCAGAGTTACACCAGGATACACGGTAAACAATACATAAAATTCTTATTAAGTGTGGCCTAGAAATTTGAAAATATTTTTACTACGTTGGTAAAACATGTCAAAAAGTAGTTCTAAAACTGGGCAAGCTTTACAGAAAGCCGGATTGAAGGACGAAGAAAATGAAAATAAAGAGGACTGCGAATAAATGTCATGTTTTGTAAAGGAGATAAATCAGCTTTTTAATTTTCAAAAACAAAGAAAGTTAGAAAATCCTGTGGCCCTTCAAATTTCCAACACGCTGGGCAGATAAATTAAGACAGTTTAGAGGAAATATTTCAGTACAAAGTATAGGTGAGTTACATCTCTAGACAGCATGAAAGATTTTGTTAAAGCACAAAAATGGTTATCAGAAACATATGAATAAATTATAGGAGATTAAAATCATTTGCTATTATGCGGATGTTTAGAGTCACATAAAGATAAACAGAATTTTAAAAAAATTTCCTTAAACATTAGTATTAAATAATGAATTTTGTCCTTATGGAAGAGCACGCCATTCAGGTATATGGACATAGAAGTCAAGTTAAACACAGAGGTAAATTCTCAGCTAAAATACGGCGAAGCGAAGTGTTTGCCTTAATTTATAGCACAAATATTTCCAATTTAATTACCCCACTAAACCACTGAGTGTTTGGAATTTTTCATTGACATAATCCTTCCGATAGCACTATGGCCCTGGGTTCGACTCAGCCCCTAACAGAAATGAGTACCAGGAGTATTTCCTGGGGGGTAAAAAGCGGCCGGTGCGTAAGGCTGACAACCTTTCCACCATCCTGGGCCATTGTCACGTAATATGGGAACCTTAACTTCCTGGAACCCTCTAGGCATCTCAGGCCTCTAATGGGACTGATTTACTTTTCACTAAACCGCTGGGAGGTCACTTTTTTGCAAGACATTTACTTGTATAAGCAATATCCCTGCACATCAATATCGTGAAATATTTAAAGGTAAGAATTAATAATAATAATAATAATAAAATTTATTAACTGTAATTGGGTTGTCACCCGGTGGCAGTGGTTATTTTACATGTATACAAAATACGAAATTGGTTATTAATAAATTTAAGTCGGGAGGGCTACATGAGAAGCATGTAGTGGCAACTTGTAATGTTGGGAACCATCTCAGCATTTGCTTTTAGGCACAGGGAAACCAAGAAAAACCTGTGTCGAGGTGGCCGGTCACAGGACCTTCCGAATACTGACTTCTAGCCAGCAGTCCGGCATCTAAAGTGAAAACAGCAATACACACATAGTACAACAAATACACATAAGATGATGACAATACACACAAAAAAACTACAACCATATACACAAGACAACTAACAACAATACACACAGGACATCTTAAAATACAACATGTTGAAAATCTAATCTTTTATAAAAATTCAGGTACCGGGCAGTAGGCAAAATCCATTTCCCTTATTAAATCAAAACATTTTATATGATATCGACGGCACGTGGTGACGCAGTTAGTTGAGGCACAGCGTTAAAAGTCGGAAGGTCGCGATTTCAATTCCCGATCATGGTATTTGAATTTTTCATTGACACTACGGCACTGAGCTCAACACAACCTCTAACAGAAACGAGTACCAGGAATATTTCTTGTGAGTTAGAGGCGGCCGGTACGTAGGTCTGTCAACCTTACCGTTTCATTACCGACTGGCATGAAACTGGGAGCCCCCACCTCCTGGAATCCTCAGAGCTTGTCCAAGTCTGACCTGGATTGCTTTGCCTTATACGGTATTACAGAAACAATCGCTGTGTGTTCTGATATCCATAAAGACGCATAATTTACTGTGTACAGAATTTTAGATATTAAACCTGGAGGCAATAGAATGACCATCAGGCCTTAAATTGTCGTCATGCTTGAATCTGAGGTACAGACTATGTTAAATACAGAGCTATAGGCAAAAAAATGCGACATGTCTATACGTTATGGTTCATGACGTCTCCCGTCCAGTCGAGTGTCAATGAATCAGGTTGTTTTTAACAATTTTCCTCTGAATTTCAACAGCGTTTATTCCGTTCATTCATAAATACAGAGTATAAGCTGATTACGTTAACATGAACTGGGACCAGTGGGACAGACACATATACGTAAAAACTGAATGGGCTCCTTTGTTACAAAGTTTCTTCTAGGGATCTTCAGGGCTATACTTAAAGAACATAAAAGACAAATATATGGAGCACCTATGAGATTTACCAGTTCCCTGGCGGCAGTAACTTTTGGGGAGACAGGCTAAAGAATAGACTAATAAAAGGCAAACTGCAAATTACAAAGAGGGATGAAGACATAAAATGTGTATGCTAAATTTTAGACAAAATAAAGGAAACGGAAGAAGATATGATTCATAAAATATATCCACATATACTGCCATAACAGTACAATCTAGAAACAAATGGGGAGACTCGGGGAATACTGCGAAGGAAATACAACTTGAAGAATAAGAATTTACATTTGTTTGAAGTGCAGTGTCTACTATACATGTCACGCTCTTCATTACTAAAGGTACATCATATTTTCCATAACATACTCTTAGGTACTGCTAATAATTTTAGAAGGAAAATGTCTTTGAACATCAGACGACGTGTAAGTGCTAGTAACGTCTGGGATGTAACACTTTGTAACTGCCTTAAATTGTAGAAATTTTTCTTTTGTAACAATTACCTTCATATTCATTTGTAATTTCTTTAATTCTGAATATTATTGCAGTTATTTCTTCCGAAACACTGGTGTCCATCTGTCAAACTACCCGTCGTCAATTCCCAGACACCAGTGAAATTCTTCACTAAGGTCTTGTAGAAATTTTATCTCACTAGACCAAGTGTGTTTTCTGTAAGATCGGGTAAAATTGTACATAAATCAATACCTAACGTTGGAGTAATTTCAGGGTTAAATGTAACAACACTCATCCACTTTTACTCTTCTGGGTATTACACTCTCCTCTGAAGTTTAAGAAATAGTGACAGATCCTCTGTGGGTTGAGAATGTGTGAGATTTATGATGAGTACAGTAAACGTAATGGTGGCAGTGATCCAGAAAACATATGTTAACAAAGTACATTGTCGTGGAAACATAAATAGAATGCATGGGGATAGATGGCTTAAAACTTACTCTAGTCGTTCCGGCAGGAAGAAGAGGAAAAGAAGCTCCTCTTGAAACTGTTGAGAAACTAATGACAAAGGAAACATATCGTGTGGATTGATAAGAGTACAGGGCTAGGGAAGTAGAAACTCTTGTATCTGAAAGAGGAAGCAGCAACTGCATGAGGAAATGGACACAGAAGTTAAGCCAGAGAGAAGAAGTATAAGCGAGTAAACTAAAACAATAAATATTTGTTACTTATGTTTCTTTAGCAAATTAAGTATCACTAAAAACATCTGCCACGTACCGTTCTAAGTAGGCCTTCCATCAAGAAATCTGTAAATAGGTCACACAGAATACAATGACACAAAATATTTACGGTGCACCAGGATTTTTGATACAGTAACTTAATAAGGATTTATTACGCAACTGTAATATTGTCTTTAAATTTATGTAGACATGCCACGTCTCAGAATAGAATTTTCGAAAAAAAAATCTTTGTCAGCTATAATGTTAGAGGTTTCGTGACAATAAGAAAATTGTGGAGGTAGGTTTTGCCTGCTGAAGCGACGTTTCAAACAAGCAGTATATCGAAAAGATTGTAACAGATTTTACACATTTTAAGTTAGTATGACCATGCATCGTTGATACAACAATATAAAGAACCAACTAGATACAAGAATGGCAGTTTATTACTAACTTCAATCTGCTCGACATGTTTCGGGCTGATTGAAGTTATTAATAAACTGTCATTGTTGCATCTAGTTGGTTTTTTATATTGTTAAATTTTACACACTTCTTCAAGGGCTTGTTGTTACACAGACTAGAATATGGGATGGACGACCACGGAATCGTAGCCTTAGGCCTCATTCACACTTCAAGCCGAGCCGAGCCGAGCCAAGCCGAGCCGAACCGATTCGGCTTGTAAAACAAACCTACGTTATGAAATGGGAACATTCACACTGCACGCCGAACCGAGCCGAACCGAACCGGACCGAGCCTAACCAAGCGTGTTCACTGGCTGATGTTTGTTGTTACTCGCCAGCCGACGACCGATTCTGTTGAGCGGTAGGCCTAACATCCTGCAGTTGAAGTGCGTGTTTTTTTACAATGAGTGCAAATACATTGGATTGCGAAGTTTTAATCAATGCGGTGCATTTAAGGCCGGCTTTGTTTGGAACAAAGTGACAAAAACTATCAAAACAAAGACCTTACAAGTAAACTGAAACTGTGGGAAGAAGTGGCCGTTGAATGTGACTCTTCCTGTAAGCAAAAATATTATTATTTGATTTATTGATTGCAATTCTGTCCTGTCATTTGGTGAAGGAATAATACAAAAGTAATTTACGATTCATTATCCTTTATTAGACACAGTACCTGACCATCACAAATAATTTCGTCACTGTCTGTTTACACATTCTTCTGCACTGTTAAAATTACTGACTGTTTTCAGGGTGTCGACACACATCACTATTCAAATAGACAGTGAATGCATCTCTTATCGTTCCTTTCCTCAAATTTGATATGTTATTAGATTGTGTGACCTGAAGTTCAGGTTCATCAAGATTGGTACTGAATGAATCTTCTTGGTTTTGTAATTCCAAGAGAGATGCTTCATCTACACCTTCTCTGTCTATGACGATGTTGTACAAAACGCATATACATTCTACAATCCTGTCCGCCATATCAGGAGATGTTTCGATAGGCTTGTTTAATATATTCCATTTACCTGCAAGTGTTCCAAAGGCACTCTCAACTGCTCTCCTACCCCTGCTTAGACGGTAATTAAAGAGTCTCCGAGACTCAGTAAGCTGTGTTCTGGGATATGGCCTCATAAGGTAACTATGCAACGGATATGTTTCATCCCCTGGTATCACAAACGGAAGTTCCACATCTGATAGTGGTAGTTTCTTAGCATGAGGCATTTTGAAATTATTGCTGCATAGAAACTAATACAGTGCACTGTGACGAAAACTCCCACCGTCTGATTGCTTTCCATAAGCACCAACATCAATGGCAATAAATCTATACCGGGCATCAGCAAGCCCTTGAAGCACAATAGAGTAGTAATGCTTCTAGTTGTAGTACATGCTGCCTGAATTTGATGGACACTTCAGCCGTATATATTTTCCATCAATACTGCCTACACAGTTCGGAAAATTCCACTTAAGATAGAACTCGTTTGGCGTCGCAAGTAGCATTTCTGTTGTAGGTACAGGCATAAGAAGAGGGGCCATAGTTTTCCAAATAGCTTCGCAAACTTCTTTGATTATGTAATGGATAGTAGAAATTCCGAGTCCGAAGGAATCTGCCAGGGCTGCATAAGACGCACCCGTTGACAAAACCCTGCAATTATACACGCAGTGAAAACGCATTTCCATACTTTTTATTTTACAGGCAAAAATGTGAAGAACAAATGGAAACATCTCAGGGAGAACTTCCGTGCAGAACTCAACAGAATGATTGCAAATAAATCCGGAGATCCTGGATTATCTCCCAGCAAAAGGGAGTCTCAGTTGAAGTGGTTTAAGATGTTACTTTTTTTTAAAAGTACTTCGAATGCTAAAAAAATGGAAATGCAATTGCAATCTAAGAAACTTGATCGGGAGTCAACAGAGCCTGAAAAAGACAGCTGCACTAGTACTGACGATGATTTCGTTGCTGAATGCGCTTCTGCTGACAATTCAATACACACACCAGCACCATCGGAGACGTCTCGGTTGTCTGCTCAGCGAAGGTCGAGGCCTAGGAGTGGAAAGCGCCCATTGGAGGAAGCGATGATAGAGATTGAAAGGAAGAAACTTGATCTGATGCAGTCAATGGGCAACGGACGTGAGGACTGGGACACGACCTACCACTTCTTGATGAGTCTCTGGGAACCTATAAACAGACTTCCAGAGGATAGGCAAATGTTCCTCCGCGTGAAAATTCAAGAGGTGATATTTCAGTGGACCCAAAAACAAAAAGGGACACAAAGTAGCACCAGTTCATTTCAAATGCAGCTCTCTCATTACGAGGATGGAAGATCAAATCAACACTTGACGACCCAATCATTTTTCCAAACTTTCAGCGAGTGACAATTAAGTACAATTTTACTGTACCTTCATCGTTTTTCTTAGTTGACCTGAAGATGGCCGGTCACGGCCGAAACATGTAGCCAAATATCACTTAATTTTGTAATTATTGCATCTTGTTTGATGTGCGTTGTGTATTGACGATGCGTAATATATTATACTAGAGTGACAACTCTGTTATATTCGAAGTTACTTGTTTTTCCATTATCCAACATCCCACACTTGCTGTGAGTTCCTTATCATGATTAAAGAACATTTAACCGAACTGGCAAATAAACATACTGTTATTATAATTTCTTACCTCGCGTAACAGATTGTTACATATAATATCATATATTATGATAAATATATTACGCAATTATTGTCCTGTTCTGTAGTTCTCTTACCTCAGTGTCACCATGAGTCGCTCCTCTGGGCTAATGGACCTTCGAAAATTTGTATTTTGCTACGTAATTGATGTGTGAATTAACTCTAAAATATACTTAAATGTGTCTGAGCTCATTCTGAAGTACCTCCAAAACCTTCCCTCGTCTTTAAGTAAGTCATCTAGAAGACTATGAAACTCGCCGAAACTTTCACGCCTAGAGCTTATATTGTGCACCCAGAAAGTCTCTTTCTGGCAAATAAGAGATTTCTCCACCAAATATTGTCCATTAATGAAAATACGTGCACTTGGTTTGACATGCTTGCAGTTCAGAAATGTCAGCCGCACTGCTCTCAGTTCGGGTCGGCTCGGCTTGCAGTGTGAATAGTCACTCGCTCGGCCCGGTTCGTCTCGGTCCGGTCAAGTTCAGTTCAGAGCGGCTCGGCTCGGCTCGGCTCGGATCGGCTCGATTTACAGTGTGAATGAGGCCATATTCCCGGTAGAGGAAGAGAATTATGTCTTCACTAAAGCGCCAATGTCATCCGTTGCAGCCACACAGCTTAATACGCAATTGATATGGAGTCAATTACAAGGGCGTAAAGCGGCTGGTGAGTGAAGCTTACGTGCGGCTAGATTCGAGATTCAGAATGACTGGAACTGTATGTCTGCTTCCCTTAAAGGCATGTACAGGGTATCCTTACTTTATTTTGTTGGTAAAACGACCTTAAATGTCTCACCTTCCTCATTACTGCACTCTTTTAAGCTTTATAAAGGTTTTTGTCTCACGGTAATGCCTTTTACCCTTCGTACAGCTTTCTTTCTCACGTTCCTCATTACTACACCTTTCTTACTCTTTATACAGGTTGTCTCACATTCCTCATTACTAAATTTTTTACTCTTTATACAGGTTGTTTATCTCACGTTCCTCATTACCACACATCTTTACTCTTTATACAGGTTGTCTATCGCATGTTCCTCATTACTAAACATGTTTCCTCATTATACAGGTTGTTTGTCTCACGTTTCTCATTACTATATATTTTTACTCTTTATACAGGTTGTCTATCGCTTGTTCCTCATTACTACACATGTTTCCTCATTATACAGGTTGTTTGTCTCACGTTCCTCATTACTACACATTTTTTTTCTCTTTATACATGTTGTTTGTCTCACGTTCCTCATTACCACACATTTTTTACTCTTTATACAGGTTGTCTATCTCATGTTCCTCATTACTACACACGTTTCCTCTTTATACAGGTTATTTGTCTCACGTTTCTAATTACTACATTTTTTACTCTTTATACAGGTTGTCTGTCTCACGTTCCTCATTACTGCACATTTTTACTCTTTATACAGGTTATTTTAAGATTAATTAATTGCACTATGGAAGCGCGATTGACCAGTCATTTGGACAGTCAGAATAAAAGCTGCTGTGCATCAATGGATACATGGAGTAATTTTCAATAAAATCTGATTTCTATCAGATTAAAAACAACTAAATCCCTTTTTTTTTTTAAATAACCACCTTCTGACGGCAGGTACAAAGCCAGGCTTCAATTCATTGAACGTTCCTACTGACATTGTTCAACGGTTTTTATTCTTACACCAGCAACGACTTTATTTTTGCACTCAATCAGCAGCTGCTTTGTGTCCGGCTATTGGCAAGATACATTCTAGACTTCATTCAATTTTAGAGAAAGAAATCTGTTTTTTTAAATTCTATTGACCTTTCGGACAATGTCACCAGTACATTCCTTCTTATCCATCTTCGTTGATAATATTCCTACATGTACAGAGTAATCTCTTTCCCAAAAAGGTTTGGTGCTCCATCATGGTGTGTCAACATCCGTCCCCTGTTGCAAGAGGCATATCCCCTGAATAAAGGGATAATTCGTTTTCTAGGAACTCTCTGTAGACTGGTACTATTATAAGTCCCGTCGTAAAACGTGACTCAAGTAAGTACTTCCCCAGTTTCGACTCCACGCTTTTACAGAAAGCGTCTGTTAAAAATTACTTTGTAATGCTTTAAGCCGATTTTGCTTCATCCAGTAGAGGGAATTCTTTGTGACTGTAATACCTTCAAGAGTAATTTGAGCCTCAACCATTAGCAGAACATAAGGCAGAATTTATAACAGTGGTTATAGACCATCACAGTCCTGTATATGGTTGGCATGGTGTACCCAGTGGATGGACTTCACATAAATGCCACTTAATACCAGTACCTACAATTTGCTGCGGGGACCGCGGTAGCACAGTGGTTAAGGTGCTGTGCTACAAATCGGAAGGACGCTGGTTCAATTCCAGATGGTGTCATTGGAATTTTTCATTGATATAATCCTTCCGATCGCACTATGACCCTGTGGTAGACTCAGCCTTCAAGAGAAATTAGTACAGTAACAGGAGTATTTCCTGGGGTTAAAGCGGCCGGTGCGTAAGGCTAACAACCTTACCGACATCTTGGGACAATGTCACGTAATCTGGGAAATTTAATTTCCTGGAACCCTCTTGGTACCTCGGGCCTGTAATGGGACTAATTTAACTTTACAGTTTGTTGCACTGCATCCAGTGAATTTTCATCCACAACAGTTGTTTGCCACATACAGCATTCACTCGCGGCAAAAAAAGGACAATATCGCTCAAAATTCTAGCTTCATTCTGAAACGTATTTTGATGTGAAACTCGACGACATGGATACAGTCGTGGTATTTCATTGTAGTAACCCTATAGTTCCTATCGCAGAAAGCGTATGCACAATACTTATTCTTTGTATATGTTGCACAGACATATCAAATAACACTTCTGCGCAATACAGCATAACTACACTGACAGAGACATATACGAAGGCTACGAATAGGCGTTTAAGTGGTGACAACTCGCTGCCTTAAAATTCAACAGTCCCGTTAGCACAATTTTCGACGTTAACACTAAAGTGAAGCAAGGTTACAGTTAGCTTTTAACACGAAGGGGTTTACGAGAAATATTTCGTTCCAAATTAGAACTAGAATATGCTCCCTGAATTATATTCAGTTCGTCCCAAATCATCATCTATATGAGCAATAAATAGACATCAAGGTAAAGGTACAGGTAAAGGTAAATCAGTCCCGTTACAGGCCCGGAGGAGCCCAAGGGGTTCAAGAAAGTTAAGGTTCCCAGATTTCGTGACAACGGCACAGAATGGTGGTAGGTTGTCAGCCTTACGCACCGGCACCTCAGGAAATGCTCCTGGTACTCATTTCTGTTAGAGGCTGATTCGACCCCAGGGCCATAGTGAGATCGGTAGGATATTATGTCAATGAAAAATTCACTGACAACATCTGGAAATAGACATCAACAGCAGTAAAAAAAAGATAAAAATAATGGGTCCAGAAAACGAAAGATAACGTCACTGCTTCAAAATACCGTCATTTTGGACACCGATTTACTGCCCAGCAGCAAGTGTATGTGCTGAATCTCAGAGAAGTGAAAAAATAAGAAAGAAATATTGATTTGATTTGATTTGGTATCTACTGAACAGAGAATCGATATATGAGTTTCAACGCAACCTGTGTACTTTCTCAGCCACAATGACAAAACAGTCGACTGGCTTTCGCGAAACACTGAGAGATCACTGGCATAATTCAACAACGTCCAGCTGGAGGAAAAATTAAAATAATAGACGGTAGCAATTGTTCCGGAATTATCGTGTGGAGAACGGAGTTGAATAAGGTGTATTAGCACTAAAAACACAAGGCTGTGTGGATTTTTCCTTGTGAATCGACTAATGATGTTTGCATGTAATATACGGTTGGTTGCGTCACAATTCCCAGCGACACATCTTATACGGGTTTAGAACCCTACGGCAAGTATAAAGGGGATGTTTGTGCATGTAAATCGCTACAGTATTATTACTGCACAGATTGTGGACTTTTATATTTCAATTTTAAAATTGATTTCCTAAAAATTCTATGCAAAAATGCTCCGAGATTTTAGCAACTTCATCGAAGGCGCTTAATAATATATATATATATATATATTATTAAGCGCCTTCGATGAAGTTGCTAAAATCTC
>Ga0123352_10015040_pt1 | contig 12324 bp, 6 predicted proteins | sample TergutLab28metaG_FD_89700 | JGI IMG/M metagenome (GOLD analysis project Ga0123352, IMG submission 89700) | Labiotermes labralis P1 segment gut microbial communities from Petit-Saut dam, French Guiana - Lab288 P1 | ecosystem: Host-associated > Arthropoda: Insects > Digestive system > Gut ... | reverse complement strand
CATCCATCCATCCATCCATCCATCCATCCATCCATCCATCATCACCACCACCAACACATTCAAAATCAACAACACCACAGCTAAAGAATATTCGAAATTTCAGGCTTCGGCTGCGGTGTAGTCGCTCTCGCGGGTTGTTACGTGGTGTACCGTGGTTTGTTAGCGACGTTTCGGCACAGCGTATCAGTCCCATGGTCAGGGCTTAAGATGCCCAAGAACAAATCTATCTTCTTGGGCATCTTAACTCTCGAAGATGGGGATGAAATTCTGTCCCGGAAAGTCGGTTACAAACTACATTAACATCGCGCTACAACCCTTAAGAGCAAAAATCTCAGCTAAGCAGTACCTACCAAATTTTCAAGAAAGGCCTACTACTGTGGAATGAAGTAAAATAAATAATCACTCGCTCGTGGGGACACTGTGAAGTGTTATCAAATGGTATGGCTTCCGGATCTTACACTATGTAGGGTTGTCAGACGCCGACGTTTCGGGGGAAGATGGTGCTCTTATATTCGGTGTAACATCAAGTTACAACTGGACGGGGGGCAGCACGTTCCTCCAAACCTCACCGTCAACCTACAAACCCACAAGGTGTCAAAAGCTCCGAATACCACCATCTGATCAATATCGCGAAAACCTGACAACCCAACATGAAGCTGATGTGACAGCTTCTTAAAAGTATGTGCACGTTACACGCACTTTCCGACACTATTACTCCCGCAATGGACATACAAGAGACGCGTTTCTCAGAACGTCCCGTCATGAAAATAACATGACATTCATATTTATGCAATCCACGAAGTGACGCCAGATCGAGCAATGCCTTTCAGCGTGAATGGCTCACGACAAAACGAGAAACATTTCTTCTTTGAAAGAATGGTAGAACCTGTAACAAATAGTTCGCTAGCCGTAGTCATTCAGCTGATATGACCCTCCTTTCCTTTTTATGGTTTCTATGAGGAGGGCTGTAAATTTAAAACGGTGAAAAATGGTCCTCAAACACAAAATTCTTTAAAATGAAACGGTTTGAATTTCAAAGTGATGTCCTCAGAAGTACTTACACTGTCTGCAGTTTTTATGATATTCGTGTTAACAAGGGGCTCAAAAGCTAAGCGTCGCACAAGACCGACCTACCTGCGGCTTCCGAAGTATCTTAAAACTGTAAACTTACTGCAGCCCATACCCATCACACTAAAAGGTCGCCTTACTCATCGGACAGCTTTTCCTCCTGGGGAGTGATCGCTTAATTTAGATTCCAGAATAACCTCTCAGCGGAACCAAATCAATAACAACCCAGAGACTTGACTCATCTCAATAATACAGCCTGCACGTTCTCGACTGCTTGTCGGGCGGTACGACCGTCTTAGGCTGCAATGCAGTCTTCCGTTTCTTAGTATTCATCAGCTATGAACTTTCGTCTTCCGTGAAAATTCCGTAACGAAAATGTCCTCCTCATAAAAAGATTACTTTAAATACTGTTTCAACTGTGGTGATTATGCAAATAAATCTGCATACGATACAGAGCGATTTCAGCATTTTACGCCCCCCCCCCCCAAGTCGCTTTACAGTATTCTGATCGAAGCTAACCGCGTATAGCACTCGTCATTCGTAGTTAGTCGGTCGAGGGTTCAAAACTCGACACGGGAGCCGGTATCCTGAGGTTAACACCGGTCTTCCTCTATTCCGTGAAGCAAATGGCGGATAAAATTTAAATTAGGCCTTAACGTCATTTACAAATCATCATTCCCAAGTCACCCTAATTATTCGGCGTCACATAAGCCATGTCGTTGAAACAGCGTCGTATATAAGAGTACGTCACGATTAAAAAGAAAGCAGTTCTTGCCGCGGCGACTTTCTTGTTGAATAATTATAGTTCTCTCATTACGAAAGGCTCTGCAGTTATAAATACATCCACGTAATCCAGGTTTTTTTTTTCTGGCAGGGACGTACTGCGCTGAGGACGGTGGAAATTTCCGAGTTCATGATTCAGAAATGAGCACATATAAATATCCAAAGGCTATGATGTAACCCCTGTTACTTGTTATTCCTTACACAACACCGCAAACACGCGACGGATTTACCAGTAAGCAAGTTTAAGACAGCATAATCGAACACTTTACTGTACACGGTACTTCCTGTCTTGTTAAATTCCTCCTCGGAGTTGCGCGGTAATATGATTATGCGTCCCTAGTCGCAAGGCTTGTGGAAGACTAGGCTGACAACACGTTTATGCAGAATTGTGACCCAATATGGAATGAAAAACTTTGGAAAATGAATATGAAATTGCGACGCGTTCCAGTACTACGGTAATGCGATGTGAATTAGAACAATCCAGGATCCCTCCGCGCGCCACAGCATTCTTCAAATATCCATACTATGGCAAGGCCTTCACGATGCTTTCTGAAGTTGCAAAAACGTGCTATGGGCGCTCTTCCACTGTTTATGATACTGCGTAACATTCAATACATCCGCTGAGGCTATGAGTATCACTGTAACTGAAGACCTAAATACACTTTAATATTTGACATTTGTGAGACCGTGCATCATTAGAACAACGATGCAAGCAACCAACAAGGTGCAGCAAATTCCGTTTATTGATCTTTTTATTGATCTATTTCAATCTGCGCTACATGTTTCGGGCGACAAACTCGCCCATCTTCAGGAGTACTTTTTGATTTTATATACAGCTTTTGGTACAATGCACCGATATTGGTGCCGACCGGTCGGCAGCAATATCGCCCGAAACATGTAGCGCAGATTCAAATAGATCAATAAAAAGATCGATAAACGGAATCTTATGCATCTTGTTTGTTGCAAACATCGACGCTTTAATATACCTGGGCGAAATTCACGATATATTTAAAATATTATTTCAATAACACGCAGGAAATTTGCTTCGTAGGAAAGGTTCTTTCTGAATACATGAATCGCCACATGCTGAAATGTGTATACGTACTTCATGTGACTCCATGCTGAGTACCCAAGTCTTACTGTTAAGCAGTTGGGAGAGTAAATCCTTCATGAGATGCTGATGTCTCAATTTTAAAATTCTTTTCGACGTTGAAAGTGGCTCACTAAACATTCGGTAGCCCTCACGCCATTATGTTTGGACCGAGTCCCTTCTCCACGCATCGAACCTCCTGACCTGACAGCACACACAAATGCGTGAAACTGTCCAAGGCACCCAAACTCATAAATATATTCATTCAAAGATCTTAAGAAATGAATGGAAGGATGGATGAAACGAGGAAAGAATGACGGATGTTTCAAAGCTGTTCCTAATTTTTATGAAGAACTTGTTGTCTCTGCTTCGTTACGTCACCCAGATGACAATAATGCTGGCCTACTATTGGCCAACAGCCGAGAGGTTTCATTACCAACAAACGAAGCAGAACAGCGACATATGTGGTTCTCACCAAGAGTATCATGGTAATAAGCAACCGTATGGCGCAATCAGTGGTAATATATTCTTAATGGCGTTAGAAGTGTACACATCTTCAGCAACATTCGGCTGTCCATTGTCACGCTCCATCACCTGACAGTGGTCCAGTAAACAAAACATAAGTGATAGCACAGAGTGAGCAAGATTTTGAGTAAAGATAAAGTACTTGTACCAAAAAACAGATGCAACGAATAAGCATCAATCAGATTAAGAACAAATTACCTTTGACGGACGTCAACATGTACCTTTCACGAGTAAAGCAATATATCTACGTGCGTGGTATTCATTTTAGGAATAGGGTTCAGTACTGGGATTTTGTTAACAGGGTACTGAAACTTCGGTTTCTGTTAAGAGCATGTAATTCCTTGACCAGCAAATTGTCAACAATGCCGACCAAATTAGTCTATCCTGCTGGTTGTAGAACTGTGCTCTGTCCGTCAACAGTGGCAACAGTCAGCTGCTGCCAACATCAACATGGACCCTACTGAAATAATGCGATGTTTATACGGACCGATATTTGTTTTTCAGCGTTACTTGCATTTTTTCCACTTCCGTCATATATTTTACACAAAACGATCCGGGATGGCTCAGACGGTATAGCGAATCGCCATGGTGGTGGGCGAGATTTCCGCACCCGTTCAGACCGGTCCTGGGGTCCAACCAGCCTCCTTACAATGGGTAGGGTCTCTTTCCCAGGGGTAAAGCAGCCGGGACGTGGCATTAACCGTCCACCCTATCTAGCGCCGAGGTAAAAGAAAGAGTAGAGCTATTCTTCTACGTCCCCTCTGGGCCTTCATGGGCAGTTACGGCGTGAAGTTTACCTCTTACCTTTCACCTTATACACACAAAGCAAATCCATTAGACTTCGTTATACCATACCTTTAAGACCGTCTCCTCACTCTCAGCCATTCGATAAAGGTAAATAAAATTAAATGGGCCCTTTGACCAAGTACTGTACGATGCTATAAAGTGTTTAGGAAGTATGGAGGGAAAGCGCGCGGTACCCAATGGACAGAAAGTTGGGTAGGTCTCAGGGTAGATGAAATATGGTAGCCAAGAAAAAAATGACTGTCTAGAATTCAACCCCCGATCATCCGGCCCGGGAGTAGTCACTTACTGACAGAAGGTAGAAAGAATGCCAACACAGTGGCTGACATATCACTTCAAATCGGGGGTTGTGAAAGGAATTGCTGTCACTTAATACATAGTCCGTTGTGGGAAGGTTTCACCATGTAAGCATGGATAATCACCGGTGCATTACTAGTAATTGTTTTCGTCAACAAAAATGTATACGTGGCATCAAACACGTTAAAAATGCCACACGGAAGCTCTAGCCGATAGCAGTTTCCCCCAAGGACCAGGTAGCTAGGTAGCTCTCCTGCTATCTAAAACCTTTTCATCCTATCGGAAGAAACAAACATTCACGCTCAAAAAGATCTCACAGCAAACAAATGGAGCCAGCCTAGAGAATTATGGACCACAATCTGGCAAACACTTGGCAATCGGTACAGCCAGGGGAGCCGAACTGTTATGGCTTCCTAACATTCTCTTATCTGGCGGAATAAGACTGTTGTGCGAAGACGAGATGATCTTCTCAGAAACCTCCTATTTCAAGATGCTGTTGTCCTCCCTCTGAAAGAGTTGACCTAGTATAACACAGCCGATTTCAACACCGAAAACAGCCAGGTAGCCTGTTTATTACTTAGCATATTTCATATTGGCGTTACGAAGTAGGTTGAGGCACTGCGCTAAGAGCCGTAAGGTCGCGGGTTCGATTCCCGATGTAGTCATTGTTTTTTCATTGGCTTAATCCTTCCAGTCGCGGTACAGCCCCGGGGTAGACTTAGCCTCTGACATAAATAAGCACCAGGGATATTACCTGCAGTGTAAAGGAGGACGGTGCGTACAGCTAACAGCGTCGATTGTCTAAAAATCCTGGCAGCCTCAACCTTCTCGAGCCCTCAGCGCCTGTGCAGGCCTGTCATGGGATAGCTTTACCTTTGTATTGCACATAACATCAACTGGCCCCTATCGTACCTAAGCCACATCCTCAGACACACAAGAGCACGCACGGTCTTCAATGTCCACTTCAATATTAACCTCCGATTCAAGAATTTCTTATCTCTCAAATGTCATACAGCCCATTCATCGTCCTTCATTCAATCCCCCTGACAATAATTTGTGACGAATGCAAATTGTGAAGTTCCTCAAGCCAGTAAACTTACTACCCACATTTATGGTATCTAATACCCCAGCATCGCATTCACAACAGCCTGCCACTTGTCCCTAACCTCAGCCAGACGAATACAGTCCACGCTCCCTCAACCCACTTTCATTTTAATATTATTATCCCATGTATACCAAATCAACTGTGTGATTTCATTCCTTCTGACTTCCCCACCAAAATACAACATGCATTTCTATTCTCCCCCATACGCGCTACAGGACACGCCCAAACCATCAACCTTGATTTCTTCACCCTCGTACTTGATGAGACGCACAAATTATGAAGCTCCGCGCGCATACAATTTTCTCAACAGCCCGTGACATCCACTGACCCAAATTCGAATATTCCCCTCGATACCCTCAGTCGCTGGGTCACGTTCAGATGCCTGTCTAGTTCTTCGTCCTGAGTTACGGTGGAACTCAGCATACTCTGTGCCTGCGAATGTCACATGCTGGCCAACGATGTGTCACTTACCGAACAACGCCCAATAACGGACGCTGACGGACTTGAATTAACTGATCGTCCTGTCGAGCTGCTCTCCACGAATTCGGCCAGATTACCGAAAACCACGCAGTGCCTTAGAAAAGCCGTCTCCAGACACGACGCGAACATATCCCACGCGCGGAAATCGTTTCGCTGAAGGAAACCAAAGTTACGATGTCATTACGAACATCGCTTAAAGTGGACTACGCAGTCTACTCCACAGAACGCTCGGCCTAACTTACATCTTCATTACCTTTTACAACAACCGCAAAATACGCTTTGGTATCCTTCGTTAGTGCTGCAGCTCAATAAAAATTCTCAGCTTTTGCTACTTACCCACATTCTTTTACTTACTTGCTGTCTACCGTTTTATGTTTTATCTCTTCTTCAGCCTGTTTCTTTTCAATTACAATAAAATCGTAAGTTTACACACTCATAAAACTGCAAGCGCGTCCGCGTGGAGGTTGGCGCTTCTCCGTTTCAGTTCACAAACCATTCGACCACTGCCCGCGAAATCTGGTACGAGTACAGGTCATAAATATTGATACACACTTGTATTAAACATGTGCCCTACGTCAACACTTAAAAACGTAGCAAGCAATTCCCCCAGAGGCCTCTTACAGGCCCAGAGGATTCCCAGATTTCCAGACAATCAGCACATGAAGGTGAAGAGGTTGTCAGCCATACGCACCGGCTGCTTTACCCCCCAGGAAATATTCCTGGTACTCGTTTCTGTTACAGACAATGACACCATCGGGAATCGAACCCGCCACCTTCCGGTTTGTAGCGCAGTGCCTCAACCAACTGCGCCACCGCCTGCCCTCTTCAAAACGTAGCAAAGATGTAAAACTTCGAGCTTGAACATGACAAATTTAAAGCAGGCCTATAGAGAATCTGTGCTTAGGAGTAAATTCATGGCGCAAAGAAACTGAAACAATAGACAGATATACGGTCGAACTGGGATAGGACGTCATGAAGGAGAATGAATATTTTATGTTGTTATAAACGAGTGTTGTTCTAACCTAGGAGTATAATGTTGAGGTAAAGGGTGACGAATTAATGGTACCACAGAGTGTTTGACGTTATAGACGACATGTCACATAAACCGATGGCGTTATAAACGGGTTCGACTGAATACTGGTGTCTATAAAGCCGCGCAGTAGGAACAAGGCCTTGATTTCCGTTCGGGACTCGTTGCTTTGCCTTGCTTCTTAGTTTCACTGAACACTGCTTAGGCCCTGGCACGTGTATGGGGTGTGAACTTGATCTTTCAGAGTATGGAGAGACAATGAACCGCGCACGTTCCGGAACAGGGTGCTGAGAACAATACTGGGGTCTACGCGTGAAATATGGCTAAAGAAACATACATTTTGGATAATGCAGGGTTACAGGACTTGTGTTCCTCGCCAAATACTGTTGGTACAACCAAATAAAAGTGAAGGGGATAAGCGGAACGTGTGGCAAAGCAATGAGAGGAGAAAAATTTACATAGAGTTTTGGTAGCAACACCTGAAGTAAAGACACCACTTGGAAAACCCTTGCGTAGGTGGGAATATACTATTACAATAGACATGAATGAAACAGGATGGACGTTGCGTGTGTTTATCTGGCGTAGAAGATAAACCAGCTGTAGGTTCCTGTAAACGCGGAAAGCAATCTTCCACAGTTTTCATAAATTGCAGGGGAATTTCTGATTGGCCCCTCAGGAAGCACTCTGCTTCTTTCCTTCCTGGTATGCTCCTTTCCGTAGTTTCTTCCTTTCTTTTTGTCACTCTCCTTAGTCCCTTTGTCTCTACAACACCCTTTCTTTGTGTGTGTGTGTTCGCGCACGCCAATGAGCGTATGCGTGTTAAGTTTCCTTCTTTTCTCTCGGTGAACACTGGAAAATGTGAAAGAATTATTCTGCTTCCAACCGCCGACGCCAATGCAAAAACAAACTGACTGATACAGAACACAGTGAGCCCTTTCTTACAAACTCAAATTGGAGAGTACGTAACATCCGGCTGGTTCATTGCTCTCACCTGTCCTCCAGCTTCCTCTTCCTTCAATACACACACCTGCTAAGCACCGTTCCGGACTGCCAAATTTGTTAGCAACAAATTAAACACGTAACACTTGTTTAGACCAGATGTGCTAATACAAATGGGACGCGACCGGTGTCACTGTCAGTGTCTGGAGGCTGATGGATTGAAGTAGGAATCATAAAATACAATCAAGCATCATTGTTTAGGGGTTCTGCTGTGTGTCACTTGATACATACGCACATATATCATGGCGGAGAATTAGATACTGATGATAACTGTGAATAACAGGTGTCCGAAAAGTGGCATTGCGTCGTATCGAGCTGTGTCAAAACTTACCTCGAATGACTAACGAAAACACAAAGTCTGGATTGTTTCTTGTCTGTGTTTGTCAAGTGTTACCCTTTCTAAAGTTTATCCTAGCAAAATGAAATAAGTTTCGTTTTCCTCACGTTTGCTAAATGTCTCGCCTTGTAATCACGCCTAATTTTCTCACCAGTATATCTGGTGACGAATAACAAATATAAAGCTCCTCAACACGTGCTGCTTGTCCCCCTTATAAGTCCAAATATCTCCTTGTCTGTTTTGTTTTCAAGTAATGTAAGCTTCCCTCCAAATGAGATACAAAACAGAAACAAAATACGTAACTACAATGTTAATGAAGTGCGCGACTAAGAATCACGCTGGAAGCAGTAAACTCCCTGCAGACGGGACCTCTGTTCACGTGTTCAAGAAACCCTCGGATTTTATATAACCCTAAGTGAAGTGTGGACCCTGTCACGGACTAGTTAAATACAGCCCACGGTCACACCAGATGGATCTGCACTTCGTGCGCTATTGTCAGACGCCGTAACTAACTTGGGATATACAGCACTGGAAGACGGGGTCACGAATGTTGAATGGGTCAACATTCGGAATAAAGCGGCCATCGCCTAATAGAGTAGCATCCCCTAATTTGTCTGGAAGAACTGAGAAAACCCATAAAAATACTCAAAACGATGACCGCTCCAACCGACAGCTGAAGCAGGCACCTCTCGAATCCATTTCTAAAGCGTTAATGTTATACCAATCCGCTCAAGGGCTCCATATTAACCTTTTGAAGCCTAGTGGTAACTACGTTGCAACATTACGAAACTGTGCATTCTGCTCACGCAGTGTGCACGTGCGTGTTTCATATGATTCTCATTCATTCACTGCGTAGTCTGTCTTGCGACAGGGACAAAACCTCTTCCAAACCGAGTTCTCCATAGGATGCTTCCTCTTTCAAATTTCACTATCTTCTCTTTCCTTTGAGGTCATCTATTCTCGTCTTAAATACCAATTATTTCCCCACACATCATTCGCCGTCGGGCCTTTTAGCGCCTGCAGACTGTTCTTTTGTGAGGACGGAACAGAATCGTTATACATAATGCAGATGAACGCCCTCAAAGCGTTAATATGGTCTAATAAATTTCCATCTACCCTCCTGGATTACAGTGCGGTCTCTCGAAAGTCTTCAGATACATTTCCCATACCACATCCCACCCACCTCATCCTCCAGACCCAATCAAAGGCGAAAAGTACAAATTATGAACTTCACATATGTGTTTTATAAACAGAGAATGAATTATCACCCTACGCAATATATCAAAACCAAACAACATTTCAGTTATTTTTACACTAGACACAAATCTCGATGCTGCATAAACCAAGTTATATTCTGACCATGTGACTGCAATAAATGTCATATCTTGAAGGTCGCGTCCCCAATAATTACTCTCCAACTTTAGTACACAGCAGCCATTACTCTGGGTCTCGTAATTTCTGTCGGCTGCTTGGTTCACACACCCGTCACATACTCTTCTGGTTGCTTTGCCACCCCTACTGTAAGTCCACTTCACCAATATATATACATGATCTCCTCTACATGGCGACAATGCGATGTGTACTGTATTTAAGCCAGAAGCATACCATACAGCAGTCGTATTCCGTTCTGAAAGACGGCTCTAACCTCACAAAAAGCATGCCCTTCCGCTCTCGATCTGACCAAAGTTTGTATCCTCCTACGAAACTGCATGCAGAGTAAAACTCAAACCAGCTGGAGGCCAGCTAACAGTACAGAGTAATCATCAAACAAGGTAAGGTAAATTTCAAGTCATTAATAAAAACCAACAAATGCAACACGTAATTGCGTTTATCAAACACTACTCATTACCAGCATGTTTCGTTCGCTGTCGCGATAATCATAAGAGTAACTTACAGACCAGTCTCCAACGTTCCCCCTCGTGTCACACACTTCCATAGAAAATACATGGTACACATCGACTACATAAAGCAGTACACCCAGTAATATTTTTTTAAAGAAATTTAATTTTATCAGATCCTAATAGTAAATAAGCCGAAATTCAATGACTGTGCAAAAAATTTGAGACATTTCTCGTAACACTGAGTGGATCACTGATGCATTTTATGAGTCTGTTTGGACTCTTCGTAACCTTGTTAAGCTACCCTGATGAAGATCGCGACGCCGATCGAAACATGCCGGTGATGAACAGTGCGTGATAAACACATTTTGCATTTTGATTTTATTAGGTGATTTGAAATATCCATTTAATGCACGGTTAGGGAACATATTAAGGTCAGATACAGTTCACTCTGTAACAGGTCATGAAGGCTCAGAGACGGAGTAGATGTATAGCTCTACTGTTTCTTTAACCTCGGCGCTGGTTGGAGGCAGGTGTTCAACGCCAAGCCCCGGCCGGTTTACCCCCGGCAAAGAGGTCCCATACCCATTACACAGGAGGCTGGTTGGGCCACAGGGTCGAATCGAAGAAAACAGTGGCTATCCCGTCACCTGTTGGATTTGACTGCGGTTGGTAAATGAGGAGCCCGAGGTTCACTGCTGCGTGGGTCTTAACTCCAATGATAAGAATGCTATTCTGAACGGGAAGGTAAACTCAACACACTTCCGGGCTAAGCCGCAGTTCCTGACCGCGGACTGTTCATTAGCACAGTCCTATCACCTTTGCATTGGAGGTTTCAAAATTGACGTAGCCATGTACTGTACGCAACTCCCTATGTAGCAGGACCTCGTGTATCTCAACTGACATTACAACACGACAGATATTTACTCCCACAAAGAACATCTCTTTGCAGCTGTGCATCCACTTTGGGCACGACGCAGATCATCATATATTCACCGCCCATGCTCAAAAGCTATGCCATCCCGACATGTTATTCTCGCTTCGGTTTTGACTTAATTTTAGTATACTTTACTGAAAGTTCATTGCTGTGGAATGACAAACCTGGCGTAGTCATTCACCTCTACCACCATTCGGAAGTTGCATGTCACAAATTAAAGATGCGAATATGTCAGATACGGAAAACTTGTCAACCCTGACATCTGTAAACTTGCAACATGGCCATTCATTTTATAGTAAGACATACTGGCGTCGCACATTTTCCATCACTTAAGGATATCATTACGATATCGCTACTCATTGGTACGATAATATGATTAATAAGATCTATTGTCCTATATTTGCCGATCCCGTCGGCCGTGCGGTCTAATTTTCAAGTGAGACAACCCCAATGTTTTTCAGTATTTAAAAATATATGTAATTTGACATTCTAACACAATTTTTTGTTGTACAAAATATATATCTAAATAATATTTAAAAGATAATGACTACAAGTTTCGGTTTTCCTTTTTAAGCCATCTTCGGGTTCTAAAGCGCAGGTCTGCAGCCGCTTCATTGCTGGAATTACGGGTTCCAATGCTGCTGAGGGTATGCATGTTCGTCTCTTTGAGTTTGTTGTGTGCTACGTAAGTAGCGGCCTCTGCGACGAGCCGATCGCTCGTTCACAGGATTCCTACCGGTTGTATGTGATCTGGAAACCTGAACAATCAGGCGGCCAAGGCCCGATATGAGCTGTTGCATCACACCAAAAAAACCGACTCACATTTAATACAGGCCACATGGTTATCGTCCAAAGCATTTGAATCTGGCTAATCACAGCCTCGTCTTGCGCTTTCTCTCTGCGGGTTCCCCGCACGCCCACCCCCCCCCCCCCCCCCCCCAACCCCTCCTTGCTCCCCACACCCCACACTTATAAAACACCACCCAAACAACCCAAAAACCAAGCCTATGGGCGAGGAGGAAGAGAGGAGT
>Ga0123352_10015039_pt1 | contig 12324 bp, 7 predicted proteins | sample TergutLab28metaG_FD_89700 | JGI IMG/M metagenome (GOLD analysis project Ga0123352, IMG submission 89700) | Labiotermes labralis P1 segment gut microbial communities from Petit-Saut dam, French Guiana - Lab288 P1 | ecosystem: Host-associated > Arthropoda: Insects > Digestive system > Gut ... | reverse complement strand
TCGTTGGGTTGGCGGGTGTGTGTGGGTGATAAGGGGTATGGGTGTGTGTGGGGGGGGGGGGGGGGGTGGCGGCCGGTGCGTAGGACTGACATCCTTACCATATTCTTGTGCCGATTGTCTCGAAATCTGGGAGCCACAACTTCCTGGAACCCTCAGGTCCTCTCTAGGCCTGTAATGGTGTTGCTTTACCGTTTACTACTACTACTACTATTACTACCACCACTACCACCTCCACCGCCGTCGCAGCCCGGTGCTGACGAGAGGTGACAAACCTGTGCAAATTACCGGGGTTCGGCGATCCGGAAGGGGAGCCAGGGCCCGGGACCCGACTGTCTTGCATATTAAAGCTTTTAGACCAAGCCCAAGTCACTCTGCAAATTACAGCGAGTCTCTCCGATCTAGTGTAAAGATTTTTAGCCTGGCCACACTTGCTAGAAGGCCCGAAGCCCCTCTCGGCGGCCCTGCCACCGCCGTCACCCCTACCTGATCTCTCAATCTTCTTTTTTGCCGTCTCTCCCCCCCCCCACCCTCCGATCGCGTGATTTCTTACTAATTTCGTAATCTTGTCGCTCTCCGCACTTCCTATATAATTTTCCTTTGTTCTGCCATCTCCCGTAAAATTTGAACTTCCGTTTTCATTATAAAATCATTTCATATTTTATCAGATTCCCGTAATTCAGCTACTGCTCTCGGAATTGTGCGTATGTCTGCCGTTTGTCTTCTCTACTAATCACCCAAAACTTCAGATCCACATAGACATTGAATGTAACTTCCACTCCAGGTGGAGTACACGTATCTATAATTGATTAACCCATTTTGTGACAATTTTTTAATTGACGCTTTCTCGTGTTAGTGTAGTTCGATGGCGTGTTTTATGATTTACAGCACCTAAATGTTGCAAATAATTGCGTGCAATTATTGAGGGGTCGTCGAACACGATTCCTCCATTGATTCTTGCGAAGTGCAGCAGAAGTGCTAAGCGGCATCTAGTTTGCATCATGGCTATGGTTAAACATGCACGATACAAACAAAAAAGTTTAAAACAGAGCTTTTAGGTATGGTGAGGTCTGTGTTTTATATGGAGTGGCGCGTGGTGGCGATGAACAGTTCGATATGAGTGTCATGTAAATTGGGCGTGATATACATAGACATATAATGGAAAATAACGAAGTTGGAATTACCTGTTCGAGTTCATTTTATATCTCCAATACCAAGTTTAATCATAGATCATTAATTAGCTCCAAAAATGAAAGCTGGAAATAGAAGGACATGACCTGGGTTTATACTTGAAGTTTTTAAAGTATTTAAAAAATGCATTGGTAGAGAGACCGCGAGAGGGGAACAGTTATTATTGTCAGACTGTAATGACACTTAACACTTCCTCGACAGAGTTTCGAAAAATTCTCAAATATCAAATGAAAATCTGTCCAGTGAATGCCGAGTTGTTCCATGTGGACAGAAGGACGGACAGAGGGACATATGATGAAACTAAAATCGCTCAAATCATTAGCCCTTGCTACTCTTTCCATAAGGACGACAATATTTAATTCTCTTGTAACTGAAAAAAAAAACGAATAATAGTCGCATTCTAAACTGCACCGTTATGGTCGCACTTCCCCAAATGGCCGCAAGTACTGTGGACAACATATTGACAAAGAGTAAGTATACAGTTTATATTTTCGGGCGTTTACTATTACGTCTGTGTAAGGAGAGAAGAAGCTGCAAAATTGTACAAAATTTCCTCATTATGAAACATTCCAAGTACACAACCAACGATTGAGCAAAATTGAAAACTGGGCCCGGAAGCTCAGCTCCCTTGCTCTGCGGAGTGCGAAAAAATCAATTTTTGCGTCACGCTACTATCTTGTTTTCCCGGCGCTCTATCTTGCCTCCAGGCCGCTCTTACCAGAAGGACGAGCAGGCATTGCCTGGGACCATCACAGCAGTAAATTTTCTGTCTCCCCCTCTAATAGATACAGCGCGTCTCGTCACACGCTACATCTGCCACCCCCTCCTCTTCCTTCACCCCTCCTCGTGCTTTTTATACTCCCCCTCCTCCTCGTTATTGTCCATTTTTGTGTACACGACAAAAGGCAAGGGATTATCATCTGTTCGCAGCCTCCTCAGCAGTTTGCAAATTGTATAGTTAGTTTGCTAGCCGCTGTTCGGTCCATATTTGAGGTGTATTGGACCGTGCATCGTCTTCCCCGAATGAAGAATAAAATCCAATTAGATGCCACTTGTTACTTTATTATGCTTATGTTAGGCTCAACATGTTTCGGTCATCATTATGCCCATCATCAGGAGCTCACGACGATAGCATTGGTTACCACATAGGCCGTCTGGTTCTCGCGTTGCTGCTGGTTGGAAGTTAAGTGCAGGCAGGATGGATGAGTGTTCGGACCGAAGGCTGTAAAACGTTAACTTCCAAACAGCAGCAACTCGAGAACCAGACGGCCTATGTGGTAACCAACGCTATCGTCGTGAGCTCCTGATGATGGGCATAATGGTGACCGAAACATGTTGAGCCTAACGTAAGCATAATAAAGTAATAAGTGGCATCTAGTTGGATTTTATTCTTCAGTTATCGGCCCATATGTCTTGGTCACTGCAAATCGGTACGAATTCTTCCGATTCGCACAAGTAGAAAGGCGGACCGGAAATGTGAAACAGACATGTTTGAGGCTCACGTTAACTCTGCGTGCAGCAGCGGCCCGCATCCCGCGGTTCGACGCATTTCAATCTCTGGAGCGGAAATTAAGCGCGCCCGGCTCAATTATTTTCAGCTTCCGAATACAGCCGAAACTGGAATCTTTCATGAACGGGTCTGCTTAGCATGTGGCTCCCCGCAGAATGATTAGAGGGGGACGTCAATTGTAAGAGTGGTTGAACCGAATATCGACACTGCACCCTCTTGGTAACTTCGGATGTCGCCTATATTATGGGACAGGAAACTACTCCATCTTGATTACCACTTCAGCTCAATGTGGTGCACGTAATTTTAAAAAAATTAGGCCCCACATGTCGAATCATTCCTTTGTAACTATTACAGCTGTATAGTAAAACTGACATGGGCAATGGAGGTGCACCTCCATCGTCTCCAACTAGTGCTGAAGTTAAGATCTAGTGGAACGATAACTTCACATCTCCCCCCGCCCCCCTGCATGCCTTCGTGGTGTATACAGGGATAAATTTATCTGTATCAATTTAACTGTAATGACTGCCATCCTTTTCCGTGCAGACCATCCAGTCTCTAAGCAGCTGTGCGGAAGTAGAAAGTTCCAATATTCCGCCAGCGTCTCCTTCCACACCTGTCCTACACAGTAGGCTATTTTACCGGTAACCCTCTTGAGAGTCTTTTGGTTGAATCTCGCCCTGATTGCTGGCGATACTTACCGAAATCTGCTCCTCGAAGTGATAAAAATTAATTTAAGTTATTTTGCGTCATCACAACAGTCTTGAGGAAGACTCAGCCCTGGGTTATGGTGCTGTGTTGATGGGCAAATAGTTAGCAACATGTTGGAGGATATTTCTGGTCCTGTCTTCAGGGTGTAGCAGTCCAGGAATGCGTATGTGTATCCTTACACACCAAGCTTCCCGCGGTATTATTTTCAAATGAAATAGTATTATGCCAGATTTGAGTTGCCGAAGGCGGTGTTGATAAAAGGGGTCCCAAGATTGCTTATAACCTGAAGTTCAAACAGGTTCATGCAAAATGTTGATAATTATTTTCAAATCGACACAACGTATTATGGTAGTACCATTTATATTCGTATGATATTTAAATTTTCCTGTTCCTAGTTTGTAAGAAAAGCCGTTAGCCTACAGCAAGTGGTCATATCAATTATATCTGTGTTGTGATACAATATTATTATGCACATACTTTCACCTTCCTGCTGCAGCGACGAGAGCTAGGCACTTTTCTCCGACGCACACAAGCCCGCTGTCACGTATCTGTTTCCTGTTGTGCAGAATCTTTTGTCAGACTAAGGCAAGGTCCTTGCTGTTTTATAATCCTGAAACTAGATATGAAGTGTGCTGAACGCTGGCCGCATAATTCCACGGAACTTTCGTTTGTCTATCCGTCGTGGATGATCGGCCTCATTATTTGTACTTCTCACGAATATGCAATATATGTATATCCGAGTGATCAATCAAGAACGAGATGGGAGAGAGGAGCGGTGCATAGAGGGTTTCGGTGGGGAAACGTGAGGGTAAGAGACAACTTGGAAGACCTGGGCGTAGGTGGAAGGATAACATTGGAATGGATCTTAAAGGAATCAGTTGGGAGGGTACGGACTGGATTGACCTGGCTAAGTATAGGGGCAAGTGTCGGGCTGTTGTGAACGCGGTAATGAACCCTCAGGTTCCATAAAATGCAGGGAATTGCTTGTCTAACTGAGGAACAGAGCTTCTCAAGAAGCACTGTGCTTCGTGCAGTTGGTTTGTTGGGCTGTGGCTTGTCTCTGCCGTCCGTTAATTGCTGTTGTTTATGTCATATCCGTTACAGGAAGACATCCTGTTGTGTCTGCGTAATGCGTAACGAATCTTGCAAGCCCTGAGACTAGGTTGACTGCAACACGAAGAAAGATACAGCTATGCGGCGCATAACGACGTTTCGGTCAACGACGGACCGCATATACGACAGTGGCCCCATTTAATATAATATAATATAATATAATGCTACAGTTGCCTACAGTATTCAGTGAAGTAACATGCTGTACAGGTTTGTAGCCTAAGAGCAATAGGCTATACCATATAGTCTAGGTGTGTAGTAAGCTGTGTAGCATACTACACACCTAGACTATATGATATGTACTATCTAGGTTTGTGTAAGTACACGTTCGCACAGCGACGAAATCGCCCTACGTCGCATTTCTCAGAACGTATCCCCGTCGTTAAGCGACGCATATCTGTACTGTAGCCTTGTTGCCTTGACAGCGTATGCATCGGCAAACCATGGAGTGACAGTGCGAGAGGCGTGGGAAGTCATCTGTGACCCTGCGACTGCACATCATTGTTGACGTGATTATTTCAATATTATTTTCTTTTCACTAAATGTCGTCAGGACTTCAACTCGATCTGTAATTGGGTCCATGCCGAAGCGAAAGCAGTCTGTAGATTCAACAGACAAAACATCCTCAGAGGCAGCACAGAATGTAGTGCGTAATTACTTTAAAATTGATGAAGATGACCTGCGAGATTTGAAGTTCTCGCAGAGCTGCTGCTGGAAGTTTCACGTTCACAGGGGTTGTGCATCTTACAACGCTGTTTGACCCTGATGGTGAAGGCGCTATCTTTTAAAATTCTGGAACTATCTAGCAGTCGACACGGCATAACATACCCGAAGAATGGGATCCTCCGGTAAGTCAGCAGTTTAAAATTTCGGAAAAGATTTGTTCCTTCTTTTGGTTATGTTTCAGTATCACGCAGTTTATGCCTCTGTATTCCTTTGACACGCAAGTTAGTGACAGGGAAGAAAATCATGCTTTAGTTCCGGGCCATTATACACTGCGTTCGCTGTGGTGGCGACGAAAGTTCACAAACAAGTTTCCAGTAACCGATAATGCGGACGTACTTGTCCCATTAGCATTAATATTCAGTTCAGCTGCATTCGGACATTGAAAGTGTATTTAAATTTGTCTGTGCAAATTCGGTATGTGTGATTCCTGTACTGATGATAGAGTAAAGTGTTTAATGACACCGTATCGTAAGCAATAATTTAATTGTATCAATATTAGTTGCAACCAGATTAGCGTAGTCTGTATAGCGATTAGACTATGGACTGGGAAGGCCGGGTTTGGAATCCTGTAGGGTCAAGAGTTCTTCCCTTCCTTCGAAACTTCCAGCCTGGCTCTGGAGCCCAACCAGCGCCCTGGGAAATAGATACCAGGGCTGTTTCTCAGGGCAAGGCGGCCGGAGCTTGAAGATAATCATCTCCGTCTAGGGCCGAAGTTAAGAATAAGTGGAGCTATACCTCTTCTCCGCCTGTATGCCTTCATCGTGCGGACAAGGAGAACTTTTACTTTTTTTTTACCTACTGTTATTTAATGCCGGGGCATGCTGCTGACCACTCACCGCCTTCTAGTGCCGCGGTCATGGAAGAGTAGAGCTATACCTCTACCGACCCTAAGAGCCACAATGGGCCTGTAACGGGAACACTTTACCTTTTACTGTTATTTAATAGTGTTATATGCTGTAATCCGTGGGCCAGGTAGCTCAGTTGATATAGAGACTGACTACGGGCTGGACTGTCCGGAATCGAATCCCGGTAGGGACGAGATTTTCCGCCCGTCCACACCGACCCTGGGGCCCACCCAACCTCCTGTAATATTGGTACCGTGTCTTTCCCGGGCGTAAAGTGCGGCCGGGACGTGCTGCTGACCACTCAGCCCCTTCTAGTGCCGCTGTCATAGAAAAGTAGAGCTATACCTCTACACACCCTCTGGGCCACACCGGGCCTGTAACGGGAACACTTTACCTTTACCTTTTTTTATGCTGTAATCCACACACCATGTATTTGAATTGTGTGTTATTTTTTCCGTACGAAGTACCATGTTATATTTTGTCTCTCTCAGCAGTACGTCGCTGACTTGAAACACCTTTCCAACACTCGTGCCTCCCACCTTGTCGAAACTCTAGCGGCAAGGTTTTACACAAACAGTGGACGTCGTGTACCGTGCTGTATGTTTTATGGGAAACGAAGCAAAACACGGCGAATTATCTATTCCTGTGGAAAAAAGTGCAGTTGTTACGGGCATTGGAGAAAGCAGTATGAAAAAATTAAACAAGAACGAGACAGCAGAAGTAGCGAGCCGACCAGTCCAACTTACGGCCGTACACTCGACAAAACACGTATCTCTGAAAGACTGTTTGTTACTGCAGTTCTATATTTCCATTTGCTTTTCGGTCGACTGAAGTTAGACGACTGCTTTGAGACTGGAAAGAAGTTATTATAGTTCTTTGATGGCAAAAGCTGTCGGATAAGCCTGAGATAAATTTTTGCGATATCTGGGATTCATGTGGAAAATGTTTAAAACAAACAGATTTTAATTGAAGAAAAAAAATGTCAGAAATAAAGGTATATCTTTGAAAATTGAGGTCCTCTGGCATGTTACGCTGTGTCTTTGGGTAAATTCCTGTACGAGAAGCCAATATGTCGCTTGTCTTTAATAGCGGATTTTAGGTGAAAAGGGAAGTCAAATGTGCACGAAGTATATTTATGTGCTTCGCTCTCACAAATAAGGGGAATTGTGACGTAACGTTATAAAACAGGGCTTCCATCTACCTGCATACGTAAGCAGGGGGGGGGATGAGTGTTATTCTGGGCTAAAAAAAATTTTAAATTATTTCGCCAAATAAAAAGAAATCCATCAAATAATTGTAATTTTTGTGAAGTTTTTAATTTCTGTTAGGGCTGGCCATTGTGAGTGCTGGCCCCGGGTGCCAGAAAAACCTAGCAATGCCGCTGCTTGCACTTGAAGGTTACATCGAAGCTGCCAAACGGGATTTCGTCCTAATGTTTTGTTATAAAGTAGAGCTGCTGGACACAAAATTCCGTGTTTTTCCTCTTACAACCCTGATCCTAACATCATGAAAGCAAGCTGAGCGCTACTGCAGCAATGTGAAACACGCAGACAAATTGCATTCAACACAAAAGAGAGAGAAAAAACAGTTTGTGTGAAGATTTGTGTAGTGAAATGAAAACAAATGCCCTTGGTAGAGGAACAGCACATTCTGCTAATGTTGTCTTGTGTCAGGCACCTCTACAGAATGAACCTGAACGGGCTATAAAATATGGTATCTGATTAAAAAAACCATGATGTTCCATCCGTGTTTACAGTAGTTAGTGTTTGGCTACATTGCCCCTGATTTTAGTGTTAGGGGTTAGAAGAACAGAAAATAGACCTACGCAAAAATACTGCAAGCTACTGGTTGTCTTTTGTACTGGCTGCAGAAGCAATTAGAGAAGTGGAATAATATTATTAAAAAGTGATCTTTAAATTAATAGAGATCGGGAGATGTTATGAGAAATAAGCTGTCCCTTATGTCTGGGAGAAAATGATGCTAAACTTACGTCATTAGAACGAACGTTTGGAGAAGTGGAGAGAAGAATCTGAGTTTAGTAAATGGTTGAATATGAATGAGGATTTAGCCTATAAGAAAGTATTAAACTGTACAGATGTAACGAAGTTAAAAACTATTGGAAAATACTTATCTGAAATGAGATGTAAATGGGAGAATAAAGCGTGTACAACACAGCTCGTATTGGAGGCGTCGGGGAAGAGAAATGGAAACTCCCCACAAAAAAATTATTGGAAAAAGGAGTAAGTATACGGTAGTAACGATATTAGTAGAAGTAGTGGTAGTAGTACAAGGGCAGAACAGGAGGTATGGCAAATGATAGGTATGTAAACGCAATGATGTTTCCGGCAATAACCCAGTGTTAGGCGAACACAAATACGAACGCGATGTATCGCAACTTATGTCATTAAAATGGCTGAACCAGTGAAGTGTCGCTGTGACATTTAACGTTCAACCGTACGCAACAGCTGTCGATGACGCACATTTCCGGGTGTGGACTGCTCGCAGTACTGCTTGGTCGCTGAAACTTGGACCAGTTCTGCAAGTAATAAGGTTTGTTTAAAAATAAAGAAAAGTGAGCTGGCATTCTGCGTTATAAGACTTTGATATTTACATGGTGTTATCATGGTTTATGACACCGTATGGTCCACCGTGAAGAACTCAAAATCACTGGGCCCCATACTGAGAACCGCAGCTGGGACGGTTGTACTGTGGCCGGGAGGTTATGGACCACTCTCCTTATAGTCCAGATCTCGCGCCCAGCATTTTTCATGCCTTTGGGGGCCCCTTAAAAAAAACTTCGCTAGCAGGTTATTTGTAACAGACGCCGACGTGAAGCAAGCTGTCACTTCCTGGCTGCAGACACTTGACACCGACTTCTTTTGTATTGGGGTACAAATTTTGATGCCGCTTGAGACAAATGATCAAACATAACGAGTGACTATTGGCAAGTCTGATGTGTACCATCTGCTACCTATGTGTCGCGTGTACGATGACGTCAGAAAGTGCACAGTGACGTCAAAAAATTTCTCGGCATTAGAGTATTTCTTACGCTATTTTTTGGCTGCTTTGTAGCTTCTGATGACCCTGGAATATCCTTGAAAGTGCAACTGAGGAAATCTGGCACTTCGTTTGTCTGAACGAATCTAAACACTACATGCTTCCTTATTCCAATTGATGAGGATGACTTTCCCCTTATTAATTATACGGATGTTTGTTCTGGTGCTTGTGTAATCACCCATGTTATGATCGATTGAACCATGACCGAATATTTCTTCTGACATCCCTGTCACATCTAAGCCTCCGTCTCGTGGTGCCGGCAGTGACCTCTTGTGGTCCGTTTCTTAATTAATGATGGCGCTGTTACACCCAGTTAATGGTCGGCCGTCGTGACGTAAACATGGGTTATTACTTCGTGTCAAACATCCAACCAGGAAATTGTTTCGATAAGGAAGAAACAAATCGCAATTTGCTCTAATGTTGACTCCACATGGTGCAATGTATTTTGACTGAGACGGGGCTTAATGTCTTGAGTTATGACCACAGTTTGTTTCCAGATTGCTACACTGTTTGGCCTTCCGACAGGCTGTGTACAGATGGGACATGCGTTGGTGGGGCTCTAATAACTGTACCATCCAGATTTTGTCTGCAAACGCTGGAACGATTTGGAATTTAAACATTAGTTTCTCTCAGATGCTAAATCTGAAGTTGTATGAAATTATTTGTGACCTTTAGATAACAAGTTGGACACTCAAAACTGCCGCTTTATTTCGTTTAGGAATTTTTAACACTCCTGATTTCGACTCTTAACGCAGTTTGTTTCCTGGCTGTCATTTTTATGACTAATTTAAATTATATGCTCTTTGCACTTCCACACGTCCTCTAGACCTTAGCCAGCACATGCTACTGTGCAGATCGCAATCTGCTTGACCTCTTCTTTGCTAATTATAGTTTCGTGTGTACGAGTATTACTTTCGCTAACTCTGGCTTCGTAAAGCCTGATGCATATCGTCAGCCCCTGGGTACTGACGTTGCTATGCCATATGACACTTTTAGTCGTAATTCCCAATATTATGACGAAAAGCCGACTGAGATGTTTACACCTACGTATGACTGGTCTTATGTCTGTAAAACACATCTGTGGAAGCTGCTGCCCAGCACCCACAGTGCTACTGTGCTGACCTCTACTGAAGGCGCCGTTCACAGTAGCTTTATCAGAAAGGTTAAATTTTCCCATTTTGTAGCTCATTGAGGAAATATTAAGAAGATCCTCGCACAACAACAGTTTTGTTAATTTCCATTTTACAAAAATACTACAATATGAGTTGCGCAAGTTCTAATATCAATTAGCATAGACACTTCTAGGAACTAAATTGTCTGGCGCTCGTGTCGCTCTCATTTTACAAGTTCGCGTGAAAACCATGTTGTAGTCGTCAGTTGTATAAAAGTACGACATTAAAGTGGGCTACAGTGGCGTAATGTGCATACAAATCTTCATTTAATTTCCCCAAGTGTTTCTAAATTTGAAGTAGGGAGGACGCGGGGAGGCAGAGGCAAACAGCATGGTGTTCTTGTAAATCTATTTTATTTCCATAAGAAAAACGTAGGCTGTGAAAGGTGAAAAAATAAAGACTGTGGATTTACTTGAATCGGGACGCACAGCAATGCGGCTTGTGTTGGCCATAAGTTAACAAAAAGTATTAATATTGACAGCTTTGCCACCATAAGGAGAGTAGAGCGAAGGGATGTGGCAGCGATGTGGGCTGGTTGATTATACTGAACCACCGGTAATTTGGGAGTGCCGCCTATTGTGATAGTCCCACATCGGGCGTAAAGCAGTCCTGTAATAGCTGAACAACACGTCCCTAATTCATCTACGTATCTCGAGAGATCGGTTTATCGAATCCCACAGCTGTTTTCTAATTGGCTTTGCCGATCAAATATAACTCTGTTGCTAGGAACAGAGATATATATTTTAAAACATACGTTTTGTGACCTGACTGAATTTAGGTTGAAGCAATCCAACGAGATGCAGCAGTATGCATATATTTATTTACTGCTAAATTGCTAAATTAGGACTGGTTTGGGACCTTCACTGACGGTCCCAAACCAGTCCTTATTTGATCACATTTGAGGAAGCTTGCTCCCCAGATAGTGTGATCTGTACCAGAGGCTGTAACTACAGTTTTATGTACTCCTGATGATGGGCGCGATGGACGCCCGAAACATGTAGAGTAATTTATCTGCATGCTGTTGCATCTTGTTGGATTTCTTCAACCTAGACTTACGATGCACGGAACCACGAATATAAAATTTACTGACTGAATTTAGTTTGTAAGACCAAGTCACGGGTGAACGGGTAGCAGTTCTGTTTCATGATGGGGAGGTACTGGGTTCAGTTTTCGGTGCGCATACTTGTTGTCCTGACTGAGGAAGTTCGTGTTTTTGCTCATACACTTCAATAAACCCCTTGAATGGTATATTAAAGTAATTCACGACCTTTACCTTCCATATCCTCTCCATCCTCAATCATATAAGGCCCATAATCCGAGCTGCTGTGTGCATTGCTAAATGGGTCATAACTAACTGCAGGGAGCAGAGGTCTTTTTACGGGATAACAATCCATCAGCTGGTCAAGATATTCCCCGCATTTTGTGGAACGTGAATGTTCATTACTGCGTTCAAAACAGCCCGCCCCTTGTCCATGTCCTGAGCAAGATCAACACAGCCCACGCCTCCATCCTATTTATTGAAGATCCATTTTAATATTATAAATTCATCTACATGAAACCAGTCTTTTTTAAATTGTAGGTAGCTTTGGCCTGATTATGGTCGATATGACCGAGACTTGTTTAGCCACTAGTGGAATAAATAGCTTTGTTGTGTTCAACTAAATACATACCATATAATAACTCAAGAATAAAAACCAACTAGATGCCACTTATTATTTTATTGTGCTTCTTATACGCTCAACATGTTTCGGGCATTACTATGCCCATTATCAGGAGCCGGCGAATATGATGTTGATTACCACATTGGTCGTTTCGTTCTTGGTTTGCTGTATGTTGGAGGTTAGGTGCGGGTAGGCTGGAGTGGTGTCCGGGTTTCAGGCTCAAGCTTGTGCCTGCAACTCGGACACCACTCCAGCCTAACTGCACCTAACCTCCAACATACAGCAAACCAAGAACGAAACGACCAATGTGGTAATCAACATCATATTCGCCAGCTCCTGATAATGGG
>Ga0123352_10015038_pt1 | contig 12325 bp, 4 predicted proteins | sample TergutLab28metaG_FD_89700 | JGI IMG/M metagenome (GOLD analysis project Ga0123352, IMG submission 89700) | Labiotermes labralis P1 segment gut microbial communities from Petit-Saut dam, French Guiana - Lab288 P1 | ecosystem: Host-associated > Arthropoda: Insects > Digestive system > Gut ... | reverse complement strand
TGGAATTAACCTTGAGAGCAGGATGTTGGATAAAATTTTGTAAGTGGTTGGCAAAAGTGATATGCCCCTATAATTATTACAATCTGTTTTATCCCCCTTCTTATGAATAGGTACTATGATTGATTCCTTTGACTCTTCAGGCAGACTGCATATCTCCATTACAAAGATCAAATGATTATTGATGGTTACAGAAATAATCACAGTAAAACAGTGCCCAAACCACAAAATTGACAAAATATAGTATGGCCAAACTGTGAAGTGTCTGAATTTTAAAGCCACAAGTACATAGAATAATTGCTGTGCATTAAATAGGGTGGCAAAGTACAATGTGGGGGAAATTCTTTCACCTTATGGGGGTAGTGGTAGGACAACTAATAGCATTATTGGGGTACACTGGATTTAACAGATCAGTCCCAAATGTGGGCCAAAAAAAAAAAAGTGAAACTTATTCAATAAGTCTGATGAAGCACAACATAACTGTGAACTGCTTAACTTACCGACCAAATGTGTATTCACTTTCTGCCCGGAAAAAATAAACATGATTCTTGAACTGGAGTTTGAAGACATATTCTTTGTGTATTGCATCTTGTTCTGAGGGAGAACTGACTGTATATCCCAAGAGAGGTAAGCTTGCTAACGGGAAGTCATCCTGCAGGTAGCAATTCAGAAAAATGATCTGAGACTGCAAAATGTTATATAACAATACATTTACATGACAAAATAATGGGTATCCATGCTTTTAAATTTTGTTCTATGTACAAAGGTTAGGTACCCATAGTTTTTAATTATGTTACATGTAAAAAGATTTTGTTAAAAAGTACTCTGTTTACACAAATATAACAGTGTTCCCCAAATAAGAAGCTCCTGGGTACAAAGTTTTCCAATGGAAGTAGTTGGATCATTGAAATCCTCCCATACTTCCGATAATAATAGTGTACAATTTTCACACATATGAAGTTCTTATGTAAGAAGTTTTCCTGTTTTAGTTTATTTTTTCACATTTTATACAAAATGCTCCCATTACTACACTTAAAGTGACTCATGAGTCATATTTTTAGGTGGTCCATTATTGTTTTTAGGCATAGGGTAACTGTATATTGAAGTTGCAATGACAATACACACTTTTGATCTTCGTAAATTATATATGAAATAATTTCTTGGAATCAAAACACAAAGATGAATAATTTTTAGATATCCCTGTTAATAAATGTTCCTCTTTAAGACGTTATTTCTCAATGGTCAGCTGAAAAAACTTCTTATGCAAGAAAAACTGTATAAATTTACAGGATATCCACAGTATCCAGACAGCTGCAAAAAGATAATGCTCATTGTTGAACAGAAAAAGGAAGAAGAAAAAGAAAGAGAAAAGCTCCTAATATGTCTGTGTAAAAAAGTAAAGATTTATGTATAAACATCATATAAAATTATTGTAGCAAAATTACACATATCAATTTCTAATTTATAGTGCAAAAAGCTAAAGTTATATATAAAAGTATTAATACAGTCAACTGTCAGGTATGGGATGGAAAAGTCCATAATGTTTAAACTTCACAAACCAAGCATCATGTTCCTTACTTGTCACTGAATTCAAAGAATATCTTTTTAAATAATATTTTTTTGAATGATATGTATTCCATGACATATTCACAACTTCATACAATTTTACATAGCCACTCCACTCTCATACTATGAAACTTCCTGTGTAAGAAAACTGTATCCATCTTACCTGGAAGGTTTTGTAGAAGAATAAACAGAAATTTGTGAAAACAACCCACAATTTCTGCCAGCCATTGCTGTTTTTGAATTTTCGCAACAGGTAACCACTCAGTTGATTCTGAAAATACAACATTTAATACAGTCAAAACCACTAGCCCTGCCCTTGCATTATTTATAACACCATATGCTATACTCAAAAGGAAATAAACAGTTTTTCAGTCAAGCCCAAATATTTTAATACAGCTACATGTTTCAGCTAAACACAAGCCATCTTCAGGCCATAAAGTAATTTAGAAAGGCACTGTACAACATGAATAATTAACCTTTAAACATCCTGCAGCTGTATATACCAGATGGTTCAATGGAAAAACGGAATTATTTGTTCACAGGGCATTTATTGCAAACACTGAAATAATTATATTATTACTGTTCAACATAGTCCCCTTCTACTCCAATGCACTTACGCCAGCACTTGACAAGCGCGTAGATTCCGCGGGAAAAAAATTCTTTTGGACGCGTGCGCAGCCACTCAGGCACCGCCGACCGAACCTCATCGCCATCTCGTCTCCACAATAGAGACACCGTTCTTGAACTTCTCAGTCCATTCATACACTTGTGTACGACTCATACACCTGTCACCATACTGAATTCTCATCCGATGATGAATCTCTATAGGTTTCACGCCTTCGCTAAACAAAAAAATCTCACAACACTTCGCTGCTCTTGCTTAGTGCACTGTTGCAAGGGCACCGTCATCTTGTCGAACTGTTTCCCAGGTTCCTATGCGTGCCAACGCCATCTATTGGTAGCTCAAGGTCACCGCCTTCACATACCCTACACACAATAATATTGGTCGTACACGCGATTTTTAATACAACTTTTCCGGTTTTCCACTGAACGGCCCTTGTACAAACACATGTAAAAAAAGTCCCTACAAATTCATATTAGACATTTAGGAAACAAGGAAATTTGCTACATTTTTAAGACACGCTGCATAATCTCTGTTTTATTTTCCATAAAATATTGTTCAAGTCATAATATTATCTTTTTTAAGTTTGACTAATGTATTCATAACCCACGCACCAAAATTTAAATACCAACCCAACCATTTAAATGTTAGGCAGAATATCAAATAAAACCAAGCATGAGCTCCATGTTGCAGAGCACATAAGATATTACACTAAATGGCCTGAGGTAGCTGTATGTCTCATTAATGATCTGACACTTAAAATTAGTTTAAAAAATCAAAGCTTTTATTCCTATAAACACCACAGCATAAAACCATGTTGCCAAAAATCCACACTGTCTCAGTGTAAGAGGTTTGATTTATTCAATTAATCTTAACCCCCTCAACTCCCTAAGACACACATACTGGCACAAAATTTGCTACACTGACAATTTTGCTTTCCTTTCTCACTTTTCTTCCTTTAGCCTAAACTTCTTACTTTATGAGGAAAGATCATGGCATCATCATGCCCCCATTCATGTCCCCACCTCAAATACATTTAAACATTTCAATGAAATGGCAAATTTTCACAAATCTTGGCAATGACATGGTGCCACCACAGGGCATCCCACACACTGCTTGACTAAACACGAAGTTAACAGTAGCTTCGCCCACTTTACCTACCTCTACCTGAACTAGTAAAAAGTGCCATTCTGTCATTTGTCATAACCATCCACCTTCATTATTCAGTAGATCAGTGTGTTGTTTTAATTTCCTGCCACCAATAATACCAAAATGTCAGCCGTGTGAATTTTTTATTTGGAAACAACACCAACATTGCACACATGGGACATGAAATTTTCTGTGGTAAGAGATCAGAGAATAAGCAATTTTCTTTCAGGTTCTTTTCCCTAAAATGTAAAAGAACAATATGCAGACTATGCAAAATTACAATTTCTGTTTTGGTTAAATAGTGGTAACTAACAAACCAATGAAACCAGACATGCTAAGATTTGCTTACAGATCACAAATTCTGAAAGAAACTTTTTTTAATAATAATTACAAAAATTTACAATGCTAAACCTCAGCTTATATTTGACTAATTTTTATGAAGGTGGAATCTGTACCAATAAGAATTACAGACAAAAATAGATCACTATTAATCATCAATTTATAGAAGTTTGCTAGCTTCACTTACTTTGAGGCTCGCAAATATGCATCGTAAGTTCTTCCTATAACTTCATGTTTACACTACCCTCCAACACAAGAGACGCAGTGCTCATTAAACACTGTTAGTTACACCAACTAATCATCCAGAATTCAATAGTTTACATTCATGAGGACAGCATTAAGAATGTGAATGCGTGCAAGTAGAATACCTGCAACTGTACCCTAAATACAACAGTGAACATATGCAATCAGAACATGTACAATGTACTGACTTCTACAGCTCGTAACTGATCACGCATGCTGATGCTGGTATTTCGATGCCAACACACATGTACTGTAGTGTTACTGCGCTGGGTGGCTCCTGCTGATTTCTCCCGTCCTGGTCCATTGGTATCATTATTACTATCACCACCACAAGCATCCATCACCTCATCTGATGAACCTGCAAGAAGTGCAGTCTTACAAACTGATAAACCTAGACTCAACTTAACAAATGTATGATTTTAGCAGCATTTCTGGATGTTTGATTATTTTACAACAATATTCATATTCTTGTATCATGTTTGTGTTGACAATCAATTCACAGTTTCACAGTCTTCCAAGTGACCAAATCCAAAGGCTCACTTAGATTTCTTCACGATTCAGATCTGATTTATCAGAAGATGAGCAGACTCCAATTAAATGTGTTATGACCTTCATTATTTAGAATTAAACTGATGACATAAAACAGAGGAATTTATTTTAAATTTAAAAGACAATTTAAAAAATTTGGAATACTATGCAGTGCACTGTAATGTGTCGCACAATCTTCCATCAAGGTATTAGCAGGTATCCCACGTACCCCTTTTGAGACAAAGAGTTTTGGCTAACAGTTAAAATTATGACTTGGCTAACAGTTAAAAGTATGAAATTATATTTTATAGTGGACTTAAAAAAAAATTGTGATGTACCCGGAAGGTTCAACTTTGCTAAACCTGAAGTGTCCCACTAAATATGGTCCTGGGAAGGTGAAGCAGCAGCAACCGACTTTAACGGACATTTTGAAGTGAACTAGACTGCATTTTTAAGAGAATATGGTATTACTTTAATGTATTTAATTTCAACAACTCCATAAAATTTAATTGCCTTGACTATGCATTGAATTAAAGTGGTCCCTTCAGAAATGCAAACTCCAGGTTTCACTGCACTTACTGCACGACTTCAGACTGAGGTACTGAAGCTTGTTATCTCCCTTCTCTCTGGCAGTTTGGATGGTAGCTGTAAGATCTTCCATCCACTTGTCTTTCTCCTCTTGGCTGCTTGCTGCCACAGTAAGTGCTCTGTCACAATCACCATTACCACAGCACATAAATAACCAAGGAAGATACCAGATTTTAATTATAGCTACTAAAACATCTCAATATTCCCCTTTTATTAGAATGTGCACACAACATAATCAGCTGTATGAATTTTACTGAACCTACAGAGTACTTACAACGTCTGTGTGAAAATTAAAAGGAATGAGTTAACCAAACGAGAGTGAAAGTAAATGGAGTGGATACTAAACAAGTGTCACTATCAATAACTCCTGATAGCTGAATTCCTCCTGCACAAGATGCCATTTTGTCTCAGTTATGACAGAAATGCTTCTTTGTGCTATGTTTAAATTACACATCATGGTTTAAAATGGCTAATGGGGGAGACAACACTCAATCTTCATATTCTATGCAATAAACAGACAATGAAATACACAAGTGCAAAAAACTAATTACCTAGGTGACACTCTCAACAACTTAAACATCTAACTGGTTTATTTACATTACAGAAGCAAAACATTCCATGGAAGATGATGCAAAATACATAATAAGAAATCACCTGCTTACATTCATAATTAAATTTTTACATACACAGCAACTGGATATGTAAAATTTCAAATAAACTTTGTAAATTACAGATGGTCATTAATGTTAAGGTGCAGAACTGAGGAGAACTGTTGCCAGATCACTCACACACTGTAACATCTCTCAAAACTCATATTACATGAATCCTTCATTAAGCACTAGTGTTCAGTAGTTTCCTACAGTTTGCATTTATCAAGAGCTCTTGGGTAGCTAATATTTTCTTTGGTAGTTAAGAAATTCCCTTCCTTTTATGGAATGTTACCATAGTGGTAAATGGGTGTGATGCTCTGGCTGGCAACCCTGGGGACCAGACCCATATATATGGTCAGCGGAGAAGTATATTACTTACACTATCACTGACATTGGAAGGAAAGAGTATGTAGAACATGTACCCTCCATACCTATAGAGCTTTCGGTCCAAATGTGACTTATGTACTTCTACACACAAGAGATGGCAACACTGGTCTGAGAAGAATGTGCGTGTGTAAAAGTGTAAATTAACATAGCCTGCAGACTATGAATGGTCATCAAACTACATCAACCTATGCATATTGTCGACAATGTGTTGAGGTTCATTACAATGTTCACAACAGCCCGCCAGCAAGACCTTATTTTGAGCCAAATGACTCTATCCTTTCAATTCTTTCAATAAAATACTTCTTAATAACATCATCCACCTAAGCCTCGGTCTGCAAAGTGGCCTCTACCTTCAGGTTTCCTGACTAAAACATACACAAATTTCTCATATCTCCAATGTATGCTACATGTCCTGCCCATCTCATCCACCTCAAACTCATGAGCATGATACTACAAAGAATACAAATCATGAAGCCCCCATGCAATTTTATCCATTCTGCTGTAACTCTCCCCTGCTCAGGTACAAATACCTGGGTCATCATCTTGTTCTCAAACATCATCAGTCCATAGTCTTCCTTTAGTATATGAGATGAAGTTTAAAACATATACAAAACAGTAAACTACAATTCACATACAAGGAATGTGATGAGGGTACATGGTGATAGTCACTGCTGAAATTTTGGGCACTGTCATATCCTCAAGCTAAAAACACCCACAGTAGCAGGGGCTGGATGTGCCACAATTTTCAGGTGACACAGGGAAAGAGAGATTCTATTAGTAGGAGTATCTCAATCCCTTGTCCCTTGGTAAGGGATTGAGACTGCTTTCTGAATCTATGATCCAGAGATTGACACTAGTCCTTTCTCGTATCTTGACATGACAGAAACTACTGACATCTAAAAACTGACTGCAAAGCATGCAAATACATGCCCCTTACACTTAAATGCATAGCATCACTACCTGTTCCCACCATAAATGGTGAAGCAATAGTTTGCTCCAGTCTTATTGTCTGGGGTCTCTTCCACCATAACACCTCTCAGAGGCAGCTGACCATGAACTTTGAACTGTGGGCTTGGTTGAACAGTGCGGTTAGTATACAGCAAGAGGTCTGAAAACTGTCAATACAACATAAAATACAGAAATTAGAAGCAAAAACAAAAGAGCATGCATAGCAGCACATGTTATTAGTACATTTATGGTACAGCAACAGCTGCAAACTAATGTGTATAAATGCACCTTAATAATACAATTCCAAGCAAGCACAACAGACAAGATGAGTGTAAAACAGTTTCTGAAAACAGAAGAATTATGGCCAGTGAACTGCAATGTAAGTTGAGTCTGGCACATGGAGTGGTTGTCAGTATTACTGAGGGTCTAGAATTCCAGAAGGCATGTGCATGATGGGTGCTGAAAACTTTATCAGAAGACCACAAGGTGCACAGGATGCCTTGTGTCATTTCATTCCTGCAATAATATGCTGTTAGTTGCCACAAATTTCTGCAGCACACTGTCACTGGAGATGAGACATGGGTCCATCATCATGCCCTAGAGACAAAATGTTCAAGCATGGAGTGGAAACATCCTGAGTCCCCAAGAATGAACAAGTTCAGTGTTCACTAAGAGAATAAAACCAACTGGTGCAAGCACTCATAGCTTTTATTCTCATAGTGAAGCATCTGCACACATGGTCATGAAATATTTAAAATCAAAAAAGCTCATGTTGTGAAGCCTGCTAGCAAAGTGATGACCACTAAGTTACAGGCCAAAAAAGTATGCTGTTGGTACCATCAAAGCCTTTCATTTACCAAGAGATGCACTTTGTATCAGCCTTATAAATCATTAAAATTTACATTAAACTTATATTAAAACTGCTGCTACATGTTTCGGTCTACGAGTACGCAGAGTATGGAGTATGCGGTGGTGTGGGAGCATGTTATATCAAGTAGTGTGTGTGCTGTGTAGAGTCTCTCTCACTGCACAGCAAACAGCACACACACCTCCATGGACTTGATATAACATGCTGCCACACCACCGCGTACTCCATAACAACATATTGTTAATGACTGTTTCATAAATGTGACTTTAGCTAGGCTCAAGTGTAAGCTCCCTGATGTTGGTCATAGACTGAAACTGGTAGCAGCAGTTTTAATATAAGTTTTAATGTAAATTTTAATGATTTATAAGTCTGATACAAAGTGCATCTGGTGGTAAATGAAAGACTTTGATGGTATCACAATGCACAGTGCAACCATAAAAAATAAATAAAAAATTAAAGAATAAAAAAAAATAACAATTATGTTGTTGGTAGACTCCAAGCAACACGCAGCAACATTCAATGCAGGCACATACTGTATGATACTGGAACTATTAAGAACTGGCATCACGCAAAAATGCCCTGGGCTGCTGACAAAAAGTATTTTGTTTCTGCATGACAATGATTGGCCACAAAGTGCCAATGTGACTCGACAACTCCTGCAGTACTTCTGGTGGGAAATCTTGGAACATCCAGTGTACAGTCCTGATCTGGCACCAGGCAACTATCATATCTTTCCTGCTCTAAAGGATCACCTTGGTGGCCACAAATTTCAAAATGATGATGACACAAAGATAGCTGTAATTGTACAACACAGACTGCTTTCAAGAGGGAACTGAAAGGCTAGTTCCACAATATTCCAGATGCCTCACAGTGGTGGGGACTATGTTGACAAGTCAAATGGCAGTCACAAAACTGTATGCATATTGTTTTTATTAGAGTTATAAATAAATAGTTCAGAATATATACAACCTGTAAACTTATTTTTAGACTGCCGCTTGTACATGATCCTACTACCTGCAAGAATCACTGGGTACTGCAATGGCAGGATCTCATGAAGTACAGAAATATGTACAAGGGATGATTACAAAATGTACATACAAAAATGGTAATGTTCCAATAATTATTTTGTATTAGTGGACAAAATCATTCAACCATACACTGATACAAGTGGTTAAGATATGACTGTACTGAATGTATATGCAGTATTTAGTGGCAAACAAGATTATGGCCACTGTTGCTGTGTTGTTGGGGGGAGTCAAACCCCTGTCTCTCTATACACTGTTTGTGTCTATTGGAAAATTCTGCTGAAACTCTTCCCACTAGACAGCAACACCACTTACTGCATACTGTTACTCTGTCAAGTTTGGTATCTCAGTATAAATGTAACTGTTTTTTCAGAAGTTCCAAAGTTATTGAGAACATGTATTTTTGGCAAAGTTTGTTGTCAGGCTTTCCCATTAAGATTATCACAGGCTTTATTGTAGTGCTACATGATTACACATTTCAACTTACCAGGAAGAACATGCGTTGTTGATAGCCTTTACGGGAATGCTTCAGAAGGCACCCCTGTCGCACAAACTCTCTGTCAGGCTGCACCAGACTGTCAAAACCATTTAGATCACGCTGTAGCTCACAAAGTGCTACGAAGTTCTCCTGTCATACAATGAAAATAACCATCACGTTATTACACAGTAATTACACTTTAAGTACTAACAATATGAAATCACATACATACCAAGCAACCAACCAACCTAAATAATTTTAAATGCTTTTCCTTCCCTTATATAATCCCCCCTTCTCCTTTTTTTTTTTTTTTGGCCTATGACCTCTCACCATACAATCAACTATGATTTCTGTTGTAAAAAGTTTGATGAGAAAACAGCTTCCAATATCAATACCTTGCAACGATTAGTTCAACATGCATTACCTTGTTAACACTTACTCTGTTTGGGGGGAGGTCCCATCCTCCACATGAACGACAATTCATGGACAGAGAATGTTAACACTTAACCCTTTAGCACATTATGGTTACCATACACATACACAGGTGTTTCAACACTCAGACATCGGCATTTTGTATGAACAGTGGATTTTTTAGTTTTATATGATTCTCAAGACACATTATTTCCCTGAACAGCATTAACACAGGTCTTTAGAATGGAAACACACATTTTTCTGGAAGATAACTGGACCGTACACATTATTCGCATGAATTTCAGGCATTAAACGGTTTATAGGATATCCATGCAGTTCAACAGGAATATCATGCACCTTCATGATATAACTAATCCAAAATACAAAAGATGGTAAAGATGAATGGGATATCCCAGACGGTACGAATGCAGCAATGAAAAGTTAAAAAATTAAAACAAACAAACAAACAAAAGACATGAAAGAAGAACACATTTCAATGACTGGTATCAAGATGTGTTCAAAGTTTAGCCTCTGAAGTAATTTTCCCTCACCACACACTATACACCAGAGGTACTTAAATTACCTGTTTGAAAATCCCTTTCAATGACAATAATACTGTAATGTTAACTCCCACATGATCACAGCCTGAAAAATAAATGCCAAAACTAGAGCCTGTTTTGACAATACTCTTGGTATCCAATTGTTTTTTATATTAATCTTTGTGAGGAGTTACTAATCCTTTACAAATAAACAGTAACCCTCACATAACCTCAGCATAAAACACAAACAAAATTAACATATAAAAGGTACACTAATAAGTTAACAACCTCTTTACACTGGTATATTTGTGGCAAAACAATGAATACTATAAACTTCATAAGTCTCTTTCTTTCATCACCCGTAATTTGCATAGAATAGCAGCAAACATTACCCTTCTTATGTGCACATACAATTTTCTTAACTGCTATTCTACATACATTATATGTAGGCAGAGATACCACATATTCCATATGATGAATTTACTGGTACAGCAGAATTAATTTGGGAGGGGGGGTCACAAATTTATGATTTTAATACAAATTACTCACAACATTATACACAAGCAGCATAATCAATGTCACCTCTCAACAGAAATCCACAGCATATTAAGAACTACAGATTCATTTACTGTGTTCTTACATGTCACATATTACTAAATTTGTAATGGACACATCACATAATTCATACACCATGTTGTGAAATGAAAAACAATATACACAAACATGTATATTTCACATATTTCATTCTTGCACACAACAGATACAAAAATGTCATGTTATCTGAACAGTAGCAGGAACACAGTGCATGTAACAAAATCTGGCAAGAATTATTTTTGTTACCTTATTCTTGTTCCCACTGTAATGTGGGCTAAACTCAGTACTTTTTATGTTATATACTGCATCATGTGCAACGTAACCCAGCGGTCGTACAGATGTGACAGAAGAGATTACAGCATATGTCAATGATTTACTTTATTATTTTAAAAGTGTTACTAAAAATATGTTCCAGAATGTAAAAAATTTATTAAATGCATAAATAATTTAAAATGAAGAAATACTGTTCCTTTACGAATCAAACCTAGGGCCTACCAAGTTTCTTTATAGAAAACGCTTCATCATGGACACGTAAACTAGACTTAGAAATTACCCATGACAATCCATTTTCAAAAATTCTCAATGAAAACACACATCCAAATTTTTTATTATAAAGTTTCTGGGAAGACATTCTTTCTACAGCTCTAACAAGAGGATATCCTCCTTCTTCCTCCGTCTAGACGTTATAACCTCCAATCTGAATGTGGCCAAGAAAGACTAATTAATCAAAATACACCTTACTTGAAACTGTTACCCAAATCTCAATCTTGGCTGAGAAGAATGACAATTCTGAATGAGTTTTCTTCATTGCTTTTCTAGGATTGTCTAAGAAAATGTAAAGACAATATCTTAAAATAGACCATAAATTCATCTTCCAAAACCTTGCTTATGTACTGAACACTATGCTCTGTCTACATAAAAAAGTTATTACAAGCTCAAAAATAAATCATCATTGTAGCGAAAGGAAAATACAGTGCAGAGTTTTTTTTATTACTGAAATGAGCATTCCAGAGTGGGCAACAGGACTGATCACTATGCAGCAATAATATTGTACGCTCTATGATAAGCAGTCCATTGACAACTTGACAACAGACACTCCTTGTATTACGTCAGTAACTATGTGCCCATCAAAACAAGTGTTGGCATAATACTGACAAGCTAATCCACATCTTCTTTTGCCATTTTTCTTAGTTTGTTAACCCTTAGCCGCCGAACAACATATATATATATATATGTTGCGCTGTGAGGTCTTTAAAGAGCCGAACAACATATATATATATATATATATATGTCGCAACCAGTGTGACGAATTTTGGAGCAATTTTGTTCACTCCTAATATGCACACTGCGGAGTTCTGCTTTGCTGTGGACTCTTGAAGATCAGGCCTGTGTT
>Ga0123352_10015036_pt1 | contig 12326 bp, 6 predicted proteins | sample TergutLab28metaG_FD_89700 | JGI IMG/M metagenome (GOLD analysis project Ga0123352, IMG submission 89700) | Labiotermes labralis P1 segment gut microbial communities from Petit-Saut dam, French Guiana - Lab288 P1 | ecosystem: Host-associated > Arthropoda: Insects > Digestive system > Gut ... | reverse complement strand
TATTCTTCACAAATTCCCTCCCTCCATCATAAGTACCTGTTTTTGCTCAATTCACGTTGTCCTATTCTTCACAAATTCCCTCCCTCCATCATAAGTACCTGTTTTTGATCCTACATCGAGGCATTCTGCCCGGAGTCCCTCCATTACCAACGCTCATTTCAGGTGAATTTTCATCACTGCTGGTTCCTCTGTTCCTGAACTGCAACACATGTTGCAGTCGGTAGCAACCCGCAAAGCCATTTCTTCAGCGCTCTTTGTGATCTTTCCAGCCTTTCGTCACATTTTCACTTGACCATACAGTTATCACACTGAACTGTCCTTCTTCAGTGAATGTTACTACGCTGAGGCAGTCCCGTGAGGTCTGCTGTATAAGCCTGTATATCTCACACGTCCCTCTGCACCGCAGTTGCCCATGCTATTCGCAGCTTTGTAGTCATTATGTTAACAAGAAGTTTGGTAGTGCTGAGCACTTTACGCTTCTGAACATACGTCAGAAGGAACTATAGTTTAAAAGTATACAGAGAGGGGGAACCTCTAGCACCATCACCAGTCTTCTTGCCACCGATCGTTGTGTCAGCCCTCAAGCGATATTAAACTTGTCCCAGTCCTGTATTATGCTCGTAAGAAAAAACTGCCTGGGTTAAATGGGGGAAGAAAAGTACTGTCTTCTGGGAAGTGACTTACGGCTGTTTCGTTAGCTGTCTACCGGCATTTCAACAGGAACCTGCTGTGTTCGTAATCAGGGCCGATTATGAGAGTAATACCCATAGTCACCACAGTGAGATATCAGTTCTTAAACGCACAGGGTTATTAAAGGTTCACTGTCTTCAACTAACATTTTTTGAGCGGAGTATCTGCTGCCATTATTATTATTATTATTATTATCATCATCATCATAATCTCCTTTATGCAGGGTATTTATACTTATATTCCTGAGATAAACTGTGTCCCTAGGGATTACAGTGTTGCAGCTATTCTGTTGTTACTATTCATGGTGCTTACACGTATATCTTTAGTTTCAGTGTTGAATCTATTGTACTGTTACTTTAGTACCTTCCGAAGCATGTGTGCAGTGCCCAATATGGCTGTTTTCTGGAATTCCTTAACTTCATGTTTTCCTGGTATGTTGCTCACGTATTTTCTGTATGAGTTTGAAATAGTCCCCGTCGCCCCTATTATTACTGGTATCACCTTTGTTTTTACATTCCACGTGCGCTGTATTTCTATTGTAAGGTCTTTATATTTTGGAATCTTCTTGGCTTCTTTTTTAATCACATTTATGTCCCCTGACATTGCAACGTCTATTAACATACATGTTCCCTTTTTATTATCATGGATTATAATGTCTGGTTTGTTATTGTTATTATTATTATTATTATTTTGTAACATGGATTAATCTGTGGTCCAGTTTTGTCACATTCTTTGACTCAATAACTTGGTTCGTGGTGACTTTTGACACTGCAAATTTCTGCACTCTGTTTTAGTCTACACGCACTCATAAAGTGCGGTTGATTGTTACGGGATTGCTAGTTTTTGTGTCGTGAAGCCTTGAGTCTATTGTGCTGAAGTGAAGCAAGCACTTCAAATCAAGAGGATGGTACGCGTGTCAGACGCGATGGTATCTGAATCAATATTTGAGTGGGGAAAGCGGGTGGTTAAACTACTACGTACAGTACACCGGCATTTTCGCTCGTGATGCGTAATGACTGATGCTGGAGATCAGAACAGTAAGAACGGCATGTCACATCAGATCAGCTGTGATACATTATCATCCCCTTGTTTCGCGGAACATTTTTCATGCACGATTACAAAAAATCCGCTTAATAATAATAATAATAAGCAATTGGGTTGTAACCAGGTGGCAATGGTTATTTTACATGTATACAAAATATTAAATTGGTTACTAATAAATTTAAGTCGGGAGGGCTACATGAGAAGCATGTAGTGGCAACTTAGAATCTTGGGAACCATCTCAGTATTTGCTTATAGACACAGGGAAACCAAGAAAAACCTGTGTCGGGTTGGCCGGTCGCAGGACCTTCCGAATACTGACTTCTAGCCAGCAGTCCGGCATCTAAAGTAGAAATACCAATACACAAATAGTACAACAAATACACATAAGATGACAACACTACGCACAAAACAACTACAACAATACACACAAGACAACTAACAACAATACACACAAGACAACTACAAAAATACGCACAAGACAACTACAAAAATACACACAAGACAACTAACAACAATACACACAAGACAACTACAAAAATACACACAAGACAACTAACAACAATACACACAAGACAACTACAAAAATACACACAAGACGACTAACAACAATACACACAAGACAACTACAAAAATACACACAAGACAACTACAAAAATACACACAAGACGACTAACAACAATACACACAAGACAACTACAAAAATGCACACAAGACAACTAACAACAATACACACAAGACATCTTAAAATACAACATGTACAAAAGGTAAACAATACCAAAGTAAGAAAGTACTGTATAAAGTTTCTAGTATTTTTTCCCACACATACACGCTTTGCTTGTTTCAAAGTTTTAAGAAAACATAACCCGCTGTACTCAATACGAAATTGCCACTAATAAATTTGTGTAACTCGTTTTTCTCTCCACTTCATGAAATGATACAGTTGCATGTAATTTTCAAGATATAACCTCTGGCTCATTTCCCCCTTTGCTTCAATCCTCCCTGCCTTCGTGGCTGAAGTTTCTCTCCTGGTACCACCACAGAAGCAAACGATATGTAGAAATGAGTATCGCCATTCGATTACTTGCATAACCTTGATGTTGAACGTCGTCCATTTTCACAGACGTATTACTGCACACGAGGCGTACAGTTAGCCCTAGTCCCAGATTCATATTGTTTTGTCATTAAAAGTTAAGGCGCCATATAAACGTAGGAGGAAGTGGAGGTACAGTTCCAGCCATTCCTAACCTCGACACAAAGTGGAGGGAAGTTGTCAGATTATGCCCGCTTTACCTCCGAAGAGAGAATTCCTGTTGCGCGTTGTGTAGGAAGATGAATCGGGCGAAGAGCCAGTATGAACACGCTGGCGAAAAGAAATATTTCTGTCTTTACCGCGAATCGAACCCAGATCATTCAGTTCATACCAGTTCACTTCATTGTAGTGATTCTCCTGAATATTATTGCCTGCCATATTAAAACGTTTTATCATTTTCGCTTTCAGTGTTGTATGGACACCGAAGTTTTTTCAGTAGTATACCTAGGTAAAAGGTAAAGGTAAAGTGTTCCCGTTACAGGCCCGGTGTGGCCCAGAGGGTTGGTAGAGGTATAGCTCTACTCTTCCATGACCGTGGCACCAGAAGGGGGTGAGTGGTCAGCAGCACGCTCCGGCCGAACTTTACCCCCGGGAAAGACCCGGTACCCATTTTACAGGAGGCTGGGTGGGCCCCAGGGTCGATCTGGACGGAAGAAAAATCTCGTCCCCACCGGGATTTGATCCCGGACCTTCCAGCCCGTAGTCAATCACTATACCGACTGAGCTACCCGGTAAAAGAAGAGTAAGTGAGCACTGCTGGACGTGATTTCGGTGTCCTGTGCACAAACGATACATGATCCAGGAGTCATTGGTGTACCCAAATTTGAAGACCGGAACGTATGTCTGTAACATCTGTGTACCACGAAGGTACAATTCGATGTATGGATATTAACCTTAAAAGCTTCCATCTGTGAGGCCAGAATATATAAAGTATTTCGCGAAAGCGAACTGGAAACCCTGTCACGAAGTTACAAACTGCTTGCCTTCAATTCACTCTGCACTTCGCATGTCCCCACCTGCCCTCTAAACTTTTCGAGTTGATGAAGCCGGAGCTGCCCTTCCGACTTTATTAGCACACGGCGAGATGAGAAAAATAAAAAAGCCCAATTGGTCACTCTACCAAATTTCTAGACGTACCCTGTTTCCTATTACGACACTGTTAAATTGCGCGAAACGAAACGCGTGTTTCACATTTAGTTGCAGCGTCTCCACGGATAGCGCATAGCATCAGTTGGTAGCTTCCTTTTAGAACTTAATTTAAAATCATATGGATGTGAAATCCGTCGTCAACCATAAATTTTGATCCGTCTTTATCTGTTTGGGGACCGCGGTAACACAGTGGTTAAGGCTCTGTGCTACAAATTGGAAGGTCGCTGGTTCGATTCCAGATTGTGTCATGGGAATTTTTTATTGACATAATCCTTCCGATCGCATTATGGCCCTGGAGTCGACTCAGCCTCTAACAAAAATGATTACAAGGATTATTTCCGGGGGGTTAAAAGCGGCCGGTGCGTAAGGGCTGACAACCTTACCACCATCCTGGGCCATTGTCACGTAATCTGGGAACCGTAGCTTCCTGGAACCTTCTGGGCACCTCGGGCCTCTAATGGGACCTATTTACCTATTTTTCACCTCTATCTGTTTATTCAATCTGTACGTTTTTTTACTTTTTGCCTTTACGATCTTCTTGCAGTTCTGTGTTTAATGTCAAGTAATCCTGATGGGCGTTCCATGTTACTATCTTCGCCATTACGTCAGTCGGTATTCTCACCTGCTATTTCCCATTTAAACAAAAAAACGTAGCAGATAACAGATTCAGTGTGTAAAATTTGCGCCGGGCCAAAGTTCTGAATCATGCATGACGTGTTATACATAGCCATTAAACCTGTGCTTTTGTATGTCTCTATTTGTGTGACGCGCATCTGCAGGCTATTCACGGTGGCTCATAAAATAACAAACGCGCTGATACTCGCGCCGTACGTGTATGTGCGAATTAAAGGTAAAAGGTAGAGGTTAAGGTGAAGTTCATCCTAGAACAGGCCACAAAGGCCCAAAGGGGGAGCGGTAGTATAGCTCTATTCTTTCCTTAACCTTGGCGCTAGATGGGGGTGGGTGGTCAACGCCACTTCCCGGCCGCTTTTCCCCTGGGAAATATCCGGTACCCATTGTCTATGAGGTTGGGTGGGCCCCACGGCCGGTCTGGATGGATGAGGAAAATCTCGCCTCCCACCGGGATTCGATCCCCTGACCGTCCAGCCCGTAGCGAGTCGCTATACCGACTGAGCTATCCCGGCCGACTTGCGAATTAAAGTATTCATAATTTATTGACACATCGAGACTGAAAACCCCGCATTTTATGTTATTCATACTTTGCATTTTCTTATATTGTATATTTTAACTAACAGTGTGCACTAATTAATATACAATAAAATGTATATCATAAAATATTTATGTATGATATATATTTTATTTTATTTTAATTAGTGAATTTTGTTGGTTATCATATAGAAAAAAAACAGCGGCAATGTTCATCACGAGCAATTGGACGGTTAAGAGGGCATGAGAGCCACTACCGATATTAATATTATTCTTCAGCTGTCTTCAAATATACGCTCCTAACCGGAGTTATTAGACTGGCACATATTAAGCCGCGGATAAGCACTTGTCTGCAATCCAGTAATTAATAAACACTACTCCGTTTCTCCGGGGACCGCGGTAGCACAGTGGTTAAGGTGCTGTGCTACAAATGTACGGTAGCACAGTGGTTAAGGTGCTGTGCTACAAATGTACGGTAGCACAGTGATTAAGGTGCTGTGCTACAAATCGAAAGGTCGCTGGTTCGATTCCAGCTGGCGTCAATGGATTTTTCATTCACATAAAATCCTTCATCGCACTATAGCCCTGGGGTCGACTCAGCCTCCAACATAAATGAGTACCAGGAGTATTTCCTGGGGGCAAAGGCGGCCGGCGCTTAAGGCTGACAACCTACCACCATCCTGTGCCGTTGTCACGAAATCTGGGAACCTTAACTTCCTGGAACCCTCTGGGCCTGTCCAGGCCTGTAATGGGACTGCTTTACCTTTTTACTCCGTTTCTCCAGTGAAGCCTTCAGAAAATGGCACATCGCTAGCAGGTTTCGAAATTTGGAATATGCTCGCGTACTTCAGCACTGTGCCCTTCATCACTGTTCTTTAAACACGTGATACACAGAGTGTTATGTGTGTGTGTGTGTGTGTGTGTGTGTGTGTGTGTGTGTGTGTGTGTCCATGTGTAATGACGTATACACATCCAGATCTCGTAGGAAGTATCTATCCATGCGGAATGAAACTGCCATTACTTATACGGAAGGGGAGACCCACAGAGTGTGGGAGTCGTGTAACGTTGAACCCACAGCCACCGGCCGCCGACACCAAGCTGCTGTGTATTCAGTTACGAGAGGTTTGCTGTGCTTGTCAGCACGGATTATTTCCGCTGTTAACCTTCGACAACTTGATAGATCTACACATAGATGGGAGGTTAGAAATAGGGTGGAGGTATTGGTGAACTGCATTCATGTGGGTCAGGATGGGTTCTGCTGGCACAGTCTTTTGCATGCGGTACTGCAGGTTCGGTTTCCATAAAAGGCTATTGACCAGCTGAGTGAGCCCTGTAGACAGCTGATGGTTGTTCGGGTAGGGGGTCTTTTACATCACAGATCATTTTTTTTAACTTCAAGCAGACAAACACATCGCTATTCTGTAAATGAACTGTTGCCTGTTGTTTGGATAATCAATTTTATTCCACAGCGTAGCATAGTGTTGCTGTAAAATACTGGGAGAAGTCTTTTCACCCAGTTAATCCCATTAAGGAGCTTCGTTTGTTTGTCAGTCCGTAAATCGGTCTCCTTGTTGAATTTCAAATGCTCTTCTCTTTGTGGTTTTGTAGCCAAAGACGTGCACCGACTTGAAAATCCTCTTTCTATCGTCTTTACTCGGCCTGTTTCTTAAAACACCGTACCATATGCGGTCACTTGCGGTTGTCTGTTCTTTCTACATGAATGATCCACACAGATTTTTCATTCACTCAAATTCGGTTCATTTTAGTTCCCTGTGATCATCAATAGGAAATATCAGGAATGCATACATTTTAGTCTTAAAACCTCAAAGGAAGAGGCATGCAGATCAGAGAACAATATTAAGATTGGTTTTTAGTGATAGTAAGGTGAAGACCTTGCTAGCTACAGTCAGCTGTTTCAGAGGAAGACTTCCTTTCCTAGTTCGCTTGTGCGCACCCACGCGACACGGTTGGCCCCCAGGTCGCCCCATTGCCGCAAGTGCTGGGGATAGCGTGACAATCTCGCGTAACCCGAACAACACAAGAGGAAACTGGATATTTTGATTAAATCGTGTCAGGTTCCTCTTATCCCACTAGATCCTCTGGCTGCCTCTGCCTGGGATTAATTAAACATATTTATACGGTAGGATCAGACACCAGGGTATGTACCACACGGATTATTCCATTCAGTACATCTGTAGAGGTCTGAAACACGTAGCATGTTTTGGTTCAACGTGGTTCATTTTCCATGTGGCTCCAGAAATAAACAGCTTTGCATGATTTAAGATACGTTCAGTTTCAGTGGATAAACACTAGAAACGTCTATATTTATGAACATTTCAACCAAAACGATTGTGCCGTTTCTGTAATTATAATCCTGAAATACGAGTACGATGGGTTGCCATATGGACGACCGGGCTTCGTTAACCGGCAGGGACGAGAAATTTCCTCTGTACAGCGCCCAGATCAAGTTCCACAACCATGTAAGATGAAAGATAGAACTGTAGTACAGCGATATATATTTTGAACTTTGCGTGTTAATATTAAGTTAATGAACTCCCTGGTGCTGAGTTCTTTAGCACTGAGGATTGTTCAGCTGGTCGAGAAATTCCCCGCCTTTTGTAGAAGCAGAAGCTTCATTCTTGTGTCCACAAGTCCTCACCACTGAGTCCCATTCTGAATCAGATGAATCCAATCCGCATCCCCGTCTCTCTATATATCTCAAAGAGTCATTTTTCTCGCATTTCTAATTTCGATTATAGTAAGCTACTTAATTTAATCAATACAATGCAAGAACATAGGGAAGAATGACCCCATAATTTACATTAAGTAAATGACTGCCAAATGCGTTTTTAAGGCAGGTGTTTCCATCAAGACGATTAGGGGAAATTAAGGTGGAGCATTCTTGTAATAAAAGCCAACGAGATGCACTATTTCTCAACTTTATTTTGATAAAGAGCTCTACATGTTTCGGACAGACTTAATGTCCATCATCAGGGGTCTTGACACTGTATTCACAGCAATAGGCATTTGTCATATTAGTTACATTGACTGTCTGCTGGCGAGGTCAGGATGGAACTCCATCCTGACCTCGCTAGCAGACAGTCAACATAACTAGCATGACAAATACCCATTGCTGTGAATACAGTGTTGAGACTCCTGATGATGGACAGTAAGTCTGTCCGAAACATGTAGAGTTCTTTACCAAAATAAAGTTGAGAAATAGTGCATCTCGTTGGCTTTTATCATAAGAATATATCACGATGCACGGTCCTCTGAATGTCAAAAAAGGGTGGAGCAGTTAAGCCAACCTTGACATTCCGCAACGTTCCTACGTCTCGTGGGACGTAGAACATCATAACGTGTAATAAGATGAGAATGTGGCTTGTTACAGTTCTTTCTGAAATCTGCTTATTAGAGGGAGGAACCTGACTTTCTAAATCGTCGAGGAGAGGAAGCTGTTAAACTCCTCAAGGCTGGGCGTCCTCTCATCTGTACCTTATGTTATTATATTGGTGAAATGAAGCAGAAGGCTGTCGTCAGAGACGTACACTCTCCCTTTCTACGACAGTTCCGTCAGCGATATTGGTCCCTACCGCAGTCTGGTTTGATGTCACTTCATTGTATTCAGGCTCCTGTAATTAATCGGACGCATAGCCAATTCGCAGGCAGCAATGTGACGACGATGGTCTTGATTAGGATTGCTACTGTCACCCATACAGTCCATGCGAGAGGACAAAATGGAGCAACTGAGTGTGATTGCAATACAGAGTTACCGTATTTCAAATGTTATTATTTGCTAAATGTGATGGCGCGCGCGTGTTTATGTGTGTGTGTGTGTGTGTGTGTGTGTGATTTCACTTGTAGCCATTTTGAACATTTGACCGATACGTTTCTGTACCGCAGAGCATTTTTCCTGCCTGTTTATTCAGTGACGTGAAAAAAAAAGTTTCCATCAGGAATATAATTTATCTCCTTAAAGTTTCCTACAGTGTACTCAGTGACTGACCTTGATACCATTGTGTTTGTTGAAAGGTACAAATGACGACAATCCGGTTTATGCAGTTTTCCTCTGTAGTCCGTCGCTTCCTCTCTCTCTCAGGCCCTTATGTGCTCCTCAGCATCTTGTTCTCGAACAAACTTAGTGTATAGTAGTTTCTTCGTGTTCTTTCCTCAGTGTTTCATACCCATACAAAAACACGGAACGTGAAAAAAATAATAATAAAAGAGGTAAAGCAGTCCCGTTACAGGCCTGGAGTGCCCCAGAGGGTTCCAGGAAGTTAAGGTTCCCTAATTTCATGACAACGATACAGGATGGTGGTAAGGTTGTCAGCCTTACGCACCGGCCGCCTTTAACCCCAGGAAATGCTCCTGGTACTCATTTCTGTTAGAGGCTGAGTCGACCCCAGGGCCATAGTACGATCGGAAGGATTTTATGGCAATGAAAAATTCCAGTGACACCAGCTGGGATCGAACCAGCGGCCTTACGATTTGTAGCACAGCACGTTAACCACTGTGCCATCGCGGTCCCCAATAATAATAATAATAATCTTGAAGGTAAGGTAGCTATATTATGGAGCCAACGAGTACAAATCGACAGTACTATTGCCGGCAATTAACCGGACATCATAATCCGTGATAAAAGAAAAGGAACATGCATGTTAATATATGTTGCAATTCCTGGAGACAGAAATTTGATCACGAAAGAAGCTGGGAATATTTTAAAATATAAAGACCTCATAATAGAAATGCAGCGCATGTGGAATGTGAAAGCAAAAACAGGGGCAACTGGAACCATTTCAAAATCACTCAGACAATACCTGAACAACACACCAGGTAAGCACGAAAACAAGGAAGTACAAAAAACAGCCATATTGGGCACTGCGCACATACTACGGAACGTGCTAATGTAAATCTACAAAACATATTTCACGGGCGATATAACAGTACATGTAGCACAAATTGTAAATACAGAACAGCTTCAACACTGTATACCCTAGAAAATGGTCTGTTTCAGGCATATAATTCTAAATACCCTGCATAAAGGTGATAACAAGCATAATAATAATAAGAAGAAGAAGAAGAAGAAGAAGAAGAGAACGGAACCTGGCGGTCGAATGTGTAGAACTTCGTACTCGGCAGACCCCGGGTGCAAACTTCGACCCTGAAAGTGACTATCCTGACGTAGGTTTTTGTGGTTTCTCTAAGTCATAAGACAGGTTCAGGGATACTAAGTTAGACTAAATCAGACAGCTTGTTTTTAAATTATTTGCAGTTTATTGTACACTATCAGTCTTTCGTCCGACGCCTTCTCAGTTTAGCTGCTTAAGGCGTTGCTGAACGAACCGGAAATGAATGAACGATTTAATTAATTTAGTGAGTGAATAAATAAACGAATGACTAAGTGAATAAATGAATAAGCAAATAATGAACATGCAGGTTTAGGAGCTTCATCCCCAGTAATCACACCAACGAGTGTGAGTGAGCTAAAAACCAAAGGCTCTCTCACAAACTCAGAACGTACTCTGCCCCTCGCTATATTTTATTTATAGTCTGTTTTATAGAGGCACGGATTTTCATCTCTTGGTTTAACGCCGTTCTAATCCGCTTAAGTTTTAAAGTCAAAGCAGGTGTCAGTTCGGTGTTATGAACGAAAAGTAGGAAAATTTGAAACGTTAAATGTGTATTTGAGGGTTGTTTGACCGTACATCTTCATCATGAAATAATATGAAATGCCAACTTGATGCAACAAGGTATTTATTCATGTGTCCTTAGCTCGACATGTTTCGGGGGCATACGACCATCATCAGGATCACTAGATGTTAAGTTGCAGCATATGGTTTTCTGCACCGAGTTTGTGGACGGGTGGTGGTCTTGAGAGGCTTGGATGGCTCTCGCACGGTACCATCCCCACCGTACACACGACCTACGCACCGCCTCGTAGAACCACCACCCGTCTATAAATTCGGTGCAGAAAATCATACGCTGCAACTTAACATCTAGTGCTCCTGATGATGGGCGTATGAGCCCGAAACATGTCGAGCTAAGAATACATGAATAAATTACCTTGTTGCATCAAGTTGGCATTTCACTTTATTTCGTTAAATATATAATTTAATCTGCTATGGTGGCTCGTGTCTAGCTTCACTCACGTTCCACAGGGGTTCATATTTTTTACCGTGCTGTCGTGGGTGTCATAATTATGCCTGAAAATTCTGTTGTAACAGTTTATAGGCCTTTGATTCTCCTTAATAATTGCACTTACCTTATCACCGCGATTATAGAGCTGTGTGAGCCACATGACACAGCTAAGTCTTACGTTTAATTTTATTAATCTTCCTTCCGAATACTGTGCTTTATAATTTTATCGACTAACATTAGTGGGTTAATCAAATTTAATAGTTGAAGTAGGGAAGGACGTATAGCACGCATGGTAAGGTGTGAGAAGTGCGTAAGAAATTGTTGAAAAATCCGAAAGAATGATTTCATTTTAGAGGTGGGACTAGAGTGGATTAAGAACTTTGATGTAGTTTCGTTACGAGGCTGATAGTAGCGCAGACTATGTGGCATTAGGGCGACAGGTGTATGATCCGTTGGGAAAATTGTGTAATTAAGTGGTTGTGACTAAATCGAGGGACTACCCTGGCATTAACCAGGGGGAGTCTGAGGTAAACCACGAAAAACCTCAGGATAGCCGATACCCCGGCCGAGATTCGTAGCGGGCATGTTCCGACCACGCGTCTGCAGCTTAACTTCTACACCAACCCGTTTGGTGTGAAAACAGGTGTTAAATAATGAGATTTTACGTTGTGGCTCGGGGTATGGCCTTTGTGAAACCAGTAATAAATACTCTTGTTCCAAGTAAGGCAGGAAGTTTCTGGACTGGCTGAAGGACCCTCATCTTCTCAACGAGGACTGTCAGCCGTGGAAGTTAAGTCCCTTCCTTTAGTGTCACTCGATGGTTCTCAAAAGGTTCACGAGAATGCTCGGTAAATTGTATCTGTTATTCCGTCGAACGTTTTCCATTGTCTGAGACATACATTTTAGATAAGTATGGGTGATGTTTCGACCGCCTCTGTGGTCTAGTGGTCAGAGTTTCTGGCTACAGATACAGAGGTCCCGGGTTCGATCCCCGGAGCTACCAGATTTTCTGAGTAGTAGTGGGTCTGGAACGGGGTCCACTCAGCCT
>Ga0123352_10015035_pt1 | contig 12327 bp, 5 predicted proteins | sample TergutLab28metaG_FD_89700 | JGI IMG/M metagenome (GOLD analysis project Ga0123352, IMG submission 89700) | Labiotermes labralis P1 segment gut microbial communities from Petit-Saut dam, French Guiana - Lab288 P1 | ecosystem: Host-associated > Arthropoda: Insects > Digestive system > Gut ... | reverse complement strand
TACGATTGTACCAGTAATAATTGGAGCCACTGGAATAGTAACGAGAAGCTTAAAGAAAAATTTGGAAACTATACCAGGAAAACACTCAATAGATTCACTACAAAAGACAGCTATACTTGGAACTTCACACATAATATGGAAAGTACTGCAATGTGAAGCTTGAAGCCTGAGTGGTGGGTATCACCGCTGGTTCAAGAGAAGTACCAGGAAGAAATGCCTGTGACAGGAGACATACATATCTTATAATAATAATAATAATAAGCAAATTGGGATGCATGCATTGGCAACTTTTAAAGACATGACTATCAACATGCATGCATTTTGATGGTGGGCATTTCAAACATGTGTTATAATAACCTTCAGTCTTCAGTGTTGTAAACATGAAGATTATGGTAATACAGGTTAGTTGAAGAGGAAATTTGTTGTCAATGCTACATGAAGCTAGTGCTGAACTTCATAATGGTGTCAAATCTAACTGTGTTTTGCTCCCAATGACATACAAAACACTCTCCTGAAGTCTGGCTGTTACATCACAGAATACCTTGTACATGCGTGTATGAAAACAGACTGCTGGCTAGAATTCATTCATCCAGAAGGTCCCGTGGTTGGCTAACTCAGTTGAGGTTCTTGTGGTTTCTCTCTGTTGTGCTAATGCTGAGTGGGTACCCATATTGCAAGTTGCACCTATATGTTTTAGAGCCAAGTGAGGTTGTCAGTACTGAAGAACTAATTCCTGGATACTTCTTGTGGAATAGTGGCTGGCTGGAACTATTTCAGTCACCACTGATGGCCTGGTCACTGTACAGTTCTTGGCTGTGTCATCACAAGCAGTGTCTTTAAAAAAGATTTTAGTCATTACAGGAGATTTTATGATTTATATTAGGTGATTTTGTTATACAAATCAGTCTTATTGTTGGACTGATTGACTATATATTTGAATATTCTGTTCTTCATTTGTGTTACATTTGACCATATGAAGCCTAGAAATACCTTTCAGACAGTACTGGAAATTTTAAAAAATACACATAATTTGTTGTTTTGGACAGGCCTACTGGACAGAGGAACCCAGTTCCATTCTGCCATTCAAAACCATCTTTCAGGTGCACCAGCGTCTGACTTAAAGTTGGATCAAATTCACGGTTGCTGGCAGAGCTTGGCAGATGTTATCACAGATGTAACAGATGTCCAAGTTCTGGAGAGTCATGTTGTTCACTCAAGCCTACTATACAGAGGTGTCATTGATTGTGTGGCACATTATAAGTAAGTCTTTGATCCTGTACGATTGTGTAAACAGTGAACTTGTATCATCCAGGCAGTATTATCAATTCAAATGCATGTTTTCTGATCTGTACTTAAGACTTATTCTACATTGTGTAGTCATTTTGGTTCCATGGTGTGTACACATTTAAGAGAATAGAATACATTAGTGCAGGTGCTACAGTGACCCTTGCTCCTCAACCATTTCTTATCTTTTGTGCAAACCTTTGCTGAAGCATCCAGCTGCCCTGCACTTTGATCGAAGTGCAGTACCTTGCTAATGTACATGTAGGCAGTCACCTGGTTTTCAAGTAGTGTTGACCCAGGTTCCTGTATCTTTTACACCAGTGCTTCACAGTCATAAAGAATATGTGAGCATATTTCTAGTACCTGTTTGCATCTATCAGGCCCAGGACTGTCTACCAGCCTCAGTTAAAATGGATGTCTTTGTAAATGACTTTGCTCTATTAGAAGCCCCGTCATTATTCTTAACTGGTTTCTGCTCAAGTTGAGTAATTCCCCAGCTTTCTTAGGAGAGGGTCCTTTGAGAAAACCATTAACCTGCATTTGTCTACAAATGGCCTGCCAGTACACATTGTGTTTTCTACTTTTCCAGCCCCTGCTCACTTCCCTGGCAACCTTTTCTGATATACCCTGGGCGGGCTTGTCTGGTTGATAGATCATTCATTTATATCAATTCCTGTGTATCCAGGAACCCATGCCAGTTGAATCCTGTTGTGTTCACCAGCAATTGTTGGCAATCCTAGGGTAATATGGAGCTTCTCCTGAAATTGTCAAGGACCTTGTTGGATACTCAACTGTCAGAAAGAATATTAGTGTTCTTACTCGTGTAGCCCTTCTTTGTATTCTCCATTATACACACCTTAAGGCATAATTTCAGCCTGGAATAGTGTTGTTTGGAGCCCAAAAACTGAAGCTATGTCCCCTTCTCAAGCCCCATTTATACACCTCAGCACCAGTGCTTTTATTGGTCTTGTACCTGTCCAGACACCAGACCAGCCAGCTTATATTGTCTGGGTTGAACCCGTTCTGCCACACACATTTGTCAGAGAACTTGATCATGAATGGCTTGTGGTTTCTATTATCTCGGTATCATTCTGGCAGTCCTGATCTGTAGGATGGGTTCATGCTTCATGTCCTGAGATTTTTAACATTACCAAAATTTGTGGATTCAGTTTTCCACTTCTGGCTGAACATTATTCTATAGATCCTTGCCTGGTCCACTGCCTCATTCATCACATGAAGAGGAGGGAGTCTGAGGAGGACATCCATTGCAGCTGCTGGAGGATCTTCATCATTCATGTGATAGCGTTAGAGGCTAATATCTGCAATTTAACTGACTTCTGTCCTGCTGATCTTGTATGTAAACCTAGGCCCCCAAACTGTGGAGCCATAGGTCATCATGTGTCTGATGAATATGTTGTATCTGTGTTATTCCTTCTCCAGAATATCAATGTATTTGACATCAGTAGTCAGCTGCACTGCTTATCCAAAAAGGTTTGGATAATTTAGGCCCCTTAAGTCCCTCATCATAGTTGAAAATTTGTGGGTACATAGACAGCCCAGTTCTATCACACCTGCTATGCTGTACCCAGAGCTTCATGAATAAGCCCTGGTTGGGAATTTTTCTCTTATTGGGCTAGCTATATCTTCCACATCCAGACTCCACAAAGGAGGCCATAAAATGCTCCCCCTCTGACAGCCCTTGGCCAGAAATCCCTGCAGAATTTCTCCTGGCAGTATGGCTGTAACTTTACCTGCTTCCTGGCATGCAGCCAACCCACTGACAAATTGTGTGCCCAAGCCCATGCTCTTCATCAGATTTTATTATAATATCAAATGAGATTCTGTCAAAGGCCTCCTCAATACCTAGGAAAGTGCCAAGTGCTTTGTTCCACTGCATCCTCTATGTGTGCGCTGCTGTTTCAGTGGACATACATGGTTGGTAGGCAAACTGGTTACGATGTAAAGGATAGGACTTTAATACCTCGTTCCTGATATGCCTGTTCACCATTTTTTTTAACATCTTCAGCATGTCATCTTCAGGGTGTTCAATCTTACTGAGTTTTGTCTCAACATATCTGAATGGTTGTTTCATATAAGTGACACTGGTATGATTAAAAGTACTTACTGTCTATCTGTTACATGAACCTAATTTGAAACTCACAGATGCACTTTTTTTTAAAACACCACAGAGTTCTTCATTCATGTGTGTGTGTGTGCGTTTGTGTCTAGTAAGATGTTGTAATTTAAAACATGTAATATCACTTAATTACACTGGTGTTGTTGTGATAACCAGACATATTTGGGGTGTAGTATGCAATGGCATCTGCTTAACTTGCATCTTGTGTTATATATTTGCTGAGAATATGTACAATCCCAAATTGGGTGAATTCTAATTTTCACTCTGACACACTGCAGTATCCATTGATGCCATCTTCAAGGAGTTCAGTTTTACTGTATCTTCTTCTCAACACATATGAATGGTTATTTTATATAAGCGACACCAGAATGAATAAAAGCAGTTATTGTCCATTTGTTATATGAATGTAATTTCAAAATTACAGATGCACTTTTTTGAAGCACCATGAAGAACTTGGTGGTGCTTATAACAGGTGTATCTGTGAGTTACTCATAGGTGTAACTTGGGGGAAGATGAGGAAATGCCCTTCCATTATTTTTTCTACGTAAGAATAACTTTTTGCTACCAAGTTGAAGAGCGGCCAAAAATGTGTTTTCTAAACGATTATTTGGGTGGTTTAAAGACAGAAAAAATGAAAACCGACATTCAAACAAATATTCCCCCTCTTTCTAACTTGGCTTCTTCATAAATGAAGGTGCCTAATAGGCATGGTTGACTCCCATTCCCCCCAGTGTTGCTAGCCAAGTTACGTCTATGAAGTGACTAAGTTAGTTCTTGTATACTTCATGACACTGTCTCAACTGTAAGAAAGCAAGTATTATTTTCTGAAAACTGCTATGACTTGAACTGTGAAGGTCTAAGATTTTGGGTTCTCACAGCAGTGAACATAAAGATTCAAGTCTTCTCGGATGTTAGGCCATGTTGACTGGGAAACTGTTACCATCATTTTGGAGAGTCAGATCTTCAGGGTGAAGTAGTCCAAGAGAGTTATTCTTTTTCTTCTGCATACAGGTCACTAGCTGCTATATATTTTATAATTGTGTGCAGTACTTTTTTCTCTAAGGATTTTTCTTTTACAGAGGAAAGCCAGTACTAATTGAGTGGAAGAAATCTGATAAACAGAAACCTGATATTGAAAAAACATATGATGCTCCACTTCAACTAAGTGCTTATTTTGGAGCAATGAACTATGATGTTAAATACAACTTTCAGGTAACATGCATACAAACAGGTATACCTTTCTTTAACTAGTTACACAATAATCGTATTCATTGACCAGACTGTGAATAGTCACTGAATCCATCCATATGCCTAGTAAGAAGGATGAAAATTGTTCAGGTTCTTTGATAGAATAGTTTGTACTGTTTGATTATTTTTAACCAGAATAGGGTATTCATGGATTATTATGGTCAGTTGCTTGATCTAACAGTATTGGTTCCTTAGAAGCAGAGAATTAATACAACCTCTGCAACAGGGTTCAACAAATCTCACGTGCCAGCTGACCATGGTGCTATAAAATTATCATTGTTGCACCTGATATTTTAGATTTTCCTTCAGTTTTATTATTATGTATGAGAAATTTTGAAATTCAGTAATGCATTAATTTATTCACAACTCCAGCCAGTTAGAAAGTTGAGCATTAATGAATGCAAATTTAAAGCCACTGTCGGTAAAATTTACCCAGCCATAACATAATGAGTGGTACAAATTTAAGGTTCTTGACAAAGAAAGTTGGCAACACAGCTCCCCATCATATCTTGTGGTGTAGCATTTTATGGCTCCCACCACAACTGGTATGAGTGAACACTGGTGCCCCCTTGACCTGAGGGTATGTGCCTTCACCACCTTCTTCACTGTCCTGATGTATGCTTGATACATATTATTCCCTATAGGCTGCCTCTAAGTCTTGTCTTGGCATAACATACATGCACACTTCGACCTTGAACTCATCCAGGTGAAACATTTATGCATACCAATCACTGCTGTTCTTCAGAAATCCTTTCTGTCTCTACAAATTGTATAGCTATATATAACAACAGTTTATTTATTAAAGTTTCAGCTGGCTATGCCTTCGTAATTGTAAAGTGTGTATATGGCCAAAGTTTGTACCATTTGGAGTGATCTCTTCAACCAGCATCATCCCCAACAGTTTCATCTGTGAAGGTTGTATGCTTCAATTCTGTGGCCTATGGCATGACATGTAGCAGACAGTTACTGTAACATTTCAAGTTTTGGCATTTTTTCCCACTTTATACAATTGTAACTCTTAACTTTAGTGCTACAGAAATAGCTGTGTTTTTGTCATTATTGTATCTGCATCATTATAAGGACTGTAATGATACAATCCTAGCCCTTATTGCTGTTTGTATATGACTTCAGTGTAATGTTTACTTCAGTAAGCAGTTTTATCTCTCATTTTATAGTTTTGACATGTGCACATTCACTTTACTCACAATGGGTTTTATACTTGTTTTGGTTGTTAATGAGCTATAAAAAGACCATGTGTGGACATATATGCCAGTGCACCTGTAAAGCCCCTGCCTCTTCCCCACCACACACACACACACACATATGCACATGGGACATCTCTTAAACGTACTCATACTCCAGGCATTCATCAGGTTTTGTTTAACTCCTGCTGGTGCATCTATTGCTGACATTGATTGAAAATTCACAGTTAAGTATGACAAATCTCATGCCCAGTGTAGCTGATACAGTGACTTTGCTACAGGTTGAATGACCAGGAATTATAAATTGATTCTCAGCAGCGTTAAGAGATTTTTCTTTTCCCTAAAGTGTCCAAACCAGCTGTGAGGCCTATCCAACCACTCATTCAATGAATAACTTTCATTATTTGATGTCCTTTTTAGTTTTTGTGCCACAGAAATATCTTTACTGCTGGTGGAGATTGGTGTGGTAAGCCCTGTACAGTACTGGCAGTAAACGTTAGTAAAGTGGTCAAAAAATTTAGCACTTATTTGTGGATGTCATGCAACAGGCCATTTGGATGAAATGTACAGTGAGATTTGAGGTTCTCACATTGGTGTTGCTGATGATTCAAGGCTTCTGGGATGATGTGCTGTGTCAATGGGTAAACAGGTCCCAACATTTTGACTTCAGGATCAAGCAGTACCAGAAGAGTAGCTGTCTGGGGGAGATCTGGCTGTATTGGTGTAGGTCTGCACTTAAACCTTAATCTTACTCTAAACTTCCAGCCTGCTTCACACATCCCTGCTGGTACATCAGTTCTCCACTCAGTGCAATCGGCTTGCCACCCAGATTTTCTTTTTACCAACCCCATTGTCCAGACTGGTATAATATACCCACCTGTCCCCATATGGCTAGTATTCTTGGACATCTTCATCCTAAAGATGATGGCAGTACAATCCTTCAAAATATTGGTTATTGTTTACCCAAAAACACAGTGCAACATCCCAAAAGACTTCAATCTTCCGTGTTGTTCTGAGTACTCAGAATGAAGATGACATTCACAGAGTTATTTTCCTGCAAAGATATATATTCACACTAAATGTAAAACATTTTTATGAAAAGTATTTATAATTAAAAAGCAATCCTTGTATAGGCCTGTGGGTTGCAGGAGGTTGAGGCTCCCAGATATTGAGAGAGTTGGCACATGAAGGTGGTAAGGTTTTCAGCCCTAGCCACCTTTACCCCTCAGGAAATATTCCTGGTACTGATTGTTAGATCCCGAATCAACCCCAGAGCCATAGTGTGACTGGAAGGATTATGTCAATGAAAAATTCCAGTGATGGCATCGGGAATTGGAATCTGCTACCTCTCAGCTTGTAGTGCAGTGCCTCAACCAACTGGACTTGTCATTAGTCTCTGTTTAAATATTTTTAGCAATCTTATTTGAAAATATTTTATTTTTGATTCCACATATGCACATCTGTAACAAAACCTGCTATTATTGTATTCCTTCATTGGAGACCTCCCTGAGGAGGCCATGTTGAGGCTGAAACATGTATGAAGCACATTTTAAAGTAACAAATGATTGTTTGTTGTTGATTGTGCAATTGTTGGATTAAATACTGTATAATTATATGGGGCATTTCAGCAAGAGTAATCTAATGGCAAATAACCAGTCAATTAACATAATTTGACTTGGATGAAACAGCTGTATTTCCATTTACTTGATATGACTAAGCTTGATTTTGGGGTGGAGCACAGTAGTCCTATTGAGATTTTGAATTCTCCTGTTGAAAAATCAAAGAGAAGAAGGAGAAAATGTAGCGTGCCTTAATTATGTGAAATGATGAACAAACCTTGCAGTTATGAAATGAGCTTTGGAGCATTTGCCTTGAGAATGCATGCAAAGAATTAATAATCATGTGAACTGTCAAATGGCATTGTGTGCATTCCTGTTTTCTAGAATACTGCACAGAATGTGAAAAATTGCAGAGCAGAATGAATGAAGATACATATGTTGTAACTTTTAAAACAGACATTAACAAACAGAAAAATTCAATTTTTTATATAAATTGGTATTGTTTAAAAGGTTTCATGTCTGGAGTACTATTTCTGTAGCATGTAATCCACTTTGTGATTTTCATTTAGTTTGATGTCACATGCTTTTATTTCATCATTTCTGGTGCAGCAGTTGCAGAGATACCAATTTTATTATGAAAGCTTATATATAATAATGGCAAATAACCAGTCAATTAACATAATTTGACTAGGATGAAACAGCTGTATTTCCATTTACTTGATATGACTAAGCTTGATTTTGGGGTGGAGCGCAGTAGTCCTATTGAGATTTTGAATTTTCCTGTTGAAAAATCAAAGAGAAGTAGGAGAAAATGTACTGGGTCTCTTTCCCAGGGGTGAAGCAGCTGGGGTGTGGCATTGACCACCAACCTCCATCTAACACTGAGGTTAAATCAAAAGTATGGCCTGTTGCAGGGTGAACTTTACCTCTTATACCTTTACTGCATGATACTAGTAGTTCCTGCACAAGACTTGTTGATGGCATTTTAAGTTGCCTGACAGCACACAGGAATTGTGCTGTAGTAAATTCTTTGACCACTGTATCTGCATTTTAGTGGCTGATAAAGCCTTCCAAAATTCATGGTTTTAAAAATAAAACATGTTGTTTGTTTTAGGTTCAGGGTGGTCTGGTCGTGGTGGCATATAGTGATGGTTCTCCAGCTCACACTTTCAGAATGTCATTGACAGACTGTAAAAAGTACTGGTGTATGTGGCTTCTGAGACTGCAACAGTATTGGCTACAGCAGCAGCAGCAGCAGCAGTGGAAACAACAAACTATATAGTCAGATTGAGCTTGCGATTTTAATACTTATGACACTGAAAAACAGGAACAGAAAAATTGAGGGTATTATAGAAATATACATACTGTCATAAGAATATATGGTAATTAATAGAACTGGATACCCAGATGAGAAATCCTGTTTACCAACTAATTTTGATTCAGATAGTTTTGACATGTTTTAATGTACAATTTGGACCCATTCGTAATGACAGTGATATGAAGCTAATAAAAGCATGGTTAGAGACACTGATGATGACTTCGTGTAGGTTAAAATATGTATGCCAACTATGCTTACAGCTGTGTAATAAGCATAGTTCCTTTGCAAACTATGAATAATTCTTAAAAATCCATACAGTCCAAAAAGTAAGTACAACTTCCTAAACCAAGACTAATGATTTAGGCATGGCTGGAATGAATTACATGAATAAGCCAGAAATGTAACTATATGTGAACATGTGCCAGGGAAGTAAAATGCCTCACCAAAGAATGTGTAGTAGTAGTAATAAACATGGGAAATAACATTGCATGTACATAAATTGTGAGTACAAAATAGCTGCAACACTGTATACCCTAGATACATGGTTTGTTTCATGTGTATAATTCCAAACACCCTGCATAAAGGTGGTAACTATAATAATAACAACAACAACAATAATAATAGTAATAATACAGAAATATGGTAGTTTGTTTTCCTTTCCCAGCTGGCAGAATTCTTGAAGAATAATTATACACTGTACTTCCAGCTGTCGTCATGTTTGGTAGCAGTTTGTGTAATTCATCCATTTATGTGTTCCATTAAAGCATGAAGGTTGGCTGAAAATTTTTTTTTCCAGCTAAATAAAAAATGAATGAAGGGAGATATTTAAGGGAAACAAAAAAATAAATGTACATCTAACCTTTATTTACAATTGTGCATAATCACTTTTCCATATAATTTCCCCCAACTTCAATACACTTTTGCCAACATTCAACAAGATTCTGAATTCTGTCCTAAAAAATGTCTTTTGCCTGCTCCTGAAACCGCTGGCATACTGCGGCCTCGCTGTCTTCATCAGAACTGAAATTTTTGCCCCTGTTGTGTTTCTTCAATGTAAGGAACCAGTCAGAATCCTAGAAGAGAGATCCGGACAGTAGGCTGGATGTGGTAGCACTGTAAAACCCAAATGTGCAAAGGCACTTTTTTTTAGGCCTGGCATTGTCTTGTTGAAGCATACATCAGTTTCTGCCCCCCTCCTCATGATGTATTTTGTGAGTTTTTTTAGCATTTCAGTATACTTTTCTGAGTTCACTGTAGCACCTTTTTCCAGGAAGTAATTGAGCACAACACCTCCAGAGTGCAAGAATACAGTCAACGTGATTTTTCCAACAGAGGTTTTGGTTTTATATTTCTTTGGCACTGGTGATGCTTTGTGGCGGTATTCTGTAGAGTGTCTTGTGTACTCAGAATCATAGTGATGGACCCAAGTTTCATCCGTCACTAACTGCTGTAGAAATCCCAAACCTTCCTCTTCAAAATTACCTCAAACTTCCCTTGAAACTCGTGAGTCTTTCAGCTCTCACCTCATCAGTCAATTTTTGTGGTACCCTCCTGGCATAAAATTTTGGAATCCAAGAAGACTGATAATGTGGTCCACTCTTTCTTTGGAGATTCCCAGTTTAAGAGCAGTGTCTTTCTATTTGATTCAATGATATTCTCAAATTATATCTTCAATCCATTTTTTATGAGACCCATCTGTTGCAGTCACTGGTCTCCCTGATCGTGCTTGGTCACACAGACTTGCTTATCCCACTTCTTGCTTAAACTCCCATACCCAGCATCTAACTGTGCCTACTTCAACACATTTATCCCCATACACTGCCTGCATACGACAATGAATGTCGATGGGAGGGATTTTTTACATTGTCAAGAACTTGGTAACAGCACAGTGTTTGAACCACAAAACCTCGCAGCCTTCCATTTTGACTGGCATTGAACCAGGGTTATGGATAGCTGTGGGTTCAAGATATACATAGGGTGGAGGGGAGATATCATGTGACTGCATCGAACTGCTTTTATCCAGTTTTCTTTCCTCCAATAATATGACAGGGGAGGCAGAACTTTTCAGCCTGTCCTTGTAGATGCATGCCCATTAGCTTTGTTATGTCTATTTACTCCCAGTATGTACACCAGTATAACAAAACAGTGGTTATGGGATCTTTTGTGACATTTTATATTACAGTTCCTTTGTTGTGGACCCGATGAGGAACGTATCTTAGATGTTGTTCCCAGGGAGGACGGAGCTCATAACTCTGGTTAAAACGGGGAGTTGGACAGGTCGCACACACACTCAATAATCCCCAAGCAGAATATATTGGAGTTTTATTGTGCAAGAGTATGGAGTAATAGCATTTACAACTAAAATGTATAAGTGACAATTCTCGCCAGTGGACTCTTCATTACCATTCGCACTCACTGACTGACCAACTTCGAACTCTGCTCAGACACAGTTTGAGCTACAGAGCAGACTGCTCCCGCAGAATAAAGCAGCTATTGTTACATGTCTTGCTGCACACACTGGTCATGCAATACACTTAACGAGTCCGGTTATAAACAAAAAGAAATGGAAGGAAATTATATTCCTCCCATGCCTGGTCTTAAGAGAGGCGAGAACTAAACATGAGTAAATTTAGCTTATGACTAACGTACAGTATATGTAAGAATGCTAAAAGAAAACCACATCAAAAAACATCAATGTTTGTCAACTACACAACACCTCCCCCATTAGTGAGAAGCCATTTTACACCTCAAATGGCTGGGGAGTCAGACAAACTAGAATACAAATATATATTTTTTTTTGTTCATCGAAACGCAACATAAACAATATGAACACAATATAGAGTGGCCTCAATTTTCATACAGAAAGTTTTCTTGATCTATAAGTACATATATAAAGTCATTCTTAAAACACTAAATGCTCTATTGTGCGTCGCTGGTATCTATATCACACAATCCATACGCTCTGGGTGGATATCACTGGGCTAGTGTAGCAGGTTAGTATTAACTTTACCCAACGGGATAGGAAGGGCAGTACCAAGGTGACATGGAGAACTGCTCTTCCTCAGGAATCCAGTAATTAGGTAGGCAATGAAACTTGCGGTGATAGGTTTCCTCTTGTGCTCCTGCAGTGTTGTCCCCCAGAACATAAAAGATTCTTTGGGTGACGTGCAAGGCATCAATCGCCTTGGCAATGTAATTCCTATATCATAATAGTAAATGCAAGGAGGCTGGTGACGTTTGAGTCGTCATCATCTTTAAAGGGATATACACTAATATTGTCCACGCAGTAATCTACAAGGTGGTGCGACTTAAATCCCCAAAATAACCACCAAGGAATTCGCGTTAAAGTGTCATCTCATAACCGGAACTACCCAAAGTTACTCTAAGCATTATCCAGGTAACTAGGACGACGAGTTCAGACGTAGTCCCTAACAAAAACAAAAAAATGCGGTACTTACCATTCTTACTTCTTATTTAGTAAAAGGGCTTCAAGCGGTTAACGTGGACCTTGGTTACTTTACGACCTCTGGTTATGGTAGCATTAACTTTATCAATCTCTGTTATAGTGTACGGGCCTAT
>Ga0123352_10015030_pt1 | contig 12328 bp, 9 predicted proteins | sample TergutLab28metaG_FD_89700 | JGI IMG/M metagenome (GOLD analysis project Ga0123352, IMG submission 89700) | Labiotermes labralis P1 segment gut microbial communities from Petit-Saut dam, French Guiana - Lab288 P1 | ecosystem: Host-associated > Arthropoda: Insects > Digestive system > Gut ... | reverse complement strand
CTAAACTCCGTGGCCTTAGTCCGCACGCGAACTATACCGACAGAGCGGCCGCCGCCGGTCGGCGAAGTTAGTGCCAACTTTTGCGGATAGAGGGTGTCACGTGGTCAGCGCAACGGGTCCCCAGAGCCGTTAATCTCTGTTTTCTAGACCTGGAGCCGCTACTTTTTTCATTCAAGTAGCTCCTCAGTTGACCTCACGAGGCTGTGTGGACCCCGTTCCAGACCCACTACTACTCAGAAAATCTGGTAGCGCCGGAGAACGAACCCGGGACCTCTGTATCTGTAGCCAGAAACTCTGACCACTGGACCACAGAGGCGGTCCTCTCCAACTTACACGGTTTAAAAACAGTTAAAACATGTTTAATTAATGACACTTTTGAGACGCGCTCCAGATTTTTATTTTGCTGGTATGAAAGCGCAATGAGAAGAACATTGAAGAATAATACTGCTGGGCGATAACAACAGAAGGCGAGGCGGTCACGCTGCGGCCGATCAGGTTCCAGTGTGCTCGAGTTTGGTTTTCAACTGGACTACTCTTTGTGCACACGCATGTACAGTTGGCCACGTGTATACTGAGCCACGGCTGCGAAAAATTCGACTTGCACTGGATCTTCCGGTGCGTAACTTTTGCGTAAATGGGAGTTGTGTCCGTATACAAGTTCTTGGTTGTAGAAGGAAGCTGTTGTGTCTCCGGGAAGCTTGGATGTTACTGGTGTTTGTTTAAGTGTGAGTTAGGAACAAGTTCGATGACTTATAGAATAAATAAATAAATATTTCTTTCATTTCGCTTTGTGTTCAGTAAAAAGATGAAATTCTAGACATTCGTTCTTCAAGTAGCCTACATGACAACAGAATACTGAGAAAAATATGTAGACCCAAAGAAGAAAAGAAGAAGTGACTTCAGAATGTATTAAAAATGCACATAGTGAAGAACTACATAATTTATTCTCTTCAACTCACATTGTTATAGCTAGTAAATAAACAAGGCCGAACCCAGTGGCCGCGCGGTCTAAGGCGTGGGTCTGCGGCCGCCCAGTTGCCGGCATTGCGGTTTCGAATCCCGCCAAGTGCATGGATGTGTGTCTCTTTTGCTTGCTGTGTGTTGTCAGATAGAAGTTTCTGCGTCAGACTGATCACTCGTCCAGAGGAGTTCTACCGAATGTGTTGTTTCTGAGTGTGATCGTGAAGCCTCGATAGTGGGAAGGCCCTGGATCACTAGGGGCTGTTGCGCCATGGGGGAAAAAATTAAGTAAATAAAGGCCAGATGGGTAGGATACGCAGAACGCAGTGAAAACCTTACACTGTGGTTTGTTAAATACTTGCTCAGTTAGTCACGCAGTTACTTAGAACGTCATATAAATTTTTAATTGATTGGCTTCCTGCTTAGCACGCCTAGACGGAAGTGGGAACATGGTACTCTTTGTTGATGGATAGAAATCAGGACGTTCTCTTTGTGTATCTTTCTCCGTCTCCTTGCTACTTCCACTTCTCTGCAACTCTACAGTTTTTTTCCCTCGCTTACGGTGACGAAAAAATAATTTGCGTTCATGTGAGTTCGGCACACGTGTCTCTCTGAGCCAGTCAGCCCGGCGTCGTATTTCGGGACCTGACGCTGAACTGAGTGACATGTCGTCTGCTATTTGGGAACGTGCACCCTCTTCAGCTGCAAGCAGAATCACAGGAAGTCTCAGTAATTAGTTCTTCCTGCCCATCACAAGCAGTATCAAGGTGGCCTCTTTAACTATGTTGTGGGAGCCACTCTCTACTACGGCTCAAAATTACGCTCCGTTAAACTCTACGTCTGTCAGTCACGGGTAGAATAACCCGATACTGCTGCATAATGCACGCCGATCCTTATGGCCGCGCGGTTTTAGGCAGTGGGTCTGCAGCCGCTCGCTTACTGGGATTACAGGTTTGAATCCCGCATGGGATTTGGATGTCTGTCTATTTTGAGTGTTGTGTGTTGACAGGTAGAGATCTCTGCTTCGGGCCGATCACTCGTCCAGAAGAATTGCGCCGAATGTGGCGTGTCTGGGCGTGATCGTGGAAGCCCCAACAATGATGGGGCCCTGACACATTAGGGGCTGTTGCGCATTGGAAAAAAAAAGGAATTCATAATAAAGGCCACTCTGTTTTGTGGTACGGCAATATAAATTCAGAGCAAAATTCGTTACTTGCCGCTTCTTGCAGCATGAATCCTTCAGTCGTGGATTGAATCTGGGGTTCCGCTGAGAGAAATTGTTGACTAACCGTCTGAACTCTGACACCTAATGTTACTGTAAGTGTGCATGTTTCATTCGACATCAGTCTTATTTGTAGGGGTGTATGGTGTCGGTTATAGGTGAATGAATTTTGAGTATGGGGCATTTGTGGGGGGATTCCGACAAAGGAAATTTACTTGTCCCAGTGCCACTTTGGTCACCACAGACCTGATATTACTATAATAATCAAATCAAGGAGGATGAGATGGGTAGGATATATATCAGATATGAAGAGACAAGAAATTTATATAAGATATAGGTCGGAGAACCTGTAGTGTTGTAGGTGAATGTGGGAATATAATATTAAAATTTATCTAAAATAAATATAGTGTGAGGGTGTGAATTGGATTCCTTAGATTAGAGCGAGTGGTGGAATTCTGTGAACAATGCAATGAACTGTCAAGTTGCATAAAGGAAGTAGTTCCTTGAGCTGGGAACGGTCGGTAGGAATTGTCGCTGTGGGAAGCAGTTGTGAAGCCACTTCAGTCTGTAGGTCTGTTTGTTTGTATAAGCAACTAATACTGTATCGCCATTCCTTTCAAGCGCCTCTCTGTCCTGTTCTCGTGCAGTGTCTGGTGGCTACATGCCCACAATAACACTGGTAGCAGGTGAACCTGCTGGGGCCAGCCGCTACATAATGATTAGCAGTCCTCTTGCGTGCTGGATGACTGCCCCTTTCGAAATTCGGCCCGCAGCCCGGATATCCTAGGGTTTCTTTGTAGTTTTATTCAGCCGTTCCTTACCAGTAAAGGAATAGTGCCTTAGAATAGGCCACTGCGTCTTCTGTTCGTGCTTCTCAAGTCTTCTCCCGTTATCGTCCTGTCATTCTACACTATATAACAAATGTAACTTTTTGGACAAGCGTCATTAATGTAAATAAGAAAATGGGACTTATATTTTCTTGCCTGACTAGAAATTATTATTATTATTATTACTATTATCATCATCATCATTATCTCCTTTATGCAGGGTATTTATACTTCTATTCCTGAGACAAACTATGTCCCTAGGGAGTACAGTGTTGCAGTTATTCTGTTGTTACTATTCATTGTGCTTATATCGTTAGTTTCAGTGTTGAATCTATTGTACTTTTACGTAAGTACTTTCCGAAGAATGTGTGCAGAGCCCAATATGGCTGTTTTCTATATTTCCTTGACTTCATGTTTTCCTGGTATGTTGCTCATGTATTTTCAGAATGATTTTGAAATAGCCCCAGTCGCCCCTATTATTACTGGTATCACCTTTGTTTTTACATTCCACATGCGCTGTATTTCTATTGTAAGGTCTTTATATTTTAGAATTTTCTCGGCTTCTTTTTTAATCACATTCCTGTCTCCTGAGATTGCAGCGTCTATTAACATACATGTTCCCTTTTCAATATCACGGATTCTAATGTCTGGTTTGTTGTTGGCGATAGTTCTGTCAGTTTGTACTTGTTGATTCCACAATACGGTTTCCTTGCCTCCTTGAATATTATTGTTATTATTATGAGTGATTTTGGTGTTAGTATTAGTACTAGTGGCAGTAGTAGTGCATTGGCATGTGACGCGCATGGAAATGCAAGAATGTATTCAGAATTTTGATCAGAAAGACTGAACGAAAGAAACAGACTGCTCAGCAGACTGCATGTGATCTTCCTGGTTTATTTCAACTCTAGGGCACGAGATGGCGCAGTGGTTTGAAACACTGCGCTACAAGCTCGATTCCCGATGGTGTCATTGGAATTTTTCATTGACATAATCCTTCCGGCCGCACTATGACCCTGAGGTCGAGTCAGCCTGCAACTAAAATGAGTTCTAGAAATATTTCCTGGGGTAAAGGTGCTCGGTGCATATGGCTTACCACGTTCCCACGCCGATTGTCTTGAACTCTGAGAGCCCCAATCTCCTGGAACCCTCAGGGCTTGTACAGGCCTGTATAAGGATTGCTTCATCTTCTTATTTCAAATCCGTAGCGTTGAGCAATGATTTGTGAATGATAAATAGAGGGTAGCAGTTGAGGCCTAATGTAATATATTACCCCAGCACTTATATGGAGGAAGTGATGCATTCAACAGTATAATTCTATCGGATTTCCGGCTTTCGGACCGATCGTACTGAGGTGCCCTTCAAATAGGGAGAAAGAGGCTAACCAAATCGAGGAGTTTCTTCATCAGTGGGTGGACAGTATTAAAATATTAAAGAATCGGAATGTGACGATGACCACTGCAATTAACTGGCCTGTGATGCTGGCCAATGGTGGACACTTGAATGCCTTGAATGCCTTCGATTTCCGTAAAAGTGGGAAATTCCTTGACTAGCTGTAGGACTGTAGGTTTCTCAAAAATTACTTCTATTCCCCGTAAAATGATAAAGGCAAATATGAAGTTTCCCTGTCCACGCCATTAAGACATGTAGAGACATCAGACGTGTGGTTCCACCCATTCTTGACGTCGGCACTAAATGAAGGTGAGTGGTGAACTTCACGTCCGCCATACCAACTGAATAGGAAGCTGAGTGCGTCCAGTAGCCGGTCTGGGTGGTTTTTTTTTTTTGACAACTGGAAGTCTTTTTCCCCTGCCGAGATTCGGACCCCGGACCGTCCAGTCTGTAGTCACTATACCGACTACCTTTTATTTGTGCAGCATTAGGAATTAGTGAGGATCTCCTGTTGAATATCGCCTTTGTAACTGGCTGTCATAATACAGTTTATACGTGGGTTTGTTCTAGCATAGGTTCTTGCCTTGTGGGCCGGGTAGCTCAGTCGGTATAGCGACTGAACACGGGCTGGGCGGTCCGGGATCGAATCCCGGTGGGGACGAGATTTTCCGCCCTTCCAGACCGGCCTTGAAGCCCACCCAGCCTCCTATACAATTGGTACCAGATCTTTCCCGGGGGTAAAGTGCGGCCGGGGCGTGCTGCTGACCACTTACCCCCTTCTAGTGCCGCGGTCGTGGAAGAGTAGAGCTATACCTGTACCCACCCTCTGGGCCACACCGGGCCTGTAACGGGATCACTTTACCTTTTTACCTTTGCATATGTTCTTATCTTGCTTTCATTATCACGTACAAATATCTTCCCCTTTGCGGCTTATATTAGGGCGTTTATCATTAGCTTCCTTAGTCTATGCAGTACAACATCGAATGACGGGTTGATTTATGAATGACGAATTCAGAAACATTTCTAAGAAAGTTGCATGGCCTGACCAAGATTTTGTGCCTTTATTTGCCTGACGGGTTCGAGGAAAACCACAAGAAATGTCAGTCAGGACAGGGAATGTTCCGGCCGGGCTTCCAACCAGGCCCCTCTGGAGTAGAAATTTAGCGGAGGGTTGCGCACATCCCGAGCGCCAGGTCGCCTTGACGACCAAATTTGGTACTGTGGAGCCTAATATCTGTGGGTCTTCAGTATGGAACTTGCTTGTTTTTACCATTCTGGAGCCTAGAATTTTGAGGTGGCTTCTAGATTTTTTGAAAATCTAGGAGCGATACCGCTGTACCGTTCAATTCAATCCATTTTTTGTTGCGTTCGACACTGGATTTAACCACTTTGTTAAATCATTCTTTTCCCACAGAACAAGTTCCGGCATTCTAAACAAGCCAAGGCTCTGTCACTTCCAGTGGCCCACGCAGTTGTACTGAAGGGAAGTGGCAATTGAAAGAATCACGTGAATGGGTTAACAAACAAAACAGGTAAACCAGCCTCATAATAATATGATTACATTTAATTTTATGTTTGTTTATGTTACACCCGCGACCATATCAGTTGGAAAAATGACTCTAAAGGATATAATAATTTTTAAACAAACCTTGACTTCTGCCATCTTGCAGTGTGTGAAATTGCAGTGTCATTTAATCCACTGCTTCTGGCATCACCGCAAGTTCACCGCTGGTATGGCGAAATCCGTACAGATCGCACTTGCTTGGTTTTTACCGAACGTTGCTTTATAAACACTTCTTGTTATTCCAACAAAATGCACATAATGTGTTAAATACATATATTTATCACCAGTTACTTCCTACATGTTTCGGTCTTTGCTACACCATCTTCAGGGAGACCATTACCTAACTTGCTCAAAAACTCAATTTTTTTTTTTGCAGTTTTTTAAATGTTGTTGAGCAGTAATGCAATGGTCTCCCTGAAGATGACGTAACAAACACCGAAACATGAAGGCGGTAATTGGTGATAAATATGTGTCTGCAACATATTATGTTCATTTTGTTGGAGTAAAAAAGAACTGACCGCAGGAATGCATGGTGTGGAAAGCTTCGAAAAAAATGCTTTATAATTCTTTTTGTCGTGGTTAGTAGCAGGACCGTCACGCCTTTAAATCTATATATCAGACAGATTATTTTAATTTATTGTTCTTCGTAGTTTTCTTCAGTCCCTCGCATTTGCAATTTAAAGGTACTTCGTTTAAGTAATCTGTAAAATGTTCTTTCAGGGTATTCATCAATCTGTCTATGCAGTTAGTAATACAGCGTCTGTGTTCTGTGACAGTGTCCTTACCGAACACCCTATTATTATTATTATTATTACTAACTGCAATTCAATTTTCACTCAGTGGCAGTAGTCCTTACACTCGTACAAACAAAACAAATAAGAATAAATATACATAAACGAAACAACACAAAAAACACAGTACAAACGATACAAAACACAGTAAATACAAGAATACATGTCACCAAAACACCCACACATACACACACCCACACATTACATACATTTGTAGTCAGGTAGTTCCAATTTCAAGTGGAGCCCTCGAGACCATCTTTGCTGACTGAGGCTTTCCTTAGCTCTCCTCTGTTTTTCCAGGTGTAAGGCACGTTTTTACCGCAAATTATGCCAATTCGTTATTCACCACCGGTAGGATTGCCAAATAAATCACATATCTATAAACAATAATTAGATTTTCGTTTACAGTTCTTCCTAATTCATCCCGCAAAATTATCAAATACTTTACTGTGAGACTGGAAGTTCCTAGAGCGGTGTTGCTAAAGGTCACTTTCTTCTGCGATATTGCGCTCTGTCGACTCATAAATAGTTACGGACGTTAGATGTTTGGAGGTGCCTTCATTTTCCTTCAAGATCCATCGAAAAGCCTTTAAACATTTTCCATTTGACATGGCCTATTTCATCAGGTATGATAAATTCTCGTATAGCTGATATTTCGAGATCTGAAGTTTCTCGAGGCTGGAACGGTGAAGATTGCTGTCATCTGCAATGTGAAGCCGTCTAGCCGGACTTTTCGGCGGAACGTACTCTCTCCATCTTCAGGTTAGACTATTCAAGCAGTATTTTTCTGCAAAACATTAGCAAGTTGCTGCCACATTACACGACATTATGTCCCGTAACATTATAATCTTCCATTTATTTATTTATTGTTATTTGCTTTATAAACAAATCTCACCAAAGTAGTGTCTGTAGCCTATATAAAAGGAGAACCTTTCAACCTCAACGCGTGTAGACATTACATTAGATTACTAACTGTTACTGTACCCAACTCTCACCCCGTATTCACCCACTCATTCCGTTATACCAACGCTGCGCATTTGTTTGCACCCCTGATTCACATTCTAATGCATTAAATGAATTTATAATTGTTGGTAAGTAAATACGTAATGACCTCCGGTCCACACACCCTGCTATTCGATTAGTACCTGAGACCCTTTCTGTACGGGCAAAGTTGCCAGGGCGTGAGGTGGCCAGTCACTTGCGCATAATGTCAAGGTTAAGAATGATTGGACGTATACATCCACCCACTCCCTCCAGAATGCCTTCACGGCATGTACAGGTGCAACTTGACCTTAACCTTTTAAGTGTGTAAAGTTCAATGTCTGCATCTCCTAACATGGACGCTATGTTGCTGCAATTTTTTACATCATTTTAAATATCCTGCACTACCATTTAGTGCCAGATTGCAACATACGACCGAGCATTTTGCACACACTTCTGCGACCTTGAAGACAGACTCATCATTTCCTTAATAAGTCAAGGGCAATAGCAGCAAGAATATCTCGCATTTGTTGTTGCATTTCGTCAAATATTCTTGGTTTCGATCCTTAGACTTCCATTTTGGTCTGATCCCACATACAAAAAATCATGCGGATTAAAAACTGGGACTTTGCGGTAGCCATTCTATTGGTCCTCCACGCCCAGTCCACCGACAAGGAAATTATTGTCCACCGTGATTACATTGCTACGATTATTGCGCCATTTTTAAATCGTTGACAATTTTACGACCATTTATTAATACCCATTTACTTTACATTAAATCTATGCATATTCTCTGAGTTCATCCCCCTCATCGAAGGCTAATAGTTCCTCGGCAAATCAAGAACTTCCCATCATATTATAGAGCCATAGTTGTCATTAGAGTGTTGACAAGAGACCACCACTTGTGATAAAACTGACTGTAATACCTACTGAAGTATTTCAGGTTTAGGCGCTTTCGCGAAATCGCGAAAAAGGGCGACTATGAGCTTCGTCGTATCTGTCTGTCTGTCTGTCTGTCCCTGCGACTGTCTAGCTGTATGTCTCCCTGTCCACATGAAACAACTAGGCTCCCACTGGACGGATTTTCATGAAATTTGATATTTACGTATTTTTCAAAATCTGTCGAGAATATTGAACTTCCATTTAATCCTGAAAACGGGTACTTCACGTGAAAATTTATGATAATATCGCGCTGAAATCTTCTTAGAATGAGAAATGTTTCTGACGAAAGATGTAGAGTAAATGAAAAAGCGGATTTTGTGTTCAGTTACTTTTTTTCCGATAACCATTTCGTTTATAAGATAGTGTGGAAAAATATGGTAGAGCCAGACAGGCCACAATTGACAATATAATAGGGCTCATGCACGTTGCATGCTAGATGACTAATGCTACAGACACATACTCAGAACATGTAATACCTACTGTATTCCACTGCAAGAATGGTTACACGAATGTACCTCGATATTACGTTTGTACTTACATTGCCTGTCTTTCATCAACTTCATAGACTGCAACATCGAACATACTTCTGTAAGGTTATTCCACGTATTAAAAAAAACTATTAGAGGTCATCAGTGCTGATTTTGACTTAATATATCGACAAATGTATATATATCCAGCATTCATCAGACGCTTGAAATAAAATGGGGAGTGCAGGACAGCACATCATAAACTTTGTGACTCCCAGGTAACAATCATGTCAGTGGGACGGTTTTGTTTAATAATCTTTTTACGTTTAATATACCCACGAAACTGTTTCAAATTAATTAAAAATTATTAAATGTTTTCTCACAAAATTCTTTTTGCATTGCCCCTCCAAGAGGAGCTACAAGATATAAATTTAGGAAGAAAGAAAATTAGAGGCGATGACTGCTGTTTTGGGACTATTATGGCGGTCCTAATTTGACACTGTAGGGTAACGCACGTGTTGGCTTTTCCTATAGTTTTGTACGTATTTACGCTTTTTTAGAGCCCCTTGTTCTTCATTGTGTTCTCACTCTGCCTTAATTAACTGATATTTGTGGAGAACGGGATGTAAGAGGATCAGAGAGATAGAAAGAAGAAGAATAAGGAGAAGAATAACGGAGACCCAAGGACTAGAGTTAGACGCTTTAATGACATCGTTGGGGGAGAGAAGATGTGCGAGTTGTTAGGAGGTTGGCAGGAAAGGCTGGCGTGTCCCATTAAGTGTTGTGTTATGGGTAGAAAGAAAAGAGAAGACACGTTAGTAAGTTTAGGTGAAGACGTTAGAACTTTGAGTTACGTCACTGCAACAGGACGTCTGTTGGTAATGACCAGTTCTCTTGCAAAGTCTGACCAAACGTCGCGGAGGCTACTATTCTTCTATATATATATATATATATATTTCATTCTAAAGGCTACAAATCATCATTACAGACAGGTGCGAGGTTCCTTTGGCACGAGAAGTGGTAAGGGCTACCGCCTTATGAAAGATACAGCCGGAAACTGGAAGTGTGTGTTCTGTGTCACATTCTGCATGTGAAATTGTCTAAACTCGATGTTTCAGTATCTCTAATAAAAAGAACTGCCAATTTGCTCGACAAACCAATTCCATCACCTCCTATTCGCCTCTCTTTCCTCAAGATTCTTCTTAAATATTGCCCTCTCTCTGTCGAAGTGACCTTAGCATGAAATTTTGTATAGGTTCCTTGTCTTACCAACCCAGTTACTTAACTAGTCCAGCGTACCCCTTATAGATTTACTATTCTAGCAATGCTAGTTACGCGTAAGTTATAGCTATAAATCATGAAATTCATTGATATAAATCTCCTTAACGTTGTCAACTTCTTCTTTAGATCTGGATGTATGTAACACGGCTTTGTTGTGGAACAGTATCTGACTTGTAGTCGGAAGATGTCTGGCTCCAATCACAGGCTAATCGACTAATCTTCTGGGCTTTCGTCGTCTGCTTCGGTCACTCCTAATAAACGTTTCGATATTATTTCGATTTCGGCATTCCAGTTACCCCTCAAATCGTTTGCAATTCATCATTTACTGACATCACACTATACGGCGCTGTATATTCGGAAATAATGACAGCTTTGTAAAATATACCGTATATATAGGTCTATACAAATATTTATTTATAGACTTTGAGAAATACTATCAAATCACAATTGGACTGAATATAAACGCTGTGCACTTCATAAAATTGCTTGAAAGTTTGCTGTGCACTCTAAGCGGCCTTAGCACCAAAAATATATTTTTATCGGCATAGGTCGAGGCTGTAATATCGACCGGATTATAGGTGCCTGTCGACTGCATCGTAATGGCATTGCTTTCAGCATTCACTGCCATCTGGCGTATGTATACGTAACTGTACGAGTGACTTGATACGGGAGACAGAATAGAGACAGGATTTAGATTCCAAGACCTCTATACTTGCATGTTTTCACCTTTAATTGAAGGAACTAACTGTGAGAAGAGCAGTACGAAACTGGCAAAATTATTTTTGTAGTAATACGAAGTACTTTGGAGTGAAGTGTGAAGCAGTTAAGGAAGTCTTCTATCCTGTTATTTTTATTCTTGAGCTTTCGCATTCTTCGGCAAAGTGCTCTTCTTTCGTTACCGACTCCGGGCTCTACAATGTAAACCGAAACGACCGTGAATTTCGTGACTGGCGTTTGCAATGCCAGCATATTAATGTGCACCTGTCATACAAACACACCCAAAATGAAGTCATATTTACTTTATAACCTGCTGTGTTTATCTCTTAAATGGCCAGTGGTTACTTTGTATTCCACAAAGTTTAACAATCAGAAATTCTACGTTTTGCCCACAGAGTGTCTATGTTATGTATGGGTCTCAGCGATTATGTCCCTCTGTTGAATTAACTGTTTGATTTTTGTAACCCAGACGTAGTGTGTTTACCGAGCGGTATGGACTGAATTTGTAATTGTAATTCGGGTTAGTGTTAGCCCTTAAAATGCTGTCTAAAAGTCAGTATGCATCCGGAAGGTTCTACGACCGGCCTTCTGGATGAAGTTTTACTCTATTTTACCACTGTCTTCACGCAAATGCTGAGATGGTTCCAAGATACCAAGTTGCTACTGCATGCTGCTCCTGCAAACTTCCCGATTTAAATTTATCAAAATAAATTCCTCTCCTTTAAAGTAAAAGACATTTAACCTTTTAAAGCCTAGCGGTTAGTGTACGTACCACTAGTCTTAAAGTTAAAAAATTCTACATTCCACCACAGAGTATTTATGTTTTGTATTTATCTCAGAAAAGACACTGAAGTTCTTCCTATATAGCACTCAAAGATTGGTTTTTATAACTGATGTGACAAGTGTTTACAGCGCGGTACGAACTGGGTCTTTAAAAAAATGCTTTAGATTTCGTCCTTAAATGGTTTACTTACTTACTTACTTACTTACTTACTTACTTACTTACTTACTTTCTCCATGGTGCAGAGTCCTTCTTGAACAGCTAACTGGTTTGCAGCTAGTCTAGAAATTCCCCGCATTTCACGGAACCCGAAGGTTCATTACCGCACTCACAAGCGTCCGCCACCTGTCTCTATCCTGGGCCAGCCCAATCCAGTCCATACACCCACATCCCACCTCCTGGAGAT
>Ga0123352_10015029_pt1 | contig 12328 bp, 6 predicted proteins | sample TergutLab28metaG_FD_89700 | JGI IMG/M metagenome (GOLD analysis project Ga0123352, IMG submission 89700) | Labiotermes labralis P1 segment gut microbial communities from Petit-Saut dam, French Guiana - Lab288 P1 | ecosystem: Host-associated > Arthropoda: Insects > Digestive system > Gut ... | reverse complement strand
TGGCGGACGCTTGTGAGTACGGTAATGAACCTTCGGGTTCCATGAAATGCGGGGAATTTCTTGACTAGCTGCAAACCAGTTAGCTTCTCAAGAAGGACTCGGCACCATGGAGTAAGTAAGAAATGTATGTGTGTGTGTGTGTATGTATGTATGTATTTATGTGTGTGTGTGTATGTATGTATTTGTGTGTGTGTGTGTGTGTATGTAGGTAGGTAGGTATGTGTGCGTGTAATGTATGTGTGTGTATGTATGTATGTATTTATATGTGTGTGTGTGTGTGTGTGTATGTATTTATGAACACGATAATCAACTCTCGATTTATATGAAGTACAGGAAATTTCTTAACTAGATGAAGATTTGTTAACTTCTTAAGGAAACCATTTTCCATGAACTTTATTGCTTAATTCCAACGTTGGCATGGGTCTGTTGTTACAATCAAGCCTGTGTTTCATCACTTTATCTGTCACAATTCCAGGTAAACTGCCTACTATGATATCCAATATAAATTAATCTAGCCTCTTCAGGCGGCACTGATGCAATTTTTAGTCTGCCACTTCATGGCTAGCCAACGTCCAGGAGTTCCTGCAGCCCTTACCTGCCCAAAACCTAATTGCATCCTACATCAACCATCGATAGACAGATAATCGTGTTACTGACGCACTGCGTTGTCATGGTTACTGATTTCCATCGGACGCAGTACTTAATTCTACCATTGATCTGTAAGATCCCACATGACTTATGGTACATAAACAGTCCATCTACTATTTATGGTCGATTGATCGATACTGTCAGTATTTCGGACGACATGGGGTCGAGTGGCAGGGCAAGAGTCGCCTGTTATGTGGGTAGTACTCCTATTTGTTATGCATGGAATCCTGAGGTTGTATCCAGATCCTGATACCGGCTATCCTGACAGACACATTTCGCGGTTTTTTTCCAGTCCTTCAAAGCAAGTACCATAAGAGTGCATAAAATTAGACATGACAATCAAGGTGTGTATAAAGTAGCATTGAGGCTCTTCGTTTAATAATTGTTGAGATGGAATAGCAGTGAATGTTACATATTCTGAGTGTGTGTTTGTAGCATTAGGTTCCAGCGGTCAAAGAGTGTGCGCCTATTGTATTTTCATCCGTAGACTGTCCGGATCTACAAAATTTTTCAATATTGTCTCACAAACGACACGATTTTTCTGGGGAAAAAAATGAAAATAAAATGTTTGTTTTCATTTCTCTCTACAACTTTCGTTTGAAACATTTCTCAATCTAAGAGAAATTGAGCGAGATATAATACGAGTAAGTGCACATAGGTCTTCATGTAAAGCAACCGTTATTCGAGTCATATTTTAATAAAAATTATAATTTTCCTGGTAGATATTTCAATAGTACTTATAATTTAAAGGGCCGGGTAGCTCAGTCGGTATAGCGACTGAGCTACGGGCTGGACGGTCCGGGATCGAATCCCGGCGGGGACGAGATTTTCCGCCCCTCCACACCGGCCCTGGGGCCCATCCAGCCTCCTGTAAAATGGGTACCTTGTCTTTCCCCGGGATAAAGTGCGGCCAGGGCGTGCTGCTGACCACTCACCCCCTTCTAATGCCGCGGTCCTGGAAGAGTAGAGCTATACCTACCCACCCTCTGGGCTACACCGGGCCTGTAAAGGGATCAATTTACCTTTACTTATAATTTAAAGGAAATCCGCCCAGTGGCAGCCGAGTTGTTCCTTGCGGACTGACAGATATGACGAAGTTGATAGTCGCTTTTCGTAATTTTGATAAGGCTCCTAACAAGCTACTTTTTTCACATTTCAAAATAGCTATTCGTCAGCCTTGTTGTTTTCGAGATTACATAGTCAGAAAACTGATAACATCGTTTAATGATAAATAAAGTTAAATTCCTGTTATATAATAGATCTGGTATCTATATGTAAAGAAGCTCTGCGAGCAGAACTGTTTAGCAGGACATAGCCCTGTTTTATTATACAGGGTGTTTCAGGAGGAATATTAATTTTTATACAGGGTGTTTCAAGAGGAAAAATAAACATTTTAGGAGGTGGTGGTATGGACTATTCCGAGTAAATAAGTTCATATGAACATGTGTCCAGTTTTCAATGGGTGTGGAGATACAGCTGTTTGAATGTTACGCATAAAAAGCCTTACGAAAGGTATGAAGGAAAGACAAATGACGTATTGATTGCATTTATTGGTTATGTAAATGATCTCAATAAATTTCAACAGTTCAAAGTAACTGTTCAAAAATTCCACCACCGACTTCAATGCACTGTTCAACCATATAGTCATTACTAGTTGTAGCTCTCATGAGGTCGTCTTGGCGTTCTTGCTTTATGAGCGCAGCACTATTCATAATGGAGCGACCAATTCGTCTCTTGTGTTACTTTTTCTTTGTAGACTTCGTTTGTCATTCATCCCCACGCCAACTTCAAACAGCTGTATCTTTACACCCATTGAAAATTGGACACATGTTTATATGAACTTATTTACTCGGAATAGTCCATACTGCCACTTCCTAAAATATTTACTATTCCTCCTGAAACACCCTGTAGGTTAAGAAGTTTTACTACTTGGGATTTCAGCTAAGTTGATGAATAGTAAACTGCGATGCGGATATAAAATTGCAGAATTTGATATACTTTCATGGAATAAAACAAAAACTGGCCACGAAACTGGTAAAGATGTCCTGTTAAAATTTTTTAAATTTCCAGCACCACTTACGTTGCTGTATCATTCAGAATGCTGTGTGTTTGGGCAACAAGAAGGGAAACGACTGCATTTGACCAGAATGGCTTTCTCAAGGGGCGGTGACACTTTACAGTTTGGCTGATAAAGTAGTGAATTTGATAATTCAGGCATTGTACTGTCCTGCTTTGATATCTTGGTGTCTGTAATTGAAACGTAATGAAAGAAATAGCAGGGACTTATCAGAGTGCATTCGAATAATCTGACAAATTTAGTACGCATCTAAAAATCTCAAGGAAGACACAGTCAAGGACGCCCACTTCCAAAATGCAAACAACAGATTTAAATTTATAAAATTTATCAGCCTTTTAAGTGTCCATTCATACTAGATGTGACTTTCAGTCACTGGCTATTTGGTTCCCAATTTGTCGAAGCTCAATAATGGCCTTCACATGTAGGACATGGGAATTGGGGCCAATAGGCTATGTCGAATCGTCGCGAACTGAAATACAAATGGGGCAGTATCATGCTCCAGAAGAACGAACCTAGCACTTTTAAGGTTAAGTTATTGAAACGGATGTGTGAAATGATCCCTGTTTTTGATGATGGTGATGATGATATACATTCATTCATTCCATTGGCATGTGCAGAATGCTACGATTCCTTGCCGTTTTCAGGAGCTTCTTCCATTCCTGTCTGTTATACACACTTTCTTTCCACCCTTTCCTACCAACTAGTCTTCCATCCTCCCTCACTTCATTTTGTCATCTATTTCTGGTTCTACCTATCAGCCTTGTTTTTTCCAAATTCATACATAATATTTTTTTGGGGGAATTCTATTTTCTTCCATTACATGCCCAAACCACCGTTATCTATTGAGCCTTACTGTCTCTGATAATAACCACAACCAAATTATTACTGAATAATTAATTGTCAAGATGTGAGGATAAGTTCGCGAAAAACAACGTAAGGGCAACTTAATATGCCGAAATTTGCCTGTAGAAATTCTGGAAACCCATGAAAAACATTTTACAGTATTCCATCGGGGCTGAGATTCGAACCCGATACTTTTGAACGCTAAGCAGGACTGTTGACAAGCAAACGATTACGTTCTTCAGAACCAAACTCCATACCTTTTATAACTGTAAGATGAATCATAGTTTCAGAGAGATAACCTCTCGCAGGTTCAGGAAACTCGGGGACTCCCAAGAGATCACGTGCTGCACCTGTATTTTATATTGGTTTTACGGACTTTCAGACTGTTTGTGGTATCGGATCCAATAACAGGAATAGTTTGTTTCATATCCGTTTCACTTGATTTCGTTTGTTCCAGCGTGATTTAAAACGAGATTTATAGCAAAACTTTAGTGAACGTAAATAATAATCGTAAAATGACAGTAAAGCAATTGGTTCCCTTTTTTTTGGGGGGGGGGAGGGGTCGCGTTTGGGAAACTGCGGAAAGCGACCATTAGCTTCGTCATGGTATTGCGTTCGCATAAAACAACTCTGCTTCCACATGACTGATTTTCATGAAATTTGATGTTCCTGAAAATTTTTTTTTTCGAAAATCTGTCAAGACAATTTAAGTTTTATTGAAATGAGACAAAAATAACCGGTACTTTACATGAAGACCAATATACATTTGTAACAATATATCGCTTCATTCATCTGGGTCTGAGTTTTTAGACACATTCACTAATATTTTTCTCCTCAGAATATTTCCACTATAAAACATTTATTCAAGAAAACTGCATAGAAAACTAAAATGACAAATTCCAGGAGAACATCTCGCGGCCCGGTGTAATTGATGCCAGGGCCCGGTACTGGGTCGCGGCCCGGTGGTTGAGAAACACTGCTTTAGACCATTCGGGTTTGCTGTGGAGAACCAAATAAGTATTCGGAGTGGGTTTAACATGAAAATGTATGTTGATATGAGGTGCCTACAGATTTTATGTTTAATGTTCTGAAATATGTTAAGTAACACAGCGCCTGTGAATGCGGTAATGAACTTTCGGGTTTCATAAAATGCTGGAAATTTCTTGAGTAGATGAGAACCGGTTAGCTTCTCAAGAAGGATTACTCCACGGAGTAGGTAAGTAAGAAAGTAGGTAAGTAAGTAAGTAACACAGTGAGGTCGATATGCTTGAGATTGTAGTGGGTCCAACGAACGCGGGACCTTTGCTTGCGGTCATTAATATTAAACAGAGAAATGAAAAAAAAAACTACCATCGATACCGTCATCATTATGATCAGCATAAATTACTCTGGTGATCTGTTCCTGTTAAAAAGCTTACAATTTTTTTTTCACGCCTGTTGTCGGCTATCCCTGGTTTTATTGCTCAGTTTCAAGGACACCGATTTTAGACATTCGTCTTTAAATTGTTCGAAACCTACAAATATATAGGCTCTATATAGTTTATGCAAGAGCCGGCGTAGCTCAGTATTTTTTACTAGGCTAGTGTCTGGACTGGGAGTTCGATTTCCATAGAAAGGAGGAAGTTTTCTGCATTGCCTTCAGACATTTCGTGGGGGCCACGCAGTCTCCCCAGACGGTTACCGGGAACTCTTCGCACTAGGGTGAAATAGCCGAGGCGAGAACTCGGCCACCGCGTTGTGCTGCCACTCTTCCACACATATTCACAGCGCGTTATCGTTCATTTATAAAACCCGAAATATTTCGTCATATCATTATTACTAAGATTGGGTTTTACCCATTGTCTGACTGAAATATAACACCCTAGAGCCAACCTAGGAGAGACTTTGTTTTCTTCTTATTAAATGAAACCAACCAGATGCACTAATTTCTCAAATTTATTTTTGGAGTAAAATTCTGCATGTTTCGGACAGTTCCTCTGTCCATCATCAGGAGTTTCTCACTGTACACACAGCAACGGTATATGTCATACAGTTTTGCCGACAGCTTGCGAGCAGTATGAGGATGGAGTTCCGTCCTGATCCTGCTTGCAAGCTGTCAGCAAACGTGTATGACATATACCATTGCTGTATGTACAGTGAAAAACTCCTGATGATGGACAGAGGAACTGTCCGAAACATGTAGAGTTTCATTCTAAAAATAAATTTGTGCATCTGTTTGGTTTTATTATAAGCATTTTTCACGGTGTACGATCAGCTGAACGTCAAATTTTGTTTTCTCTTTCATCAGTTAAATGAAATAGGGGGTTGGAGAGACGTACCCACAGTTTTGGTGCTATTAAATAAAACCAGATTAATCTTACAACTTGTTTTCTCTGATTCCGAGCGCAAGATCGCCTGAAAGATTTTATTTTTTACGGTAATGCTTAATACTGTTGGGTCCTCAATACTGACCTCCTTTGATATTACCCTTCTGGTTGCTGGAATTTGTAGGTGGTGCCTAGATTTTTGGAAATTTGTGGATCCCTACTGCCATTATGGATACCGCATTAGGTTCATGTGAGTTGTAATAATTAAAATAATAATAATAATAATAATAATAATAATGGAATTATTCCACGATTCAGTTCCGTTTATTTATTTGCCGCCTGTACACAACAAAGGATAATTTCCATAACTTCCAGATGACAGCAGTGCTTGGAAGATGCCACATTGTATTTAGATTTCTCATTTTTAAAAAAAAAGTAATTATGACAAAATTTGGGTCTTTAGAGCGGTGTTGCTATAGACAATTCCTCCTGCAGTGGTACGCCATGTAAAGGTAAGGTAAAGTGCACCCTTGTACAGTCACTGAGGCTCTGTACATATCGTACGACTCATAGGGGGAGTAGAGGTATAGCTCTACTCTTTCTTGGTCAAGGCAGTAGAAGGAGGTGAGGGGTCAGCGTCAAGACCCGGCCGCTCTTTACCCCCGGGAAAGATCCGGTACCCATTGTACTGTTAAAACACATTCAGCTGCCTGGTTTACATAAAGAAATATGCCGATAGTGGGGTTCGAACCAAAATAGTTTGTTTCCAAAGGCTGCTTCTAACACGCGTTCAACTGCCTGGGCTACATAAATATGCCGATATTGGGACTCGAACCAACATAGTTTGTTCCCGAAGGCTGCTGCTAACACGCGTTCAACTACCTGGGCTACATAAAGAAATATGCCGATAATGGGACTCGAACCAACATAGTTTGTTTCTGGAGGCTGCTGCTGACACGCGTTCAACTGCCTGGGCTACATAAAGAAATATGCCGATAGTTGGACTCGAACCAACATAGTTTGTTTCTGAAGGCTACTGTTAGCATGCGTTCAACTGCCTTGGCTACATAAAGAAATATGCCGATAATGGGACTCGAACCAATATAGTTTGTTTCCAAAGGCTACTGCTAGCACGCGTTCAACTGTCTGGGCTACGCCTGCTCAAAGTAAGAACGGAACGGTCCGGTCGACTCATCCACCCCTAGCAGCACAGCTAGCTAGCCTCACGCCCGGTAAATTTAATGAAGTTTAATTAATGTTTTAATTTCAAATTAAGTAAATGTATTGTTGTCTTCTGTTAATATATACGCGGTGTGATTGATTGTAATGAATGGAAGACAGAGAAACACCACGAATGCGCAAATATGGGGAATGAAAAACGACTCGAATTATGATGGCAACTGTACCGCACGTCACTGCCTGAGCGGGACGTACGAAGTATCACGCCGATGGATTTTTGTTCGACTGAGTGTACAAGAAGCTCTGGACGGGTTCAGAAAATCTCACCCCTACCGGTTTTCGATCCCCAGACCGTCCAGACCGTAGCCAGTCGCTATACCGACCACGCTACCCGACCCCACTACACCATGTAAGCTGGTAAATAATTACTTCTGTTTCGAATGAAAGTCTTCGGCTGTCACCTAAGAGAGGTGTTCCCCCTTTTCACTCTCGAAGTACAGGCACTGGGCTACATCGAAACGCCGGTTACATTTTAGCGATCGACACGACATAATGGCCTAGAAAAACACAATTTGTGGGTTTGTCACCGAATTTAGTGAAGATATATAGCAATCAACGAAATGGGAGCAGTTCGTCTGCTGTTGCTGTGAGCAGTGTGCCTGGTCACCCCACGCATCAATCGTCACAGGTGACTTTTACAGCCATTAATATTAAGAGTTACTTCAGAGATAACTTTCTGTGACGTTCTGGATACCGTTCCATTTCCTGAAAGCATCTTTGACTGTAGATTTCCTTCTGAAATTTTTAGTGGTATTCTTTATTTATTGGACTTCTGAGCCATAAAAGCTTTTTCTACGTACATCTCAGTTACCACCAGGATACCTGAACGGAATGTACGTAATGTTTGTAATGTTTTACGGTTTAAATAATGTTTCCTGAATTACCCGGTAGTGGGTATCCGTAACGGTTATTACTTTTAAACTGTTTTGAGTTGTGGCATTTCCCTCCTGAAGGTTTCTCCTTGTGAGTTCGCTTCACTTCCATCAACGTATCCCTGGTGTCATTCAGACAGTAGTGACGAATTTCCGAGACGTTCTGTATTGAAAGTCCGGTTGTGTGTTGGTGTGACGCAGCGTCATTGGGTGAAGAAACGTACTGCCGTCAGCTGCAAGGTTAGAGGATTCCTCACCTCACCGCCAGAACGCGCCAAGGTCGCATATTTTCTTACAACTTTTATTGAACCTTGTACGAGTGTTCTGAACGGTTTGTATCAGAAGAATGTGCAATTTGGAAAAGCGCATTTTAATTTTAGTATGTGGGTGAAATCTGGGGGCACGCGGTGGCGCAGTGGGATGAGGCACTGCGTTGCAAGCCGGAAGGTCGCGGGTTCGATTCCTGATGGTGTCATTGGAATTTTTCATTGGCATAAACCTTCCGGCCTCTTCATGGCCCTGGTGTTGACTCAGCCTCTTAACAGAAATGAGTACCAGGAGTATTTCCTTGGGAGTAAAGACGGCCGGTGCCTAGGGTTGACAACCTTACAAACTTAATAGTGCCGATTGCCTTGAAATCTGAGAGCTTCAACATACTGGAACCCTCAGGACATGTCCAGGCCTGTACAGGCATTGCTGTATGTCGATAAAATCTGGGCACAGAATGAAATGTGAGGTTCTCAGTTAAATATTCAGGTTTTTTTTGGGATGTGGCGCCATTCATTATGGCGTTACCAACATCTTAGAAGTGCCTGTCGTCTCCATCTTCAGATCACGGAAAAACATTCCTAAAGAGAGAGCCAAGGGTTTTCTCCGAAACGATGTTCACCATGGTACTTGACGTCATATACCCAGTAAATTGTATTATCAAGTGGAGAGTGGTTGAAATTAGGGCTACCTGATGGGTACAGAAGACTGAGAAACTTGAATGTAAACTGGGTTAGCAGCATATATTACAGAACACTTCACCTAAATTTCAAGATGATATTGAAATGAATCTTAAAGTTGTAGAATTAAGTGTTGTGGTTGTGGATTCATCTAGTTTAGTTTAGGGTAGATTGATGGGGTTTTTTTTAATACTGTGATGGAATTTCAGGTCCCATAAAGGACGCGAATCTTTTCACTCGATTCTCTTCTCAAGATGTACTCCGCTTCGTATATTCAGTTAGTTAATACGAGTATATGCAAATCAAGAATAGCAATGTAAGCAAAATTTGGATAATTCATGTGGAAAACGCCCGTAGCCCTAATCTAAGTACACTTCCCAGACGGCCGTAATCTCGTATTAAATTTTGTTTATGGAAAGGACGTCCATGGCTACAAATTAAACTCGAAATTTCATCGCACTCTGTGCATAAATGTTCAGCTACTGCATATGAATAGATAAATTCTATGACAATTCAAATTCCTTTCGTTCTCTGCGGTACGAACCCATCGGCCCTGGTGTCCACCGTGGGAGAGGGTTGGATGACAGGCATAGCTCGCCCAGTGCTAGCTGTCTCCTCTCTTTTATCAATCAGTCGTCATACATAAACATGAAAGGCAAATTAGCTGAGGGACTCCCGAACGAACAAGGTTTTGCCTCGACGACAAACAGAACGATATAAAGTAACGTACAATAAAGAGAGATGGGGTGTGGTAGTGGGTGGAGCTGTAGAGAAAGCGAATGTAAGGGGTAGGGCAACGAAATGTAATCATTCCCACAAAAGAGAATACAACAATAGGAGTTTTGGGATAAAGTTCTTTTGAAAAGAAAAAAGAAACAGAAAATACGCACAACGAAATAAGACTCTATTCATCTGAAAATGGTAGGGTCTATATTCACAAAAATGAGTTTTATTAGAATTGTCCAGTCTTTTGACATAAAGGTCTAAAATATGAATTAAAGCCGAAGTGGAGTTTAAGATTGGTTTTTATCTGAAGTTGCTCTATGTTTGTATCATTCCGCCTTGCTTAAGGTCAGCTTCAATACTGTGTTTCTGTGTCCCAATAAGCATAAGATCGTTAAGGAGAAACCATTGAAACAGCTGTGCTTGATGTAGAAGTAAGAAAAAAATTAGTCGCTCTCTATTCCTTCTATGGAAATTCCGGCTAATTTATTTTACATTTAAGACTGCTACAATTTTTTTTAGTATTAAATTACAAAATCAAATCAGGCACTCAGAATTTTCCTACACGGTAGCTACTGATAATATAATACCGATTATTACTGACAAAGCTTCACTGATATTACCGTAATTATCTTGGTAACGTATCGGATTGAAATAGTGAAGGTACAGATATAATGATAACGTTATATGCTGTATTATCTAAACGCAATTTACATTGGGGGCGTGTGAAGGGATTATGAATTTTACTATCTCTAATGCTGAAATACAAGAAACTAACTTTGAAATCATACGTGGCTTCTACCACGAACCAAGGGAATGATGTGTATTATCCGCTGTCAGTAAATGCAGTGGGTGGTGTCAGTGTTCTTGGTGTGTGAACGTACGGATTCAAAATCTTCATATATTTCCTTTATTTTTCTTCGTAGACCGGTAACTTGGTGTTTACAAGCATGATTTTGGATTTGGGTTACCTAATTTATATACGGGGTGGCCACGCGGTCTAAGGCGTAGGTCTGCAGCAGCTCGTCTGGTGGGATTGCGGGTTCGAATCCCGCCGGTAGCGTAAATGCTATGTGTTGTCAGATAGCGTTCTGTGTGACGGGCCAATCCCTCGTCCGGTGGAGTCATACCGATTTTGGTCTGTCTTGATCTTGAAATCTCAACACTGAGGCGACCTAGGCCCGAGTGGGACTGTTGAAGTACAGAAAAAAATTATATATGGAATCGCACGTTCGTACTCAATTCCTTGAGGGTTGCAACTTGGTCACAGTGACACTTGTTTAGGCATCAATAGGCATACGTAATCACCGTAGTCCTAGATGTGACACTGAAGAATTCTTGCGGCATAGTGGCCAAAGTCAGTACATGTTATATCCCTTCACTAATCCAACCATCATGTGTTCCAATAAACCTGACCTACAAATTTCTGTTCCGTGTTCCTTTCTGTCATGTTCCTGATCACCTCACTTTCCATTTATTACCTTATTTTATTTCGTAAGGGACTCGGAGGAGGTAAAGATTGTTTCCGAAAGCACGCGGTGGCGCAGTGAGTTGAGGCACTGCGCTACAAACCGGAAGGTCGCGGGTTCGATTCCCGATGTCATTTGAATTTTTCATTGACGTTATCCTTCCGATTGCACTATGGACCTAGGGTTGACTCAGCCTGTAACAGAAATGAGTACCAGGAATATTTCCTGGGGATTAAAGACGGCCGGTGCGTAGGGCTGACATTACCACCTTCATGTCCCGATTGTCTTGAAATCTGAAAACATCAACCTCCTGGAACACCCAAGGCCTTTCCATGCCTGCAATGGAATTGTTCTACCTTTAGACAAGGTATAAAACTGACTCTTCTTGGTTATAAAGACACAGTTTTTACTGTGGTATGGGAAATGGTATTTTAAATTCTATTTACAAGAATTTTACTTTTTAGGTGTTTAGTACAATACTTATTTTTGTGTACCGTGTTTCTGAACACTGCCCTGTTTTTGTACTCTTTTAGTTCCGGAGGTAGTTTGGGTAGACACTGCTGGAACTGCGTGATATACAGACATTAACTTGTGCAGTACATTGGTGTTTGTTGGGGCTAGTTGTGATGCATCAATTGCGACTGCTTTTGAAAATGAAACATAGTTCATAATGGCTGGTTTCAGGCCAGTAAAACTTACTTACGATTTTTTTTGGGGGGGTGGGGGTAGTATTTCTGTCCAAAATTTAAAAATACTCCATTACAGGGAGAAGCTGGTTTTAAGGTCATTGAAATAAGCTAACAGAAGCATGAAGAACATAGCCCAAGTAATGAATTTAAGGAATAGTTGGTAAAGGACTATTCATACCGGCTCTGCAGATAGTCCAGCCTTTTCTCCAATGGACACAGAGGTCTCTTTACAGTAACTGAGAACGCCGAGGCCTGAAACTGATCACTGTAAAGGTGCACCCTTGTACAGGCACTGAGGCTCTGTACAGGCCGTACGGCCCATAGGTGGAGTAGATTTATAGCTCTACTGTACAGGCACTGAGGCTCTGTACAGGCCGTACGGCCCATAGGGGGATTAGAGGTATAGCGCTACTGTACAGGCACTGAGGCTCTGTACAGGCCGTACGGCCCATAGGTGGAGTAGATTTATAGCTCTACTGTACAGGCACTGAGGCTCTGTACAGGCCGTACGGCCC
>Ga0123352_10015028_pt1 | contig 12329 bp, 6 predicted proteins | sample TergutLab28metaG_FD_89700 | JGI IMG/M metagenome (GOLD analysis project Ga0123352, IMG submission 89700) | Labiotermes labralis P1 segment gut microbial communities from Petit-Saut dam, French Guiana - Lab288 P1 | ecosystem: Host-associated > Arthropoda: Insects > Digestive system > Gut ... | reverse complement strand
CTCCGACATGTTTCGGTCCTAAGACCATCATCAGGGAGCTATATATTCCTTGCTAAAGTCACACTAGAAATAGTCACAGATTAATTTCGTTGTACAAGTTGGGTGTTGTGGCAGCATGTCGTGTTTTGTAATGTTATGTTGTGAAGAGTGCCCTGCAGGGCACGCTTCACAACATAACATTACACAACACGACATGCTGCCACAATATCCAACTGGTACAGCGAAATTAATGTGACTTTAGCAAGGAATATGTAGCTCCCTGATGATGGTCCTAGGACCGAAACATGTCGGAGCGTTTTTAATGTTTTAATGTGTAAATTTTATAAATTTTATATAAGTGCAGTGGTTGGTGTGATAATTGAGTGTAAACAGCTGTTTGAAAAATGGTACCCCTTTTTAAAAACTGTATGATTTGCAGTCCTCAGGAAATGGATTGGCGTGATTCAATCAAGGAGGATGAGATGGGCGGGACATGTGGCACGTATGGGGAAATGAGAGGCATGTACAGGGGTTGGTAGGAAGTCCTGAAGGGACGAGACCACCTGCAAGACCTAGGCATAGATAGGAGGATGATATTAAAGTGCATCTTGAAGAAAGCATGGCAATACATGGAATGGGTTAATCTGGCTCAGGATAAGGACAATGGCGGGCTGTAGTGAACGTAGTAATAAACCTGCGTGTTCGAAAAATGTGGGGAATGTTTGACAAGCTTAGGAACTGTTAGCGTCTGAGGAAGGACGCTTGTAATTGCAGCTAATTAGGTACCGAGGAAGGTTGGTGTAGCCTGGGCCTGTAGATGTGTAAGGAGCAATGGTGGAATGGTACTGACAGGGAAAAAACGGAGTACTCGAAGTAAAACTTGCCACAGTGCCAATTTGTCCACCACAAATCTCACATCGATTGGCTTGGGATCGAACCCAAACGACCGTACTTTGCAGAACCCGAACCCTCGTTACTGTTTACACAGAACCCTACAACTTCACCATATCCTTTGCCAGTTGAATCCAGTCCACATCCTCTCAAATTACCTTCCACGTTTCCTTTGGATATCATCCTGTATTCTGCGCATGCGCGTCCCGAAACCGTACTTCAACTGCCTCTAACCCTCTGATTTGTAATGCTAATGACATATGTCACCTCTTTTGGCGCTTATAATGCAGACGGACTGTTTATCGTGCGGTACGAACTGGCCCTTTATATTACAATGGTTCGTTTTTGTAACACAGCAGGACGTCTGAGTTTAGGGACTGTGGTTAAATTGATTTGAGGCTTCGGAGGGTTAAACCTCGTGCTGATTTATTTAATCCTGTTTTACGCACTAGACGAAACAAAGCAGAGCTCCGGACTGTCGCCTGCATGCAACGATGCTTCTCGCACTGCCGGAGCTTCCTGGGAGGGAAGGAAGGAAAGAAGCCGTAGAAAGAGCGAAGTGTTACAGTCTAGCTGTGCGCTAAACTGAGCCCGGCTACCAGTGGTGCTCTGTGTCCAACGTTTCGATGTCAATGTGTTGTCCCGAAAGGTTGGACACCAATCACTCGCGGTGCCCGATGTATGTTTTATACTGTGCAGTTTTATACAAAATACACAAATGAACGCGTAATGAGGAGAACTAATCATTGCAGTGGACTGTTCATGGGTGGGGTTAGAGTGCCAGTGTGTTGAGTAGTGTGCACATCGAGAGACTGCGAGTTGAAAGTGTGGAGAGTGGAGAGTGGTTCCTGTGTGCAGCGTGAGAGCGACTGGGGGACTGAAATGTGCCTTAGGTGATCTGGTCTAAAGAAATCGCGACTGACCTCGTGTTGCTGAGATTTTAGGTGACTAAAAACAACTGTCTCGTACATGTAACGCCGTGTCGCCTGGTATACATGTAGGCTACACGGTGTCACATCCCCTTGTACAGTGACCGTGTTGCCAACCCACAAACGTGATCTTCATCCAGGCAGTCTGTCCGCCCAATCCCTACAGCAGGCACCTTGTCCAGCTGTCGTCCGTGGGTCCACGACTAAGAGCCGACAGTGCCCATTTTTATTCAGACACTCCCTGCTTTCACCGGGGTGTCTCAGTTGGTGTGGTGACTGGGCTGTGGGCTGGATCATCCAGGGTTCGATGTCTGGCAGGGACAAGGGGTTTTTCTCTTCTCCGAAACACCCAGACCGTCCCTGGGGCTCACTTATCCCAGGAGTATCACGTGCTCTTACATTCGAGGTAGACGACCGAGACGTGAAGCTGCCCCTCACCTCCATCTAGTCGGCGCTGAAGTTAAGAATGAGTGGAGCTGTGCCCCTCCTCCCTGATACACCGTGACATTGAATATAATGCAGTTGGGTGTTGCATGTCGCAATATTGGCCCGCATTTGAAAGTTTGGTGCCAATTCGGCTTGTTTCAGGAAATCAGCGGGTCGTTCCGTCTCCTGTCGCAGAACGCCGGTCGCACTCAGAACGTGCCTGCTGACTCCCAGGGAGAGTCAGGGGCGAAGCACCCCGTGATGGCGCGCCAGTCCGACTCAAGCGTGGACGAGATAATCAGCACAGAGGAGTCTGATGTGGCCCCCACACCAGGTGAGTAGCCTACCGTGTGACTGCGGCCATCGCACTGTACCTCACACCCTCCCATAGTTATGTTTCCTTCCGGCTTTCCTATCAAAATTTTGTGCACATTTTGATTCCCTTCATGCATACTACTTATCCTGCCCATCTCATCTCTATGATTTTGCCATCTTAATAATGTTCGTTGAAGAGTACGAATCGTGCAGCTCCTCTCCAGGCCTGTCAGTGTGCTATACTGGTAGTGTCCCCAGCACCCTGTATTGACACACCCTGTATATAAGACAGTAACATGAACGCGAACTGTCCACTAACAAGATATAATATAAGCCGCTCTTGAGACAGTACCTACCGCCATGTGTTTCCAGAGCTTACAGTTGGGCCACGCCGCTATGTGACATGACAACAGCACAAGGCTGTTAATTTGCAACAAAAGTGCTGTTCGTTTGTTCTCTGTGATTCCCTTTTGTTCTGTAACAACCCTCGTAACTCTTTGCTTTGCTTTGTTTCCAGCTACAATGGAACGCAGGAAGAAGAGAATCGAAATAGCAGGTTAGTGTAGTTTGGTGGACGTTACGGTGTTTCGGAGAGACTTGGTGCCTCCATCTTCAAGGGTAAGAAGATCTAACAAATGGCTATTAGCTTTGTGGAGGAACATGCTGCCCTTCTGAAGGTCAGACAGACGGACAGACAGACATGTAGACTTCTAACCCGATGATGATTGCCGTATGTTTGATCGCAACGTTTTGGTGTAGCGACCGACTACTTGCCGGCACATCTCAGAAGTCTGCACCGTTTCGCTCTGCACTTCTCCACGTGGACCACGTGTAACATTGCATTCCTAGTTTTAGCGAGGAACTGCGTTCTTATGCCAGTGCTGTACCAGTGACTACTGGTACAGTTGATATACATAAAGCGCAGTTCAAACACAGAGTGATGTCGGACAGGTTAGTGTAGCGGTCATGCTGTGCCACTGCATGAATTCGTAAATTCGAGGGACACTCAAATAGTGAGGTTCGTGTTAATCAGGCGTTTCATTGTTCGGTAGGATAAGGGCGGGTGGCAGCGAACAGCAGATTGTCAATTGTTTGGACCGCTGAAAGAAAACTTGAGAGGTCGCCGATTCTACAATATACTCGTATATTGGTAATATAAATATTGTATCTGAACAGAACAAATATGTTTGTCAGAAACAGGAAATGAAGACAGCAGCTTCCTCCGGCATCTGGAACTGGAGCCGACAGGGGACTCCGGGCCCGGACGAGGGTTTGGGTCAGTACTGGGACCCAGGGGAGGCCGTACACCGTTCACAACCACGAAGCGCCTCGTCCGACAAGGGAACGCTGGCTTCGGCTTCTCGATAGCGTGGACCCAGCCTCCGAGGTAAGGAGAGACGCAAATAGAACTTGGAGTGATAAAATTGGGTTCAGTGGTTAGCAAGCAGGTTTTGGAGTTGCAAACTGGCTCCAACGGTCAGCAGGTATATATTTGTTGTGATGGTAAGCAGGTAGGCCTTGGAATGATAAATTGGGTCTGCTGGTAGGCAGGTATAACCAGGAATTGTGACTTGGGTCTGCTAACAAGCGCATAGGTTTGGATAAGTAAATGTTGCCCGGCGGAGGAAGTACGGCCACTTGCCGTTTTTGACATGTCACAACAGAGTGACAGCGGTGACACCTGTCCCTTGTGTTGCAGGGTGGAGCGAGTTGAGGCAGGGCTGCCCGCCGACAAAGCCGGCCTGCGACCTGGCGACTATGTCATCTTCGTAGAGAAGTGCAACGTGGTCACCATGCCTGAGGAAGAGATCCTGCACGTGATCCGGTCGTGTGGCAACCAGCTGACCCTGGAGGTGTATCGTCGGGTCTGCGCGAACGGCCTGCTGGGCGGCAGCACCTCTACCACAACCTCACTGGACCTCAGCAAGAAGAGGCTACAGCTGCCTCAGGTCACGTTCAGCAGTGAGGTCGGTACTGGAGTACTCGTGTGAAGGAGTGCAGTGCGTACCAACAGCCACCTCGCGGTAGTACCGTGCGCGCTACAGCCAACTGTCCTTAGCGACACGTTCCAGCTGTTCTAGCAGTCACGTAGTGCAACTGACACGCAGGGCGCTGGTGGGCCTCACCACGTGGTTCCTTGGGGAATGTTGCGTTCATACCATCACTCGGCAGGCTAGTTGCCGGCCTGTCACCCAGGAAGACCGGTTCGATCCCTGGCCGCTCCGTACGTGACTTCCTGCGGACAGTGTGGCCAGGTCAAGTGTTGCTCCCAGTACTGCGGTTTTCCGCCGTCACTATATCTCGCCCAGCGCTCCGTGCAAGTGACACAGTCAGTACACGCCCCCCCCCCCCAAATATTTCACTGATGAATATTCAGACAAATAGTCGCTCGATAAAATTTCGACAGTCGTATAATTTGGGGGGGGGGGATGTGCTATGCTGTTAGGGGAAACACGATGCCGCGCCTCAGTTTAATATATTTACCACGAAAATTTCCAGTCAAAATCGTGTGGACGAATATCTGCTCGCGAATTCCTGGTCTGTCTCTTGTACAGGCAACTGTTACACCGACCGGCTAGGAGCAGCAGTGGGGGTCATGGGACGGTCGGATGTAGGAAGTAAAGGTGCCTGCCGCATATTCGTGTGGTCCTGTGAAATGAACTCGGCACTTCAGTTCCGTAGCACCCATTGCCCCCCATGACGTCACATGTGTGGGTCGGTATTTTGTGTTTTTAACTGTGGATCGGGGTGGCCCGCGGGCTGATGTGTGGGTCTGCGGCCGCTGGCCTGCTTGCTGGGATTGCGGTTTCGAATATGTTAGTCTGTTGGGAGTGATGTGTTGTAAGGTAGACATCGCTGCGACGGGCTTATCCCTCGTCCAGAGGAACCCAATCGAGTGTGTGATCAGGTACAACAGTAAGCCTATACACCTACAGTGAGCAGGCAAACAGAGGTCAGACTGATAAAGAGAGAACTAAATAAAGACTACAGATGTCTCTGCGGTTCCCTATCGTAAACACTGGCACAGTACAGTTCGAGCACTGTGTCAGGAAAAATGTGTACTTTTGTTTTATAATTGTGGGCCACACAGGATATGCGCCATTTGTACAGCTTTAACCAAATAACCCCTTTAGCACAGCCCAAGTACAGCGACTGAAGGCAGTTCTTTGCACAGTGCCACTGAATTGCGATCGGACTCTACTAAGGCCAGTAAATGCACTGCCATTGGCGCAGCTGCTACAGCTGCTCCTCTCATTTCGGCGGAGCTAAACATTCTCAGAGCTTTGTCTCAGTTAATGCCTCTGTCTTTGTTATAGTTGTTACAGGAGTGCCTTAGCCTGTTCAGATGGCTGGCAATCAACTGCGGCCTGCCGAACGAGTCACAAGAATCGGTCAATTGTCACTCAGAAGGAAGCAACGCAACAAACTGCTTTGTGCTCTGCTCCGTTTGCCCGTGCTGTCGCTCCGGTCATACGTTGGGCGCACTTTTGAAAACCAACAGACCGTGAATGGATTTTTGTGAAATTTGATATTTAGGACTTTAGCGAAATGCTATGTTCCAATTTCTATTACATTCGGATAAGCATAGCCGTTAAGTTACATGAAGACCTACAGGCCGGCCTTTCTGCGCACACCTTGCTAAGCATTGAAAGCAGCAAGAATTGTTTTACAGAAAATCGTAGAGATCCATTATGCAGTGACCCTGAAGATAGAGACAGCGCGCTTGTTCGAAGTGTCGGAACAGACTTGTTATCCGACACGGTATAAGATCTTTGAAGACCAGTTGTACGCAAATTTTCCAAAAGTACAGGAGCCACCTCAAAAATTTTAGCGCCATAACTGTGAGATGCAGCCAGTTCCGTATACTGAGGGCTTACAAATGCGTGTTAGGTTCTGCGGTACAAATTCTAGTCACCTGGACGACGTGACGACGTGACTGACGGTTTTTGTGCAACCCTGCTGCAGACTGTCGCTGTCCCTGGTACACCCTTCGCTGTCAGGGCCACACAATTTATCCAACATGATTAATACGTTTTCCTGCTAAAGTGAGGGCTGTAATCGAAAAATATTTTGTGTGGTCATTATTTGGAACCCCCGCAGTCTGACCTTGTGCAGAATTGCCCCGGCTGGCAGGTCGATAACGAGGTCATCTGTGGCAGCATTGCGGGGTTGCGTCTTGTGACGGCAGAGCAGCGCGCTGGCACTGGCGATACGTAAACACGTGGCCAGTGTCTGATCCTAATTGCAGTACGTGAGAGTGGCAAGGCACAATCACACATTTCCAATCACAGTCCATTCGTGCATTTTGAAACGAGATTGATATTGGTGCACTGCATAACCTAGTCCGCAGAATTTAGCAAGGCGTTCTTTACGTTCAAAACTTTGTGCTGCTTCTTGGGCACACGCGCAAATGTGACGTCACACACGGTTTCCAGCGCCGGTTGTCACCAAGCCCACAGACGCTGGACAGCACTGCATGCAGGATGTCGTATAAACTGGACAGTAAGTGTGGGCAGTGCAGATGTACAGTTGTGGGCACTCCTGCGGTACGGCTGTCACTGCGGCCATGTTACCGGAAATTTAGGGGTCGACAGTTGCCTGTGCACAGCTAATGCGACCGGACCAGAAAGACGCAGACAACTCGGGCAAGATGCCATTGGCATTGTCACGTAAGGTGCGGCTGTCGCTCAGCGGATATTCACAAAACTCACTTGCCTTGAAGGACTTTTGTGCTCGATTTCACGACAATTTGGTCGTTGGTCCTCGGCCACGGACGGTCGTGGTCTCCCTACAAGGCGGCTGTTCGCTTAAGCAAACCTGAAATGCCAAAGAGCGTTCGAATTGCATCGAACACCTGCACGACTCTTCAACATCCATAGCTACCGTACATACTGGCAAGAGTACGCTGTAAATTCTACCGTGAATTTTCAGCGGGCATTACACAGAAAGTTACTGCTGGTGACTCAGCAGTACAAGCGTGACCTTAGCAGTGGTTTTGCAAGGGGCAGTCAGGCCGTCAGATGTTTATGACCAGTGACATGCGCATTCCAGTTAAAAAAACATATCGGGCTGAAGTGCAGTCCTGTCTTGTGCGGACGAGTCAATACGCTCAGAACTTCACTTCTCTGTAAACAGGAATTCGTGTAACGAAGAAATTCTGCAGAGTCCTGCGTCTTGTGACGCTAGCGTGTGTCTGGGTAGCCCCATAAGGAGAGGTAACTGTTGGGACATATGGGGCCATACCGCGGTGACGTCACGAACAAGCTTTAATGCTCGGATGAGACAGGGTGTCATGATTTGCGAGTTCTGATACGTGTATATGGAGACATAATTGTTCTTTTAGGCCCTGTGAAACACCCTGTACTTGTTTACTGTTCACTTGATTATTTCTTTACTGTTTTTGTTTTGTTTACTAGTTATGTAATGCTTATTTTAATTTGTGTTAATGCCAATGATTTTCAGTCCACTCGTGGAGTGTTTTGTGCTGGCATCAGGTCCAGTCTTGATTGTTTTGTGTTTAGCACAAATACTAAAATTTTGGAAATTTATGTACGACCTCGTGGGGCAATCCAGCCCAATTTTTTGACATACCTTACATGTGACATGACACCCCAAAGTAATTTCACATAAAAGCCCGACGACTTATACACACGTCTATTATTAACACCACTTTACTGGCACTGCGACATGTTGCGGCACTTAAAGGGCCATCCTGAGGGAGTGAGGCAGGCACGTGTCAACAGCAGGATCGACAGAATGAGGTACCGAATGTAAAATTGCGGAAGTCAGAACATAGTGACAAAGCTATGTTACATTAACCCTTATCCTGCTAACGTGGAGAATAGGGTGAGTTCCTAATAATGCCAGCAGATGGCAGATAGGATTTAACCCGGCGTTTAAATGGTTAATCATTGAAATGTAAAAGACGCCAAATAGTCATTTTATAATTTTATGTAAGGCATAAAATTATGAAATGATTTATTTATAATTTTACATCTTTTACATTTTACAGATTGTTGTAACTTGTAGCTATGTTCTGACTTCCGCAATTTTACATTCGGTACCTCATTCTGTTGATCCTGCTGTTGACACGTGCCTGCACTCCCTCAGGATGGCCCTTTAAGTGCTGCAACATGTCGCAGTGCCAGTAAAGTGGTGTTAATAATAGACGTGTTCATTTGTCGGTGTTTTGTGAAACGGTGATGTCAGTGCACGGAAATGAATAAAATAAAGCCAAACTTCACAATTAGTTCCAATCTTTCTCCGTAGATGGCTCGGTAGTGGAGGCACCTATGGAGAAGTGTTAGAACTAGTGTGAAGTGTTTTCAACGAGATAATGGATTTGGCCCACACAGGACGTGTGTATTGGTGTTGAGTTGCTGAAGGGAAGCCTGTCATACATGACAGTTTTGTCTCGAAATTTTTGCATAATACTTAATGAGGAAGGAAGGGCTTTGTGGTGGATCTTGATTAATTTTTCTTTGTTCTTTTCCTTTTTTAGTGTTGGATGTTTTGTACAAATACACAAGTTCAAACAGTTACCAAATGTTTTGAGTTTACTTTATTTTATCCCACACTTTACCCCACACACTTCACTACCCTTGTTGTGTAGACACAAGTCGTCCGGTTGGTTCCCATGGTGCAGTAGACATAATACTGTGTATTGTGAGACAGACCGTACAGACCGTGGTACTTACACATTAAGGTGTGTCGTTACGAGTAAGAGCAGAAGGTTGCAGCGCTAAACTGCAGCGGAATGTGTGTTAACTAATTACATATTGTACTGGCAAACGGCGCATGAACCAGCGCACCATCTGGATACCATCATGCTGGTGTGTCGCGTTGTCTGTGCGTCAATATACACAGCCATCATTTTATCTGGCAACTGTCAGTTTCACTTCCTGTCGGCTCGTGTGTCGTAATGACGTAGCCAACTCAGCCGACCGCCACACAACAGCTACAAAGTGCAAACTGCTTGTACACAAATTTATATCAAAGTGCTTTATTCAACCTACTAGCCATTTGTGCTGACAGCTCAGGCTGTCTTTAACCGTGTCCCTCAGCAAGGCAAATCAAACGTCCCGGCGAACACGGGCTCTCTGTACGAGAAGCTGCCGTGCTAAGGACACCGATAAAAGAGACATCCTGTATAAGACAAGGTACACTGTAAGGGGTTCAAGTTTTCTCAACCCTGGCGCTAAGTGGAGGTGAGTTATCAGATTCAAGCTCCAGCCGGTTTAATCCCGAAGGATTAAGGATTGTGCTGAACGGATACGAGGAATGTTGCCACCTAGCTAAGGCCTGCAGGCAGTAAGAACTCTCGTCGCCACCCTCGGTGGTGTCCGTTGCTGACTGAGCTATGTCTCATATACACGTGGATGTAAGCCTGCCTGATTGCTGTCAGAGCAGAGCAGCAGGCAGCTTGGTGTCCGACTGCAGCTTGCAGTGGCACAAACTGCGTGTTGAAACAAGCCATACGTAACTGAATATCAAAAACAGCTGACATTCCTGAGTGCTGAGCAGCTCAGTCCTGTGATCGCAACCTGGCCAAGTACATATTGTATTGCTTGGTATTGTTGTGATGTGATTTATTGTGTTATTGGCCATTAAGCTGTTGAGTCAGCACCTGAATAAACAACGCTCTAATTTAGTTTAATTAACATTACTAAGCGTGACACATTTTATCTGTATTAAATTTGAATGGTATAAGAAACTTCGCACTGGCGCCATGTTTGAAGTTGGGCGCTTTCAGGCTTCCGTCGTCAAGTGCATGAGAACTGCGTTCTTCTGTGTTGTTACGCGACGAGTAGTGGTAACTGCCCAGTAGAACGCAGTTCTCATGTTTGAGGTTGTATAATGATAAGACATCAGAATTATTAGGCATGTTTATTTATATGTATATATAGGCAGCACAACGTATCCAATAAGTTGGTCGCCTCAGACGGCAACTTCATGTACAGTACCGTCCACGCAGCCACCAGTTCCCTTTTGTAATTCTGCAGTATTTGCCTTGCTGGAGTGTACTGTCTGTAGGACGCGTCAGCGCCCCCTCTGTCAGTACGCTGGATGCAGTGGCGTTACTTGCCCTCGCGCCTCACAATTTGGTACACCAGTCATGTCATCGCCACTGAATGGCGTGCGAAATTAAAAACAGCGAAGTTACGATAGCCTTCATAGCAGGAGTTAGTGGAAGTCGGTCTTCTGTTTTACGTGTTTGCCGAGAGGACATAACGTGTTGGCGGATTGTGGTGTCACTGCAAGCCGCAAAAATGATCAGATGGCCAACTTACCGAATATAACGTCAAAATTTCCCCCTTTTTTTGTACTGTCAACATAGCGACTTGTGTTATACTGTGTTATGTTCCGACTACTTTATCCTTTCGGAGAGGAAAATTAAACTGAATGATGTATAAAGACCCAGTCCGTACCGCGCAGTAAACACACTCCGTCTCAGTTATACAAACCAGTCAGTTAATGCTGTGTAGGGAAATAATCGCTGTTCTGAGATCCACACAAAACACATAAATATATTGTGTGGGCAGAACGTAGAATTGGTGAATGTTAAACTGGCGGTACTGAATTATATATGAAGACCCAGTCCGTACCGCGCAGTAAACACTCTCCGTCTCGGTTATACAAACCAGTCAGTTAATGCTGTATACGGAAATAATCGCTGTTTATTCTGAGATCCACACAAAACAAACAAACACACTGTGTGGGCAGAACGTAGAATTGGTGAATGTTAAACTGGCGGTACATATAGTGACCACTGGACTTTCAAGTTGGAGCTTCTTGAAGCCTTATGTTTTGTGTTAGTTTATCAGAGCTGAGTGTGAAGCACAGACAACTACTTCTGAATTTCAGCTTTTAATCATTAGCGAAAAATACAGCAGGCCTTTGGTATGGGAAATCGCCGTTGTGCGTTCTTATATGTAAATTGCCAAGGAAGTGCAGGCAGCTTGCTGACTGCTGCAGGTACAGCACCTTCACCTGCAGCAGTCAGCCACCTGCACGGACAGCAGGCAATAAGCAAGCTGTCTCCTGTCCGTGCAGGTGGCTGACTGCTGCAGGTACAGCAACTTCACCTGTGCTTCCTCGTAGAAAAGTAAGCCATTTCGTGTGTCGCTGACACACACTGTTGACACCGTGCACAACAGCATAAAGGCAAGAAAGACGACAGTATACAGCGGGTTGGTCGTGTGGGAATTAAGAAAAACTGTTCAACAGACAGACGGACAGTTTCTGTGTGCCTTCTTTTAACCCTTTAAACACCGAATTAAATCCCATCTGCCATCTGCTGGCATTATTAGGGGCTCACCATATTCTCCACATTAGCAGGATAAGGGTTAATAAGGGAAAGTGACTGGATGGCCGATTATACTGCGTTGGTGGAGTAGAAAGGACTGGGCTCGAAGCACAAAGAAGTAAGAAATACATACAGAATTATGGTTAGGAAAACAGCCATTATATTCACTAACGGGACAGCAAGTAGAGTATATTTTAGGAAAATTCGTTTGGGTGTGAAGCACGCTGAAGTGGCTTGGTGTAGGTTGCTGGGTTGGAGGTGTGGTGTATAGCATGTGGTCCGTGTGGGTGGCTGGGTTTGAGGTGTGGTGTATAGCATGTGGTCCGTGTAGGTGGCTGGGTTTGAGGTGTGGTGTATAGCATGTGGTCCGTGTAGGAGGCTGGGTTTGAGGTGTGGTGTATAGCATGTGGTCCGTGTAGGTGGCTGGGTTTGAGGTGTGGTGTATAGCATGTGGTCCGTGTAGGTGGCTGGGTTTGAGGTGT
>Ga0123352_10015025_pt1 | contig 12331 bp, 3 predicted proteins | sample TergutLab28metaG_FD_89700 | JGI IMG/M metagenome (GOLD analysis project Ga0123352, IMG submission 89700) | Labiotermes labralis P1 segment gut microbial communities from Petit-Saut dam, French Guiana - Lab288 P1 | ecosystem: Host-associated > Arthropoda: Insects > Digestive system > Gut ... | reverse complement strand
AGTCTGACAACCTACGAACATACTCGTAATGTGTATATTCACAGTCTGACAACCTACGAACATACTCGTAATGTGTATATTCACAGTCTGACAACCTACGAACATACTCGTAATGTGTATATTTTTTTGAACACTTTTGAAAGCTACCGTATTCTAATTTTATTGGTTCTCGCTTATATAATTCCCCTTTCAATACCTCAGATTATACAGAATGTTCCGCACAAGGTGTGGCAAAATTCAGTTTGTTCCTTCATGGGACATTTTGAGTAAAATTTCTATATAAACATATGCTCGATTTTCAACCTACGCGTAGCTATTAGCATTATAACATTTCAAGATACTGCGCGATACTCTATTACTTTAGAGAATCATAAGTCCGCTGACCGCTTAAGGGGAAAAATGGAAATATCAGAAAGGAAACAATTTTTTTTAGACACGCAGAATTGTTTTTTCGTTGTTACACAGTACATGTTATCGAGTTACTCAATTATTATACCAATTACTGCACATATATAAAATTTAAACATTGAAACGCTCTGATATGTTTCGGTCCTAGGACCATCACCAGGGAGCCATATCGTCCTTGCTAAAGTTACACTATAAAAAGTCACATTAATTTCGCTGTACCAGTTGGATATTGTGGCAGCATGCCGTGTTGTGTAATGTTATGTTGCGAAGAGTGCCCTGCAACAGATGTGCATTCTGTGCTTCGTCGCTTATCACACGACGAAGCACAGAATGCACATCCATAGCAGGGCACTCTTCGCAACATAACATTACACAACACGGCATGCTGCCACAATATCCAACTGGTACAGCGAAATTAATGTGACTTTTTATAGTGTGACTTTAGCAAGGACGATATGGCTCCCTGGTGATGGTCCTAGGACCGAAACATATCAGAGAGTTTTAACGTTTTAATGTGTAAATTTTATAAATTTTATATATGTGCAGTGGTTGGTATAATAATTGAGAATTTTAAATATATAAGGGTGGAGATCTTTTTGAACAGCACTGAGTATAACATAACTGACAATTTACGTTCGTTGATTTCACTTAATAAAAATTGCCCCCCTCACCCTTCTTGTAACACATCGACTTAAACGAGCATAACTAACTGAAAACGCGAATAAAAATTGACGTATTTTTTGTAGTATTTTTTCACGTACAGACGGTAGGGAAAGGCGTGATTGCTGCCTCTGTTTTGTGGTATACAACAGATTAAGACTGAACACATTTGTTCCGTGAACTTATCTGACACGTAAGTTTCTTCTTATTAGTACAGAATCAAAAACACGTGTTCTGTAAAATTTTCGCAAGTTAAATTTCTGATAGCAATGTAGCTGTTGATAATCGATAATAGGTTGATAATCGGTCGTAGGTTGATACAGCATTTTTAATCGAAATGTTTCATAAAATAACATATTGATTTTGGCACATTTTATAAGGAACACTCTGTATAAGGTCGAGTATCATGCGCATTAAAGTGAACGATAATCATAACACCATTAAAACTCACCAAATCTTTGAAGAGCGACTGCAGAAAGGACAAGAGACGTAAGAATAAAATAAGAGCGAAAGGCGAAAGAGAGACGCCTTAATGGTGAGAAATTCGCTTGACAAAAATCTTGCGTAATTGTGATAGACCGGATAATACCAATAACATTTAGCCTTCATTCGGTGCTCTGTAACACGAGGGATTTACCTTTGATAATTTATACACTAAGGACAGCACCATAAGCATACAGCAAAAGGTAAAGGTAAAGGTAAAGTGATCCCGTTACAGGCCCGGTGTGGCCCAGAGGGTGGGTTGAGGTATAGCTCTACTCTTCCATGACCGCGGCACTAGAAGGGGGTGAGTGGTCAGCAGCACGCCCGGGCCGCACTCCGCCCCCCTCCCCGGGAAAGAGCCGGTACCCATTTTACAGGAGGCTGGGTGGGCCCCAGGGCCGGTCTGGACGGGCGGAAAATCTCGTCCCCACCGGGATTCGATACTGGACCGCCCATCCCGTAGTCAGTCGCTATACCGACTGAGCTACCCGGCCCACAGTAAGCCTACAGTAGCAAATTAAAATTGAGGACTCAAATTTGAATTTGTGAAGCCTGCGAATAGAAGTGTAGAAGGCTTAATTTGAGACCCTGCCCTGCCATTTCGAAAGGCTACGAAAAACTAAGGCAGAACACAGTCTAGATACTTCGGTTCAGGACCGACATTTCAACTCAGAGCGTCCCGAATACAAAGCAGCAGAGGTACCCACACAACATCGACGTTTCGGCCTTCAGTCCCATTAAACTGAATTAATCACTTTTGTAAGAGACGTAAGCCCATCTATTATTGTCAACAGTGTGTAAACCGCTAAAATTCTAGTAATTTACACGTTCCTTCACGTTTTACTCAGCGTATTTACACAATGTCGCACTATCTCACCAACAGTAATAGCTCATAATCGACACCTCAAAAACGCCGGTTTGTTATAAACGGTGTAGACGAATAAGTTATCGTGCTCTCTTTTTATGTTTAAATCGTCAACTCCTTCTTGAGCCTCAACTCGTACCTCACAGAAAACGCGTTTTGTAACAATTATGAACAGGAACAACGGCGAAATATTATAAACTAAGGAGGTCTTTACATAAAGTATCTGTTATTTCTGTCCCATGTGAATAAATTTTGGTAAAAATTCGAAATATGAAATTTAAAAGAAATCCATCTAGTAGTACTAGCCCTTTTTCATGCGGACAGACATGACGAAATTAATAACGTCGTTGTCACAAACATTTTTCAAACGCACCTAAACCTAAATGACATCACAGCCAAAAACACAGAGAAAAAAATTGAAATCATAGGCCATGGTAAAGTGGGGTCTTAATATGTAACATCTGACACAGAAAGATGAAGTGTTAAATTCTTTGAAAATCATATCTAAAGAAAAAGATGGCACATACGTAACCAAAATGTCATATAGAGCCAGGAATTTGCAAAAGTCATAACCATTTTTTTAGGGAATAAATGAAAAAACCCAAAGAATGTTGTCATATCCAGACACAAAATCGAGCGTTTCGACAAAACAGTAATAATTCATGTATACCCGTTTTGCTGAGGTTTAACAATCATTCTGTGTGAGAAAATTAAATACATGTAAGTCTACAAATGCACGTTAATTACAACAGTATCCACATTCTTCTACATAAACAGCCAATCAGTGAAGAACAAGGGGTATTGGCGTATATTTAACACACCAACTAATTCCACATAGCAGGATTATTGAAATGCTGATGGTCGCTCAGTTCTCTTGTAGCTACACACCCAGCCATTTACAGAACCGCTGTTTGTTAACGTATTCACAAGAACCACTGGACCAGTTCATCCCCGTCCACAATATCACAATCTTCCTTTGAGATCCAGTTCAATGGAACCTATCCAGCTACCCCTGTGCTGCCAAAGTAGTTTCTTCCATCTAAATTTTCCAACATCTGTACCTTCGCTTCAAATCCGTCCAAGCCTTCCACGTGTCTCTCTCTTTTACGCTGCTTATTTTGAACATTCTAACAAGAATGCAAGCTACATAGACCAAGTTATAAATAACCAAGTTTAAAACATATGACAACCGAAAAACTGTTTACGGATTCGAGGAATATAAAGGACGTTTTAAGTCCGTTAAAAATTTATCACATGAGAGTTGCTGAAGCGCTGTAAAAGAGCCTGACGCAAAAGAAAGAATGGGTAGTAGCATGTTGGAAATTTGGTAATATGGATCGGAGCACTAAATCTCCATGCTGAGACATCTGTGACGAAGCACTTGTGCCCTGAACGTCAGTCGCGTAAAAAATTTAAAGCTTTCATCAACGAGTCATGAAGACTGGGAGAGGGGACGGAATGTTGGGACTCCATTCTTACCTTTGATATTGGATACAACTAGGACGGCAGAGGTGTCAGTTGTAGGCGCCGGCAGCAATTTATCGCCAAGGAAATTCCTTGATGCTCATCTCTGGTACAGGCTGAGTGGACTCCAGGGTTACTGAATGAGGGCAGAAGGAACAGTTCACTTGAATATTTTCAAGGATCCTACCGGGAATCGAACCCGCAACTTCCCATCTTGAGGCGCAGTGGAATGACAGTCTAGTGATCAGACGTAATTAAATTGACACATAAAGGTGTCATACGTTACCTACGGTCCCTCTGGTATGTCACGATGTTGTACTCTAAGATTATCTAAAACAATTCTTTGCACCAGAACTTGCAAGGTGTAGAAGGAAAAAGGGTGTCAGAGTGTGGGGGGCGGTAATCCGGTCATCTAAACAAACCATGTACTGTTTTGTGACATTAGAGCTTTGGGGATTGTTTATCCAAATTAGCATAAACATTTAGTTCCTTCCTCACTGAGAACAGAAGCCATGTACTTTACGTTTTTCACGGCTCGTCAGCCCTATTGGACCTAGGCCTCTTCATTGCTGAGGTTTAAATATCACACTCAAACACACCACACTCGGTACAATTCCTCTGGATGAGTGATCGGCCCGTCGCAAAGTCCTCTACCTGACAACACACACCATTCACAGGAGACAGACATCCATGCCCATAGTACGATTCGAACCCACAATCCCAGCAAGCGAGTGACAGCAGATCCACGCCTTAGAACGCGCGACTCCTTGAATCGACATGGTCGTTAAAGTGAAAGAGTAATTAAAGTGGTAGTACCGCACCGCTAACCTCTAAAGTTGCATTTTATATATTTATTCAACAAATATACGTACCGAATATTTTAAAGATGGTATATACTCTCCGTTTTTTTTTCTCTTCAAAATGCAGTTTGTTTCATAATTCTAACGTATTTGGGTCCTGTATTATTCACATTTTATATACAGGATGTGCTAAAATTTAAAAAATAATTCCGGCGCCAAAAGGTTAAGGTTGTTTAAGGAAGTGATGTTAATTGTTCTGAATATTGCACGCTACACACACATACATATTTTGGCAAAAGACAGTATGTTTAATGTTACATTGCGTGGTACATACAAGTAGTTAGCACTGGACTTCAAAACGTTAAAACAAGGTAGTTGGTGACTACAACATATGCAATGCGACAACGAAGAAAAGTACAACGTGTTTAAACATGCGGTGTAGCGAGCATGCAGCGGGAAGTGCACTGCACGCAATACATACACAAACTGACATCTCATCCCGTTTTACTGCCTCGTCTGGACAGCTTTCTTTCCTAGTGCCAGTGTCACGACTTCTTGCCCAGCTTCTAACCTACTCTGTGTACATGCATGTCTTCCCATTTGTTCCAAGGATTAAACTTTGAAAACAGCGAAAGCAAGTTACCGAAAACCAGTTAGGATAACACAGCCAGGTTTACACACGGCTTCAAGATCTCCGTCGGGATGGCAAAGTAAATGTTCTACAGGAAAAGGGCAACTAGACTATCGTAAAAGGAATAGCAAGGGACGTCGGTACAATCAGCATCAAAGAATATGTTTTCTGAAATGCTCTTCAAGCAAATGTACAGAGAAGTTACAGTGTGTAGTGACGTCAGATGTGGTAGTAGTACTGATATTGATACACAGCAGACTAGGTATCTTATATATTCACCGCATTCGGACACAGGGATTTGCAGGGCGTAAATACTACAATCTGCTTTTCTGTTGCAGAAAATTACTTTCTACCAGATCTTACTCTTTAGGGTGCTGTACCTGACAACACAAACACACACTCGACAGACATCCAAGTCCCCGGCGGGATTCGAAACCGCAATCCCAGGAAGCGAGAGGCCGCTGTCCTATGCCTTAGCCCGAGCGGACACTGGGATCGGCGAAAAAAAATGATGTGTTTGCGAAATGTAGGATTCCATAATCCATTATCATACAAACTTGTATAATTCTGTCTTTAATTTACATTATTTATTATTTAAATATGAAGGCCTAACCCAGGTTTTCGCATATCCGCCGTGTTCTTTTTCTTTTATAAAATTTCCTCAGCAAACGGTGCATATTTTTCGAAGACTCGGTGCCGTACATTGCACTGGTCGACAAAGATTTTGTCCCACGAGAAAATATGTCTGTTTTATGTATTTTTGAACACTGAATTCAAATATGTTTCCAGAATTTCTCTATCACACGCACCTTTCGCTCCAGGTTAAAGGGCTGGAATCTTCTGAGCCAGGACACTAAGATGTGTTTTTACCGTGGGCGTCATGAAGAATTCAAAGATTTCTTCCCCCTGGAAGATGGTGTCGTGATTTGCAATTATGTTTGTTCTGTCATGGAAGTTCTTGGCCATGAATATAACCCGGATCGGTGTCACTTGTGCATTGATTCTTAAAAAGTGAGCCTGAAGGTGGTTCTACTCCACGAGGGAAACATAATCCCCTCAGTTCCTTTGGTTCATGCAGCCAACATGAAGGAAATTTATGAAAGCATTTGGGAAATCATACGTATGACGAAATTAAATGGAAGTTATGTGGTGATCTGAAGGTTGTGGCACTGTTACTCGGAATGCAACTTGGGTACACAAAATACTGCTGTTTTCTGTGCGAGTAGGACAGTCGGGAAAAGAAAAATCACTATGTAAATAAACTGGGGCCTAAACGAATATCACTGACGCCAGGGGAGAAAAATGTCGTCAATGCTCCCCTTGTTCTTCCGGAGAAAATTCATCTGCCTCCTTAGCACATAAAGCTGGGCCTCATGAAAAACTTTGTGAAAGGTATGGCTAAAACCGGCCGTGGATTTCAATATGTGAGGAATAATTTCCCAAATGTGAGTGACGCAAAAATCAAGGAGGGCATATTTATTGGACACAAGATCAGCAAACTGATGTAAGGCAAATAGTTCGATGAAGATCTGAATGAGACTAAAAGAAATGCGTGGTTGTCATTTAAGAGGATTTGCAAGGGCTTCTTAGGAAATCACAAGCAGCGAACTATCAGGATGTTGTGCAGGACTTTTTGACCTCGTACAAAACTGTTGGATGTAATATGAGTCTGGAAATCCACTTTCTGGAGTCATGTTAGATTTTTTTCCAGAAAATCTCGGCGAAGTCGGTGATAGCACGGTGAAAGTTTTCACCAAGACATTATGCCTATGGAAAAGCGGTACCAAGGTAAGTGGACCTCACTTATGTTGGCAGACTATTGCTGGACACTGAAGTGGGATGTACCTGAAGCCAAATACCGGAGAAGTTCATAGGCCTCTACAGTTTAGAGGAAAGTTTTTGCCTGTTTCATGAGCACATAAAGTACTATTTTGCACATTTAAGTTCCTCTGTATCTTTGAAACCCTGCGTGATAGAAAAATTCCGCATACATATCTGAATCTCCATAAAGAGTGCTGCTAAGATCATCTACTGAAATTTGTGTGACAAAAAAAGTTACATTTTGTTGACCAGTGTTATTACTGCTTAGTGTCGCTAGCAACGCTGCTGTGTAGAAATTGGAAATTTATAAGTAAAAGGAAGTATGCAATCGTAAAATCTGTACCAAATTCCGTAAAAATCGGTTCAAACATATAAAAGTAACACACAAAGCCTGATGATCCTTCAAAACATGGTTATTTGTTGAAGAAAGGCTGATTACAACAGACCTATGAAATATTAGATAATAATTCGCTGCCGTTTATAAATATTTCTACGTTGTCTGATTTCAGTATAATTTCACTGCAGATTAAATATAAATATAACACTTGATAATATTTTTTATACAGCTTACATGTTAAATCCTAGCGTGTTTCCCTTGGCGTTGGTATGGCTACAAAACCTGGTTAAATTACCGGCTTTAGTATTTCATAATTCAAAGAACAAGAAACATATGTACAAGGATATGAAAATGTAAAATTCCTCTGAAGCACAAACAGTCGTCTTATCCACTCTAGAACGTGATTTGAGCAACACTTGGAAATCCAAAAAGCAAAATATTCAAGTGACAATGACAATTTACGTCCACCGTGTGGAAAGAGTGTAGAATAAAGAAAAACATAAGAAACAGTATAACCTGAATCAAGCAGCACCCTAAAAGCCATCGCAACGTGAGTTGAAAACAGAATCCACTTCATAGCACGAAGAATTACATGAACAAAGGGAAAATCAAACTAAGAAGTAAAGCTCACAAGTATCTAAAACCCATCAAATATTTGGTTAAGTTATACAGGAGGGCATCCATGTGATGGGGAGAGAATGCAATAACGCTCGTGTCTCAGTTACCAGAAACACAGATGCTACAGAACAAATTAAGTTCGTGAGTACTGACAGATGTGTAGTGGATTACATACCTCCTAGTCTTTGCCTTACGACAGCAGTGACATCATCTGACAAGAAATGGCATCATTACGACGCTGTCAGTTCTTCGAGGACGCTGGCGGATGAAACGTGTCGTAAGAGAGACGACTACTTTCACAGTACAGTATCTGAGAATAAACAAATATTTTCTTGTGCCCCCTCACAAGTAAGTAATATTTAATAGGGAATAAGGCTTAATGGAATCTAAATCTAGATGATAAAACCAGCGAAATGGGAAAGGCTTTCAGAACGAATTATAATTATTTTATAATTCAAGTTAAATAAAAGATAATTACCCTCCATTTTACAATATGTTATTATTATTATTAATATCCTTGTTATCACTTTTATACAGGTTATTTACAATTATATACCCTGAAACAAACCATGTTTCTAGGGTATATAGTGTTGCAGCCATTCTGTATTTACAGTTTGTGCTACATGTTATGTTATTTCGCCCATGAAATATGTTTTGTGCTTTTACAGTTGCACTTTCCGCAGTATAAGTGCAGTGTCCAACACGGACTTTTTTTTTGTAGTTCCTTGATTTGGTGCTTTCCTGTTATGTTGCTCAGGTACTGTCGGAGTGGTTTTGAAATGGGTCCAGTCGCCCCTACTAATACCGGAATTACTTTTGCTTTCACATTCCACGTGCGCTGAATTTCCATTACGAAGTTTTATATTTTAAAATTTTCTCAGTTTCGTTCTTGATTACATTTCTATCTCCAGGAATTGCAACATCTATTAGCATGCGTGTTCCTTTTTTATTATCACGAATTTTGATGTCGGGTTTATTGTTAGTAATTTATTATTATTATTATTATTATTATTATTATTATTATTATTATTATTATTATTATTATTTCGCACACCGAGGTGGTTAAGTCTGCCTCTTTCTACATTACACTGCTCCAAAACTTTTAATTTAAAGTCTGTCAGACACAAATGAATGAAAGGACAGGTGCATAGAGGGGTTTGGTGGAGTAACCTGAAGGAAAGAGACTAGTCTGAAAACAAAGACTTAGATGGGACGATGACATTTAAGTGGATCGCCAAGAAATAGAACGAAAGGGCGTGGATTTGATTCAGCTGGCTCGGCATAGGGATAACTGGCAGGCTGTTTGTTACAACGATGATAAAGTATCGGGTTCCAGAAAATGCGGGGAATTTCTTGACTAGATGAGGAACTATTAGCTTCTCGAGAAGGACTGTGCTGCATGGAGTTATGTAGTTAGTTATATGTAACTAATTCGAAGAAAATAATTTACAGTAACATGGGAATATATGCAAAATATCCATTCACTGATGTATGCTTTACTGAGCAATCGTTGTAGAGAAACGTAGAGGTAATTCTCACCAAGCAAAGAGATGCGTAAACTCCGGGTCCTGTTTGTACAACTCGGTTGAACAAACAAAAACAAAGGGAAGTACTACGAAGTTTAATTAGATGGTGTAAGATAAATGTTTCTGATGTAAAACAAAAACTTCAATTGAAAATTTATTCCAACATTTCGAAGCACCTAATTCAGCCCACGTAAGAGTAAACAAGGAACTGCCAATCAATTGGTGTCCCCAGAGATAAAAAAGTGCTCACAAAAAAGCCTCCACACATTCCTGCCCACGTAAATTCTGTTTGCTACATTATGTTTAAAAGGGGACCGTGGTGGCACAGTGGTTAACGTGCTGTGCTACAAATCGGAAGGTAGCTGGTTCGATCCCAGATGGTGTCATTGGAATTTTTCATTGACATAATAATCCTTCCGATCGCACTATGGCCCTGGGGTCGACACCAGCCGCTAACAGAAATGAGTACCAGGAGCATTTCCTGAGGGTAAAGGCGGCCGGTGCTTAAGGCTGACAACCTTACCACCATCCTGTGCCGTTGTCATGTAATCTGGGAACCTTAACTTATTGCAACCCTCTGGGCCACTTCAGGTCTGTAACGGGACTGCTTTACCTTTACCTTTACCTTTACATTATACTTTAAAAAGCTCACGGTCGGTTTTACTTAACGTCTCACTACATGTCTAATTTTCCTGCAGATGGATCACTTTCCCAGTTGAGCGACAAAACTTATTCATCACTTTCGAGTCGGTTCATCCAGATATTATTTTCTGCCCTGTTTGTTAATGCTGGATCCTTCATCAATTTTAAACCCATGCTCCTACACACATTCAAGTACTAAATTCACTCTACACCAGGGGTCTCGAAAACGTGGCCTGCCGTTCCTTTGTATACCGCCCCATCGCTAGATTTATTCCAATTACAGATTGTGATCTGGTTCCATACCGAGGAATTTGATTATTTAAAGTGTTTTTCCTTATGTTTCTGAATGCTCAGGAAACTTGATATGCCTGGGTAGTAACGTACAACATGCAAGAGCAGAGAAAGACACAAATTCAGTAATATTTTAAATTAAATAATGACAAAACAATTGTTTTATAAATTGTGAATTATGTTCATGGAGAGTTTTATTTTAATGAAAATAAGTACCCTGCTTCTTGCTTAAAATGACGTAAGGACACTTTTAAATTTCAAAATCATTCAATCGGCAGCGCACTGTTTGAATTTGAGACCCCTGCTCTAAATAGTTGGGTGTCAGAATCGCACCATTCTCCATGTACGTATTACAGAATTTTATGGCTAAGTCATTGACTCCAAATGCCACACTTATCCAGAAATTTAAATATTCAGCTCACAGTACATTGGAATGCCAATCCCTGTGGCCGTGTCATCTAAGACGTGGGTCTGCAGCCGCTTACTTGCTGGAATTGCGGGTTTGAATCCCTTTGGGTGCATGGATGTTTGTCTGCTGTGAGTGTCGTGTGTTGTCAGTTAGATGTCTCTGGATCGGGCTGATCACTTATTCAGAGGAGTCCTACCGACTGTGGTGCGTCGTTGTGTGTGATCGTGAAGCCCCATAAGGGGAACCCATGACACGGAATAGGGTAGAAGTGACACAAAAAAAATGATTGAACTGGAGCAGTGCAGCGCTCTATTCGGAAAGTGCACCTTTCGAATCGTGACAGGAATTCCTGATTACGATTCTTGTACTTTATAGCAGTCACTCCATCCAGTGTCCTAACAGTGTTTCTAACAGGCCACGATTATTAATTCCAAATCAACTCCAATTCCTCAGTCACCCTAACATTGACGCTGTTGAGTCTAAAACCCAAAGCAATGTTAAGCCTTTCAAGCCTGGCGCTAACTGTAAGTACCATCAGGCTTATCTTCAAAATAATCTACGTTCTGCCACAGAAGGTATGTATGTGTTTTGTACGAGTATAGATCTGCAGAAGCTTTAGTAGTTGCTACTAGGGAGATTGGACTGGAAGTAAGTGCTGATAAAAGAAAGTACATGGTTATGTCTCGAGATCAGAATACAGGAGGAATTCACAGTGTGAGGACTGATAATAGTACCTTCGAGAGGGCGGAAGAGTTTAAATATTTGGGAACAACTTTAACAAATTAAAATTCTATTGCGGAAGAAATTAAGAGAAGATTGAGGTCAGGAAATGCTTATCATTCGGTACAGAATCTTTTGTCTTCCAGGTTGCTATCCAAAGATTTAAAGATCAAGATAAATAGAACTATAATTTTGCCTGTTGTTTTGTGTGGGTGTGAAACTTGGTCGTTGACATTGCGGGAGGAAAGGGAGCTGAGGGTTTTTGAGAACATGGTGTTGAGGAGAATATTTGGACCTAGGAGGGACGAGGTAACGTGAGAATGGTGGAGATTGCATAACGAGGAACTAAATGATTTGTACTCCTCACCCAATACTGTGCGGGTGAAAAAATCGAGAAGAATGTGATGGGCTGGGCATGTGGCGCGTATGTGTGAGGAGAGGGGGTGTATAGGGTCTTGGTGGGGAAACCGGAGGGAAGGAGACCACTGGGGAGACCTAGGCATAGATGTTTGGATAATATTAGGGTGGATCTGCAGGATGTGGGATGTGGGTATATGGACTGGATTGGGCTGGCCCAGGATAGAGACAGGTGGCGGACGCTTGTGAGTGCGGTAATGAACCTTCGGGTTCCGTGAAATGCGGGGAATTTCTTGACT